>VTLG01001827.1_pt1 | contig 25733 bp, 27 predicted proteins | sample 4694571 | NCBI WGS metagenome assembly VTLG01 (sample SAMN12604809, study PRJNA352737) | marine metagenome | biome: ENVO:00000447; feature: ENVO:00000209|ENVO:00000569|ENVO:01000036; material: ENVO:00002151; isolation source: viral sequences binned using virsorter ...
GCATAACATCCTTGGCTACATCAACAGATATATCCTCCGACTGCCTCATCTTAGCGAAGAGAAGTCTGTAACTATCTTCTTGCGCTTTGGTCAACGAGTTATTGTTACTGAAGAATAAGTTCTCTAACTCAGATAAATTAATTGAGTTATCGTAGTTATCTTGTGCGGATATGATTGTTTCAACAATTCGCTTTGGTTCTCTTTCAAAAGCAGTGATGGGTAGGTTTCTTCCAATCTGCTCATATATCTCCTTGTCGCATAGTGCCTTGACTAGTTCCAACATTTTGTATTTCCTCTACTGTCATATCTTTTATATCAAGTTCTAACGCAACCACCCTACATGTGTCAACGCCAACGAATATTCTCCTCGACATATTGATGGCTTTATCCGTTGCGTCTTTATCAAGTGCGATAGTCACACTGTTGTATGTATTCCAAATTTTATTTAAATTATTAGTAGACAGTGACGTACCTAGCAATGGCATGGCATCTGTATTATCTAGATAAGTCACTGCTTTCCATGCTGATATTATATCTTCTACAATAATTAAATTAGATTTTGGTGGGGCATCGAAGGGTACAATGATTGCACTATCTACATCACTGTATCTTTTCCATTTAGGCTTTCGCCAAACGTCCAATGCCCTACCAATAGCGTCAACATTTTCGCCATCTTTCTGTATCATAAATGCTACCCGTCTTTCTAATGGGTCATATAATACAGGGATATCTATATTGTTTATACAATACTTATCTAGAAAATCGCTACAAATACTAGAATAACCCAGACGATTGACATCAGTGGTTCTGACATTTTGTGTTCCTTTCGTTTTGTTTCGTTGTTGTTGATGGTTAAACTTAATATCTTCTAATGACATATGTGAATTATTTTTTATACCGCTATAGCTACATGAAGCGGAGTAACAGTTCCACTTAATTGTATTACCTTCCCTACTTAAAGTAAAGGTGTTATAGCGATGGCATTTTGGGCAGTTACCCCGTTTAGTTTCGCCAGGGCGTATGTCATCTAAATCAATAATCATTTGTAGAATATATGATCTTCAATTTGAGTAATATACTCTCTCCTCCATTTCGGGTCAACTGAAATAGCGTGATAGAATACAGCCCCGTCAAGTAAAGGTATGGATAAGCCATAGGTGTATTGAACTTCTTCTGCTATACGTATGGCTTTATTCCATGCCCGTTTGTCTTTTGGTACATCCGACAATCCATCACAATAAAAACTGAATTGACATTTATGTTTGATAGGATAGTCTTGCTTCCAAGAATACGTAGGCCCTTCCTTCACAACATCACACACAGTATCAGGCCAACGGCTATCATGAACACGGTTCAATACAACTTGAGCCACAGCTGCTTGGCCTACAGTAGGCTGATCCCTAGCCTCAAAGTATATTGCTTGTGCCAGACAAGTTATGGATGCACCGAATGCTATGATCGTAGCGTCAAGCATTTTTAACTTGCCTACCTCTAGCTAAGTCGAGTTTGGCTGAATCATCTAACACGGGGGGTTTGGTATCTATCTCTTCATACTTCTGGATATAGTCTCCGTTAATGGGTGATGGTTCAAGACCAAACATATCAGCTAACTCGACCATGCCGTCTTCCAATCGCCTTACATCTGACAAACGTACATCATGCGTATCGCGGATATAGTTTACCATCTCAGCAGATCTATTTAAGAATTTAATTATGCGATAGATCTGCTCTTCCTTAATTGTTTTATGGGTACGCTTCATTTCTACTCCTCCTCTTTGGTAGGGGTTGGCCTAGTGATATGCAAGGTGACACCGCCCACCTCACTTTCAAACCAGTGAGGGTTCCAAGGCTTCGGACAGGTGTGATACCATTCAAACAATTTAAACATATCGGCATCCCAACGCACAGGTTTATCATTATCTGTCATCGCCTGATCCTCCAATCTTACCTCGCTCCATACGAGAGTTTAACTTTTCTAAATTAAGTTCTACAGCTTCAGTCAAATCTATATTCAGATCATCAGCGACACGGGCTATATACCACAGTACATCTCCTATTTCTTTTTTGAGATCCTGCTTTCGTACAAAACTAATTCTCCCATGATCATCACGATATATCTTTTTAATCTGGTTCATCAGTTCGCCCACCTCGCCAGATAAACCAAGCGATGGATAGATTATATCGTCACTGTATATCTTAGTCTTGCGAGTTTCGATTTGATATTTGTTAAAGTCTAACATTGTTACTCCTCATAAAATTTTGGGTATGTATCTTCAATAGTATATCGAAGCGCGTTACGCAATGTCTTTTTATCTTTCTTTGATCCGATAAAATATACGTAGCGGTGCTTCGCTGATCTATTAATTCTGTTTTGTCTATCGCCCAGATGATGACGCGAGTGCTTACCATCTGCACCTGCCATATCTGTACGGGGTTTTGTTGTGCCAGTGAATAGAAAATTACAGGCTTGATAGATAGTTCCAATATGTTCTTGCGCGGTATCAGCGTATGACACCACAACTTTTGGCTTCGGTAATAATTTGAGAGAGCGAGACACTAGGAACGATGCCTCGTTTGGTAAGTTATCTTTTAAGACTAGCCTGTTTAATTCAATTACGTTATGCCTATGCTCCTCACCGCATATGCCTTTGCATAGCCAAGGTGATGCAGGGCTTCCGTAACTTACCATTCCCACTAGCATACTGTTGCGGAATAATCCGTAGGCGTAGCTAATGGATGGCATTCGCCTAGCGTAATGCACCTCTAGTATAAAGGGCTTTGTCGCTTCGTAAGGTATCTCCTGTACCTCGTATTCGTTCTGCATTTGGTTTGACCAACCAACAAACATAACAATCTCCTATTTAAACTCTTTTTGCTTTGTCGTTTTGGTGAAAGTTTATTGGATTGCTACGCCACAAAATGGTGGTCTTTAATAACTCCAATCACGTACCCGTTTGGGTGTGCGCGAAGAATACTATCGTATGCTTTGCGTGGAGTTGTCTCGTAAGATGGTAGCACCTCTACGCTACCGCCATATTGTTTTTTATAAACAACTTTAAAAGTAGGAAAGCCTTTTAGTTTAAGTCTTTTCATGTTTTTGTATCCTTGTTGTTTGTGTTTTAATTTAATTAGTTATATCACAAGATATATTAAAAGTCAAATAGTTTTTATTTACTGAGTTACCTTTGCTCTTAATATATCCCAATGTTTTGCCTTAAAATTAGATTTAACTTTAGCCTCACGACCAAGGCGATACACTGCTTTTGTATCAAGCCCATGCATATCTGCTAGTATCTTGGCAGTACGCATAGACCAAGTAGGGTTCGCCTTGGCTGAGTTCCAAATAAATTCCAGAATAGAATTTTGTTCTAACCGTTCTTGGATTTGACGTTTAGTTAAGTTCATCTTTTATCAAGCCATCGTGTGCTAATGCACACTTGAGATCATCCATTTCATCGTCATCCCATGCAGATAGTTTGACGATAGAGAACGGGGTTCTATTGTGATATTTTTCATCTTCTAATCTTTTAAAGATGCCAATAACATCACCAGCTTTAGTGTTCTTATTTAAGCCAGATATACTAATGCGTTTATCGCCTCGCGTCTTAGCCTTGTAGCATCGTATGACACTGAAAGAAACTAAAGAGGTTATAGTATTGTGGAGAAAGTATTCACCGTCAAATTTTACACCGTCACCGTTTTCTAAGTTGTCGTATGTATCGTCAAACAATTTAATTACGCTTTTGTTAGCGTCTATGATATGCTTGTCGAGCATGGTTTGAGTTACTTTGATTTCGGCATAGTCAGTATTAAACATAGAAGTCATATTTGTTTTTCCTTTTTGTGTTGTTGTTTTTGTTTCTATCGTATGAACCTTTACCCTTTTTGGGTTTTACTACTTGTGAACGGGGGCGGTCATACGCAACCGCCCTCGCCACTGGGTTGATAGGTTTAACCTTATCCATTAGGCCACTAGTTCTTGGGGAGAAAAGTTATACCCATTGGCTACGGCATCGCGCCAAGGTTGAGATTGCATCCAATCCCTCACTTGGAACTTCCTATCAAACAACCTTTCAACTTTGTTGTCAAGATTACCACCTGTACTATTAAGTTGAAAACCATTTCTTGTATCTGCGTAGGTAGCATAGTTTGTAAAAGCATTAGATACACTGGCTAATGTATTGCCCCAATATTCAGCATTAGCATTAGCTAGTTCTATCATACGTGTATTTATACGTTCTTGTGGTATAATTGCTTTTATCAAAGTTTCCCTTGCGCTTTCAGTAATAACCGCATTAGCTAGTCGTTGTTGTTCATCAATTACTCTTTTGAAAACTATAGCATTTTCGCTAATGTCGCGGAGATAATCAGATAGATTATAGTTTTTTGTATTTTTAGCGCGGTGATGTTCACTGCCATCCTGTACACCATACAAGTTTTCATTCATACACCAGCTACTAATAATAGATGTTGTCACATTATTAGAAGTGCGACCATCTAAAGACCGCCATGCCAGTACCTGTAAAGAGTAATTAGTTTTTCCCCCAAGTAAAGAATGAACAACGCCCGATACTTCTTTGAAGGTGTAGTTTTCTAGATGCCATAAACCATTACGCGAAGTATACGAACGTATCATAGGCGTACCTAATTGATGTGGAAATGATTTACGAACACCTGTAAAGAAATCTTTATGTTGTGTTACTTTATATTTGTTTCCAACAATATCTAAATGTTCACCAGTTTCTGAATTAACAATATATTTTTTGGTAGGTACTAAAGTAGGCTCAGTAGTAACATTAAGATATGATACAGCATTTAGATCAAGCGATTGGTATTCGCCATCGTGTGCAAAACTTACTCTAGATTTCAGTGCAGTTGTTGAAGTCATATTTGTTTTCCTTATTTTTTTTTTATTGAACATAACACTTTATTACATAAACAAATTAGATTGTCAACAAATTATTTTATTTTTTTTTTACTTGACAACATTATTTTTTTCTGATAAACTCCGTTCACTATTTGGTTGGAGGTATATATAAAAAAAGTAAATAAAAACTATTTGACATATTATATTATGTACTGTATAAATTAATTACATTTTATAAACAAATCTATTGGAGAAAAACAAAATGCCAAGAGATCCTAACCAAATACATATTTCAAAGATGACTGGAAAACTTGACGGCCTACGGGCAATTAATACAAATACAGTTACTAATGAGTTTTGCATAGCACAATATAATAGCGGTAAAGATAACGTAATCTGTACTAGGTGTTACAGTCAAGAAATGCTGGGTTCCTATCGTAAAAATATGCAACCTGCATTGCAAGATAACAGCAATCTTTTATCTAGTTCTATTTTAGAAATAGATAGATTACCATTTTTACTTGACGCATACCTACGTATTGACGGGCATGGGGAATTAATAAACGATAACCATTTAATTAATATTTATAACTTGGCCCTAAAAAATTCCCATTGTAATATAGCAATATGGACAAAGCGCATACCTATTGTGCGATCCGTTGCCAAGAAAATGAAAACCCCCGATAATATTATTCTAGTTTATTCCAATCCGATTATTAATAAAGTTAAGTATGAAAAAGATATCCCAGAATTTTTTCATAAAGTATTTAATAATGTATGGAGTGATCATAAAGTTGACGAGCAAAACTGCACGGGCCAGCAGTGTAAATCGTGTATGATATGCTATAATTTTGAGACGCCTAATATTATTATTGAAGCGGTCAAAAAGAATGGAAAAACAAGAAAGGCGAGACACTAATGAAAAAACGAGTTTATATACATCCGTTAAATCTACCTATTGACGGGGGGCGTTTAACGGATGATGTAGATGTTCCTACATCGCGCAGGGATATAACTAGAATTGAGAACGTAGCATGGTGCATACGTAACCTTGCGATTAATAACGCAAAGCATCCAATGCTCGAACGCACATTAAAACATTTAAAAAAGATTATTGCTTTACGGAATAACTCTTCTCTACAATCAAGAGAAAAACTACAAGAAATAGACAAGCAATGGGATAAAATACAATCCATAAAACTACCATAAAAAAAGGCCCCCAAGAAATAATCAAGGGGGCCAATTACTTTTGAATTAAATTTTATTACAAATCCCTTCCAATATTACAGAATAACCATACGACCATTACAGCAAACGCAATCGCTAATATCTGCCCGTGATCTAATACAAGTTCGTGTATCGTTTCAATAATCATCTTCCTATCGCCTTCACTACAGTTTCTAGACTACCTTGTTGACGGGTTAATCTCAACACTTCCCGCCTCAAATTAAGATTACTTTCTAAGGCGGCTAGCAACTGCGACTTATAAGAAACCCCGTTTCTATCTTGGATATCTGCATCAACTTCCAACTTGTGCATTATGTGGCTATTTCGCGGATTAGGTTTTAAATTAATCATCGTTTGTATTTCCTATTGATTGATTAAAGATATGCAACCGTAACGCAGTATAAAATAGCAGTCAACTTTTATTTTAGTTTTTATTTCAACAGCCAGTATATGCCAGGGGGATATGTTTTTTTAAAGCAAGTTTTAGCCGTTGCGCCAGAAAACCGACACTATATCGCGTAAAATACGGGACATAAATACAACATAATCAGCAAAATACGGCAATATGTGGTCAGAATCGCGTAATTTAACGCATAATTACACAGAATCAGAGCATTTTTTGGCATTAACGCATACGGGCATGGGCCACCACCCCCATGTGGTACGATATACATGAAGTGTGCAACGGATAGTGAAAATAGAGTGTCAACCACTTTAGCGCATATTACTAGACGCACACACGGCCCGTGTATAGAATGTTGACATATCGCGGATTATTAAATATAGTAATACTACTTGAGGTGTAGTGGGTATATATTTACCCCTCCCCATTCGATAACGAATGTTATACCACAGAAAGGGTAGTTCGTCAAGTAAAAAAGGCACGACTATGAAAAAAAATAACTTGACAAACAAAGACAAATCCATACAACTATACTCAGACTCAGGTAGGTATTTACTAGAACGGTTCTATGCCGTATTAGAACAGGGGTTTTTAGTTGACCCACTGTCTCTACCAACTAGCGATCAATACTATATCTGGGTAAGGTTGCGAGAAATGTTTCCATGTCGTAACCTGACGTTGGGAGAGGTATGTAGGATGCTACGTGAAGAGGGCTTTACCAATAGCAAGGGCATACTGACATCGGAAGAGGGTGATCAAGAGGAAGACCAGCCAACCTAGCTATACTTATTCTTGCGAGGTTTGTTGTGGTCTAGGTTTGGACAGACGGTAGGGTACGGCAGGGTTGTTCGTAGTCCTTATTGGTGCGGATGCCCTGCCTTTTTATTTGTTATCTTAGAAAGTGTCAATATGACTTATAAAGAAATAATGAAAAAAATATTTGATCTAGAAATGAAACTAGCTTCAACTACTATTGACCGACAAAGGAAACAAATACAAAACGAAATATCAAAATTAATTTCTTTGAGAGATAATATACTAGAAAAAAGTAAACCTGCCCAAACTTTTGGTAGACGTTTAAAAAAATTACCTGAACCAACAGAAGTTGCCCCTCCTAAATTCAGTGATTCATTTATACCCTCTCTTACTGAAAAAGAAAAAACTACATTTGATAAAGACAAAATTTTTAAGAACAAAGGTAGTAGTAGTAGACCTGATGCTCTAGATATGAAAAGAACATCTGATGACAATAATCTATCAGGTGGATCAGATCCCACAGACGAAGAAATGAATGTCTTAGAAAAACTTGTAAGTAAAATAGTTGGTCGTAGAATAAAATTTGAAGACATACCCGATGACGATCCAGACTTTGATCAAGGGCTAAAGTCAGAGGGACACATTGCGTATCCAGCAGGTAGACCAGACTTGCGTATGGGGGGCATGACCGCGAGATCAGGTGCAACCACTAAATTTAAGAAGCCACTTGGTATGATGGGCGGTGGTAATATAACTAGAGCGCAAAGACAACGTATTGCCCGAATAATGCAAGACTACAAACAAAAGAAAGCTAGAAAATCTAATGGCAAAAGAACTAACAGATAGACAGAGGGCATTCCTAGACTGCCTGTTTGACGATGCCAATGGCAACATACGAACTGCTATGAAGATTGCAGGATATAGCGAGAATACGAAAACTAGCACTGTGCTACAGACATTGCAGGAAGAGATAATAGATAGGACGCAAATGTACCTAGCGTCTAACGGGCCAATGGCAGCGATGGCAATGACGGGCGTATTGACTGACCCGACTGCACTAGGCAACCGTGATAGAATATCAGCAGCCCGTGAGATCCTAGATAGAACGGGCATAGTTAAGACTGAAAGAATAACAGTACAGGCTGAACCAACAAGTATGATAATGTTTCCACCAAAGGCAAAGCCAAAGTATGAAGAGGGCAAGGATGGAACAAACGAAGGTTAAAAATACTTGGAGGCCAGTTGTACGAAAGAGCCGACAGATACCATTTGGGTATGAGGCTGATCCGAATGACGATACTATACTGTTGCCTATACAAGAGCAGTTAGATGCATTACTTGAGGCCAAAGAGTACTTGAAGACTTGTAGCTATAGAGAAGTTTCTAGATGGTTATCTGCCAAGACAGGGAGAACCATAACGTATCAGGCACTACACAAGTTAGTAACGAAGGAAAGAGATAGACAGAATGCAGTCCAATCGTACAGGCATTATGCCTCCAAAGCCAAAGAGTATGCCGAAAAAGAAAAGAGCATCCAAGAAAAAATCCTCTACGCACCAGTTGAAAAAAGAGGAGATAGAATCGACACCGATTGGGCAGACCGACTCTTATCACAGTGATGAAGAAAAAATTCAAGAAGAGAACCCTAACGCATTTAGATTAAATGAAGGGCCACAAGAGGATTTTATAAATGCACCAGAGCGAGAAGTATTGTATGGTGGTGCTGCAGGAGGAGGTAAAAGTTTTGCGCTATTGATAGATCCGTTGAGATATTGTCAACACGCTGACCATAGCGCATTAATACTTAGGAGAACAAATGACGAACTTAGGGAACTTATTCACAAGTCTACGGAATTATATCCGAAGTTTTATCGTGGGGCCAAATGGTCTGAAAGAAAAAGCCAATGGACTTTTCCTTCTGGTGCGAGAATATGGCTCACGTACTTGGAACAAGATAAAGACGTACTGCGTTACCAAGGTCAGAGCTTTTCGTATGTGGGTTTTGACGAGCTTACGCAATATCCTACATCGTTTCCGTGGGATTATCTCAGGTCAAGATTGAGGTCAACAAACCCTGAAATAGATGTATATATGAGAGCTACTACAAACCCAGGAGGGCCAGGACATTCTTGGGTTAAGAAGATGTTTATAGATCCAGCAACACCCAATACATCTTTTTGGGCAAGAGATCTGGAAACAAAGGAGGTACTAACATATCCGAAGGGCCATAGCAAAGCAGGGCAACCGTTGTTCCAAAGAAGATTTATACCTGCTAGTTTAAAAGATAATCCATACCTTTACAATCAGGGCGATTACGAAACAATGCTATTGTCTCTACCAGAGGTACAAAGAAAACAACTACTATACGGAAGTTGGGATATCGCAGAGGGTGCAGCATTTACGGAGTTTGACAGAAAGACCCATGTAATAGAGCCATATGACATACCTAGTGGGTGGAGAAAATTTAGGGCTTGTGACTACGGATATGGATCTTACTCTGCCGTATTATGGTTTGCAGTTACACCAGATGATACTTTAATTATATACAGAGAGTTGTACGTAAGAAAAGTTTTAGCAGTGGAGTTGGCTAGAATAATATTAAATCTAGAAAGCCAAGATGGTAAGATGGCGTATGGAGTTTTAGACTCCTCCTGTTGGCACAAAAGAGGTGATACAGGCCCTAGTTTAGCAGAGCAAATGATACTAGAGGGTTGTAAGTTTAGGCCATCAGATAGAAGTAGAGGTAGTAGGGTGAGTGGTAAAAACGAAGTACACAGACTACTACGTGTAGATGAAGATAATGATATGCCTGGGATACAGATATTTAATACGTGTACAAATCTGATTGCACAGTTACCTATCTTGCCGTTAGACAAAAGAAATCCAGAAGATATAGACACACACGCAGAAGACCATCTGTATGATGCGCTAAGATACGGAATACAATCTAGACCAGTGCCTAGAAATATATTTGATTTAGATCCATCTACATCAGCTAAAGAACAGTTTAAACCTGCTGATGCAGTATTTGGATATTAAGAGAAGGTAGAGCATGGCTGACGAAACAGACTTTTTAGAAGATAGCACCAGTTCTTATTTAGAAGATGGTAGCCAAGAAAATGAAGATGCTTCTGGTATAACTGATCACATATACAAATTATTCTCTAGGGCAGAGGATGCGAAGTATCAAGAAGAGTCAAACTGGATACGTGCATATAAAAATTACAGGGGTATATATTCTCCTGACGTACAGTTTACTGAGGCAGAGAAGTCTCGCGTATTTATAAAAGTAACAAAGACAAAAGTGTTAGCAGCATACAGTCAATTAGTAGATGTACTACTTGCAAACAATGAGTTTCCTCTATCTATTGAGCCAACAACTTTACCAGAGGGTGTAGCCGAAACGGTAAACTTTGACCCTAACAAACCTAAAGATGTAGACACTGGCGAAATGCCAAAAGATTTATACGGGTATGAGGGCGATGGTAAGGCTTTACCTCCTGGGGCTACAGAGCTAGGTGATCTTTCAGAAAAGCTAGGCCCACTAAAAGATGTATTAAAAGATGTAGACATTCTTAAAGAGGGTTTTGGTATAACGCAATCTGCTGTTAATTTTCATCCTGCAATGGTAGCTGCAAAAATGATGGAAAAACAGATAAAAGATCAGTTAGAAGAATCTGATGCTAGTATGCACCTTAGAAACACTGCGTTTGAATGCGCTTTGTTTGGTACTGGTGTACTCAAAGGGCCATTTGCTACAACCAAAGAATATGCAAACTGGAATGATGAGGGTGAATACGATCCAACAATTAAGACAGTTCCTAAAGTATCTTACGTTTCTGCTTGGAACTTCTACCCTGACCCTGATGCATCTAACATGGAAGAGTGCGACTATGTAATAGAGCGTCACAAACTTACTAAAACACAATTAAGAAATTTACGAACCAGACCGTTCTTTAGAGAAGAGGCGATTAGAGAAGCAATAGACATAGGCCAGAACTACAACATTAAGTGGTGGGAGTCTAGCTTACTCGACTCTCAAGACGAAGAGAGTTCGCGTGGATATGATACGTACAGATATGAAGCCCTAGAGTATTGGGGTGTGATGGACAGAGAACTTGTAGAAGAGTCTGGCATAGAAATACCAGAGGAATATGAAGACGTAAATGAACTACAGGTAAACGTGTGGATATGTAATGGCGAAGTACTACGGTTTGTGGTCAACCCATTCTTACCAAAACGTATACCATACTGCGCTGTTCCGTATGAAGTAAACCCATATGCTTTCTTTGGCATTGGCGTTGGCGAAAACATGGACGATACACAGACGCTGATGAATGGCTTTATGCGTATGGCAGTAGATAATGCAGTTCTGTCAGGCAACTTACTCATAGAAGTTGATGAGACAAACCTAACCCCAGGACAGGATCTTACAGTATACCCAGGAAAAGTATTTAGGAGACAGGGTGGTGCGCCTGGACAGGCTATATTTGGTACTAAGTTTCCTAATGTAAGTAACGAAAATATGCAGTTGTTCGACAAAGCTAGAGTGTTAGCTGATGAATCAACAGGTATACCGTCCTTCTCACATGGGCAAACAGGTGTTACGGGTGTGGGTAGAACGGCAGCTGGTATTTCTATGTTGATGGGGGCCGCAGCAGGTTCTATAAAAACAGTTGTCAAAAACTTTGATGACTATATGTTACGTCCACTAGGTCAAGCTATGTTTGCATTCAATATGCAATTTAATTACAACAAAGACATAAAAGGTGATCTAGAGGTTAAGGCTAGAGGACTAGAAAGCCTAATGCAAAATGAAGTACGGTCACAACGCCTTATGTCTTTCTTACAAATAACAAGTAATCCTGTTCTTGCACCGTTTGCTAAATTTCCTTACATCATACGTGAGATAGCTAAGTCGATGATGCTTGATCCTAACAAAGTCACAAACACACCTGAAGAGATGTTAAGGCAAACATACTTGATGCAACAGCAACAACAAGGACAACCACAAGGCGAAATGGATATGACAGGGGCAGGTAATGCTAACATAGGTGTAGGTGGAGTTCCAGTACCAGGAGAACCGCAGTTCTCAGGAAATCAACCACAAGCACCTCAACAACAACAAATGCAAGAACCACCTCCTGATGCTGGATTACCTCCAGGATTATTACAGTAATGGAGTACAAAAAATTACGGGATATAGTTACGCATCCCCGATATGAAGAATTAGAAAAACACATAACTTACATGAGAGAAAGGGCTGTTGCTAATCTTACATACGCAGATGCTATCGTTGAAATACACAGGTATCAGGGCCAGATATCTATATTAGATCAGTTACTGAAACTAAAGGCCAATGTTATAAATGATGGAAATAAAAAGTAAATGGCTAAAAAACTTAAACCGCAATTTGAATCAGCTTTAGAACGTCTTAGAAGAGAAGACCGACTGAGACGATCTACAAAAGGATCTCCATTATATAATATAGCACAAACCTTAACGGAGCTAGATACAGAAGAAGAAAAAGTACCTGAAGTAGTCTCTTTAGAGGCTGCTCTTAACTCTACATATATGGTTCCTACAGCTATAGCTTTTGGATTACTTCATGGTTTAGGAAAAATAGGAGGAAATTTTGCATCACTTGTAGGTGCATTGGATCAAGAATATGTAGATAATCTTAGTAAAAATGTGTCAGGTAAGTTTTTAAAATTTGCTAGTGAACAAGCCCCAGAAGAAGATGAAGGTGGCAGACGTTTAATGGAAACAATAGCAAAGTTAGGAACAGCAGGTGGTGAAATGGCTAGTTTTGCAGTTCCTGCCATAGGTTTTGCAAGAATATTTCAAGTAGCTTTAGGGTTTAGGCCCATAGTAGCAACAGCGACAGCAGATGCGCTAGTTGGTTTTGGTGGTATGTCACCAGACGAAGAAAACTTTTTTAATTTTGTAGAGAATATATCCAAAGAAAATAATGTAGAAGCATTAGAAACTCTGGGTAGGATACTTGCCACCAACCCTAATAATACAGAATTTGAAAATCGTGTTAATAATGGTATAGAAACACTGATAGCTTTGGGTCTTTCAGAAAGTGTGGTAAGAGGTGTTATAAAATTAAACACCATGCGTAAAATGTCTGCTGCAAAAGTTAAAGGAGAAGATACAGCAAATAAATACGAGGCTGTAAAAGAAAAACTGTCACCAGAAGTTTCAGAAAATATAGACAAGGCTGTTGAACCAAAACCAACAGACGAAGAACCTATAGGAACAACTGTAGCAGAAGCAGAAAAACCTATTGTAGATAAACAAACAGAACAAGCGTTAAAAGCATCAGAGATAGAAGAAAACTTATTAAAAGCCATACAAGAAAATAAACCAACAGAAATAAAAGATCCATTTGATGATGAACTTTCTAAACTAGAAAAAGAGATGAAAGAAAAATCAGAATTTGAAAAAGAGACTGAAGCAGACAAATATAAGTTCATAACAGGAGAAGATCCACCACCAGAATTTAAAGAAGTATTTGATAAAAAAGCAAAAGAAATAGAAGATGCTAAGATAGAACCTATAGATGATACGCCACAGTTTAAAACTGTAGGTAAAAAACCAGGAGGTTCTACAGAAGGGGCTATAATAGAAGATGTTTCTACAGGAATAAAATACGTATCAAAATACCCTAAAAACATAGAACAAGCTGCACAAGAAGCAATAGCATCTCGCGCCTATCAAATAGCAGGTATTAAAACGCCAGAAGTAAAAGTAATGTCTGGTAAAATAGATGGAGAAGAAAAAACTTTTCTAGTATCTGAATATATTGAAAACCTTAAACCATACAATGCAGATGACGTATCTCCAGAAGATATAGGAAGATTACACGCTACTGCTACAGTAATAAAAGATTGGGATACTGTTGGATTAGATAAAGATAATATTACCTTGTCCGTAAATCCAGCAGGTAGAACTATTTTAGTGCAGAATGATGCTGGTGGTTCTATGGAATTTAGAGCGCAAGGTGGTGCAAAAGATTTTGAAAAAGACCCCATGCCCCAATGGTCTTCTTTTACTAGTAATGACAATAAACAAACCTCAGAAGTATTTCTTAAAGCATATGAAAAAGACCCAGTTGCATATATGAATGGTGTAGAGAATGCGCTAGTTAATTTAAAAGCAAATGAAATGGCTTTACAAGAAATTGCAGAAGAGTCTTTTTTAAATATATCTCCAGCATTAGTAAATCCTAGTGATTTTGCAACTATAGATAAAGCAGACAAATTAATAGATACTGTAGTAGAAAGAATAAATCTTTTAAGTGAGGGATTACAAGAGCCTATACTTATTAACAAATACATAAAGACTAAAAGCCCTACAGATCCTATAGTAGATCCTTATAGTGATGATGTTACAGAAATAGTTTTTAATCCTGTTAAAAGTAAGCCAAACAAAGAAATACAAAAAGCTATAGAGAAACAAAAAAATGTACCTGAAGTAATGGCAGAAAAATTAGGATTTGATCCTACAGGAGGTGGTACTAGATTTGAATTAGATTTTGGAACTCCGCAAAGAGGGGTAGTAACTGTCACAGATATTCCACAAAAAGATTTTCCAGAACAAAAATTAGCATCAGATAAAAGTAAATTGGTACCACCAATTAGTGAAGAAGTTAAATCTGTTTTACCCGATACTAAAGCACAAACTGTACGTAATAGAGATAAAATAGCAGAAGATTATTTTAAAACAATGAAACTAGCAGATAGAATAAAAATAGTAGAAGAAAATGATTTATTTAAAGATCTGTTTGAAAATGCATTATCCTTACCAGAAAAGAAAAAGGTATATCAAAAGGTTATTAATACTTATAACCTGATTGAGATCCCAAGTATAAGAACTAAAATATTTTCACATAGGTTTGATAAAAAAGTAACTAAACCAACAAATGTGCTTTCAGGAACAGTTCCAGCAGGACAATATGACAGACAGACTGTTGGTGAGATAAACGAAAAACTAAAAGAAATTAACGTAGATAAACAGATATCTCAGATGCTAGATCCTCGCGGAACTAGAAATTATGTTTTAAAAAGTTTCTTAGGCCCACAAACAGGTGATCCAACGGTTGTAGGAAAATCTTATCAAAAAGATCTAGATGCCTTTGGAAGAGGTGCAGGAGGAACATATTATGGGCCTATGTATAATAATGCATTTGTTTTTCCAGATGGAGTCTCTTCAAAAAAACACGTAAAGCTAACAAAAAAACAATTAAAACAGGCAATACAAAAAGCAGCTCAATCAGGAACTTTACCATCAGGAAGTATACCTACTCAATTTTTAACTCTTGGAAAATCAATAGATATACACGTACCAAATAATATAGAGGGTGTAATTCTTCCTCAGAATCCTGATTTTAAAGAACTACTAAGTACTTACGAAAAGGTACAAAAGTTACTTTCATTAAATTATGGTAAGACACCCAATGATAGGATTGATGTAGTTAGAGGTTATACATCTTTAATATTTCATAATGCTTATGGTAGAGGCGTTATGAAAAAAATAGAAAATGTGTTTGATGATCCAAAAGTAAATAGTGAAACTATTTATACTAAAGAAGGATTAAAAGCAGTTAATTTTGTAAATGAATATCCACCATTTAATAGCGTAGGAAAAAATATTAGACACAAGAAATTTACGTATGGGCCTAATAATCCTATAGGTAAACAACAATATAAAGACCATTTTGGTGAAAATTGGTATAATGAAACATTTTTTGATTCAAGTAAAATACGAGGATGGACAGATACAGAAAGTTCTGGGTTTGGTGTTAATAAATTTTTAAGAGGCTTAAATCAAGGTGTATCAGATCCTAAAGATGTTTTTTTAAGTTTTCCAGTGGCAGATGAGGTTACATCATCAATAGGCTATGGAATAGATATTAATACTTTAAAAACTTCTAGACTACCTCTTTCTACAATTACCTTACCTCCTATACAGGCAAAAGAAGTAGTTAAAGATAGTAGTAACAAAGTCAGAGATGTATTTAGGGTGGGTGTGCCTGATGAATTTATTACTACAATTAAACCCATATATTACAGTGAAAAGAATCCCAACAAAATAGACAAGGCTAGATCTGCTTTGTTTGAAAAGTTAGATTTAAATGTACTAGCGTCTTATGTTCCTGCCCCCCTACTATTAGCACAACTTGCACCACCAAAAGAAAAAGATCAGGAACTAGAAATAGAACCTCTGCAAGAACTTGTTCCATTAGATCAGGGAGAATCTATAAAGGAAGAGTTACCACAAACTGAATTAGATACTACGCCAATAACTAGAGAGGCAACAGAGAAGTCTACATCTTCTACACTGGAAGATGGTACAGTTGTATTGCACCCAACAATATATAAAGATAAAGAAACAAATATACCACAAGAATTAAGTGGAGAAGATGCGTTGATTGCAGCGATGGACTTTGAGGCAAGAAACCCTAATCTAGAGTTTCCACGATTTGATACTGTGGAGGAAGCAGATCAATACTCAAGAGAGAGAAGTGAGGCAGGTGGTGCAAGTGAGATGCCTCTATACCTAGACACAACAGAAGAAGAACTAGACATAGACAGCCAAATGTCAGATTTAAATCTTGGAGAACAATCGGATGATGAACTACGACAACGAGCCTGAAGAGAACAAAGCACCATTCGGCTCTCTTGAAGAAGAGGTAGCTGACGATATACCTGTAATGTTATCAGAGGGTGAGTATGTAATACCTGCTGATGTTGTGCGTTATTGGGGCCTGAAGCATTTAGAAGAGATGCGTATGATGGCGAAGTGTGGTCTTATGTCCATGCAACAGGACGGTAGATTACATATGGTAGATGAAGATGGCGAACCTGTAGAGACAGAAGAACCAAAGGCTCCACAAATAGAAGTTGTAGAGATAGACATACAGGCAATGCAAGATGATGCATCCGAAGAAGAAGAAGATGACGATGATGATGACATGGATGCACAGATGGAATTGTTTGATGATGTAGACTTTGATGGTAAGGATGAAGAAGATATCTTAAAACTTGAAGAAGGAGGCGATGTTATGGGGGGTATGGGGGAACCCTCTGGCCCCAATGATGGAGTAGGAGGAGGCGTTGCAGGAGACGACGATGAGACGGGACTTGGAGTAGCTACACCAGAAGAACTGCAAGAATTACAGGAAGGTTTAGTAGATATACAAGACAGAGCCGAAAAGGGTTTAAGTAAAGGCTATATTAATGCAGGAAAAACGTATGGTGTATCTAATGTCGATTTACAAAATTTATCTGTGCCAGAAAAAAAGGATTTAATTGATCGCACTATAGATGCTAGACACGCACAAGATCCTACTGCTGCACAATTAGATTTAAATGCTAGAACAGAAAAAGGTTTCCAAGCAGAAAATCCAGGAGTTGTAGGATTTACAAATACATTAGCTACTGCATTAAGTAGGGTAAGTCCAGCTATCGCAGCTACTTTAGCAGTAGGTAATGTCATAAATGCAGCTCAAGGAAAAGAAGGGATAGGTCTTGGGGGTTTATTTGGATTAGATATATCAGGTAAAATAGGACAAGAATTATCAGGTAGTTTACAGGATCTGGTAGATTTTTCTGAAACAGTTCCTGGGAATATAGAAGAAACAATAGACGCAGGTGTAGAAGCAGGGAAAGAGGTAGGTAGCTCTGACCAAGAACCGCAAGTACCTAAAAAAGCCTTGCCTGACATGAATGATCTACTAAATAAAACAATGAAGATAAAAGGTATAGATAAAGAAATTCCTATTAGGAATAGTTTAATGTCACAAACCATAACTACGTGACATTAATTATTACGGGCTACCCGATACCCCTTTCAAGGTGAAAGGCTACTTGAGGCCCCTGATGCTAGGAGAATACTGATGGCAATCGAAGAACAAATTGAAGATACGTCTAATATTAAAGGACACGTTGTAAATACTAAAAAGAGATACAAAAGAGACATAGACGAAGAGGCAGAGCTAAAAGAATTGATAGCTCAACGAGATGCTTTGACGCAAGAACAGGAAGAGATAAAAGCAGATGAGGAAGAAAACGAAACCTTAGATGCTGAAGAGCTTACGTTCAAAAAAAGGTATGGTGATCTACGTAGACACAATCAACGTGTGCAGGACGAACACAAAAAGCAAATTAAAAAGTTGCAATCTCAAATAGACGCACTAACAAAAAAGTCTGTAAATCTACCAAAATCAGAAGAAGAAATAGCAGAGTGGTCTAAGAAGTATCCAGACGTTGCAAAGATGATGGAGTCGATTGCAATTAAGAAGTCTGGCGAAATGTCAAATGATCTGCAAAAAGAAATGAAAGAGCTACAGGAAATGCGTAAAAATGTAGTTCGTGAAAAGGCAGAGTCTGAATTGAAGACATTTCATCCTGACTACGATCAGATACGTAAAGACCCTGCGTTCCATGAGTGGGCATCAGTGCAACCTAAATGGGTGCAAGAAGCTCTTTATGAAAATGACACAGACGCTTACGGTTGCGCGAAAGCAATCACGCTTTACAAAGCAGAAAGAAAAGCAACGAAAAAAACTGCTACACCTACAAATGCAGCAGATGACGTAGCTGTAAAGGGTACGCCCAAAGCAGACACTGGTGCAAATAAAAAAGGTGGGTTCAGAGAGTCTGATGTTCAAAAAATGACAGGCAGAGAGTATGAAGCAAATGAAGAAGCAATTACGGCATCAATACGTAATGGAACCTTTATTTACGATATTTCTGGCGCAGCAATGTAATTAAGTGTTGACAAAACAATTTAATTAAATATAACTATATATCACTTGCATGATATGCCCCTGTCTAGGACAGCTACGCATATAAAAATGCAAAATCATATATATTTATAATAAAGAAGTAGGTTGGCTACCATTTTACTAGTTGGCCCCTCGCGGTTACGAGGTCACCCACATATAGAAAATGCCCTGTACTTACGTGATATAAGCTATAACGGAGGAATCAATGGCTTTCAAAACAGCTGCTGGTTACGGAAACCTCCCGAATGGTAACTTTTCACCTGTAATTTACAGTAAAAAAGTTCAGTCGGCTTTTCGTAAAACTAGCATTGTAGAAGATATCACCAACAGTGATTACTTTGGTGAGATCGCAAACTTCGGTGATACAGTGCGTATCATCAAAGAGCCTGAAATTACCGTTAAAGAGTATGCCCGTGGAACTCAAGTAACTCCACAGGATCTCGATGACGAAGATTTCACGCTCGTTGTGGACAAAGCAAACTACTTTGCTTTTAAAATAGATGACATCGAAGAAGCACATTCTCATGTGAACTTTGAGTCAATGGCAAGTGACCGCGCAGGTTATCGCCTAAGAGATCAGTTTGACCAAGAGGTACTAGGTTATCTCTCTGGCTTCAAACAATCTGCGTTAAACGCTGTTGCAAGTACAGCAAACGATGCTAAGTCTGGTACAGACCCAATCGGTACTGTAGGATCAGATGGCCTGTTGTCATCCATGTTAATTTCCAGAGCAAGTTTTGTTTCTGGAGGTTCTACTGGAGACTCCATCGCTACTCACCCAGACGGATCTACTGGTGAAGCAACTCCTCTGGAAGTGCTAAACCGTATGGCTCGTTTGCTTGACCAGCAAAATGTAGACCGTGATGGTCGTTGGGTTGTTGTTGACCCAATCTTTGCTGAACAGCTAAATGACGAAAACTCTAAACTATTAAACAACGACTTCTCTACAGGAAGCACTGACATTCTACGTAACGGTAGAATCATTTCTGGATTGATTCGTGGGTTCAGAGTTTATATGTCAAACAACCTACCTTCAGTAGGAACTGGTGCTGGTACAATCGACACTAACGGTTCAAGTTCGCACTTTGGTGTTATTGTTGCAGGACACGACTCTGCTGTAGCTACTGCTTCGCAAGTAGAAAAAGTAGAAACATATCGTGACAACGACAGCTTCGCTGACATTGTTCGTGGTATGCATTTGTATGGACGCAAGATCCTTCGCCCTGAAGCTCTTGTTCGTGCCAAGTACAACATCGCAGGTTAAGGAGGATAAATCATGGCAACATATGATATGACTAGCTCCGATACAGTTGGTGTTGGTGCTAACAGCATTGCGGTTTTACCACCGAAATCTGATAGCCACGTAGCATACACTATCGAGGCTACCTTAGACATTGATGATATGGTTCTAAAAGGATATTCTGGAGTAGATGGAGACATCTTTCAACTTCTAGAAATTCCAGCAGGAGTCCTAGTTATCAACGCTGGTGCAGAAGTTATGAAGGCTTTCAATTCTTCTGTAACGGCTGACATAGACTTTGCAGCAGGGGATGACATTGTTGATGGTGCAGACGTAACGTCAACAGGTTTCTGTGCAGCAGGATCTAACGGTCAAACCAATGTTATTGGCACTGGTTCAGCTTCAACTTATACTCAATTTATGGCTTCTACAGACACGATTGATGTTAAGTTGGCAGGAGCAGCACCAACAACAGGCAGACTTAGAGTTTACGCTGTTCTCGTTGATTGCAACGAACAGGGCGCGGAACCCGCAGCTGCCGCTAGGGATGCTCTAGCTTAATTGATTTGGGGGTAGTTCATTAGTTTGGGCTACCCCTTTATCTTAATTTTGGACATAATATGGCTACAACCTTTATTACATTAGTTAATGATACGTTGAGGCGGTTGAATGAAGTGGAGCTTACGTCCACAGACTTTCCAACCGCCACTGGTTTTAGGGCATTAGTAAAAGATGCAGTGAATGCGTCTTTGCAAGAGATATCACAAAAAGAATTTGAGTTTCCGTTTAATCACACCACAGGCACTCTTACGCTTGTAGCAGGTACATCCCAATATACTTTGGCAACTGATTTAAAAGTAGCAGATTGGGATAGCTTTAGAATAAATTACGACTCTACTAATAATTTTTCTGCTAGGGTATTGAAGCTATTAAACTATGACTCGTATAATAGACGATACTTTGAAAGAGACTCAGAGGCAGATACTGGTGATAGAGATCAGCCTATCTATGTATACAGAACACTAGATACTAAAGCAGGATTTACCCCCATACCTGACGCAGCTTATAGTGTAAGCTACGACTACTTTGCATATGCAACAGATTTATCTGCATCTACCGACACAATGACGGTGCCAGATGCATTTAAACACGTTGTATTAGACGGTGCGCTATATCACTGTTTTATATTTAGAGACAATTCTCAACAGGCAGGAATAGCAAAGGCAAAGTTTGATGAAGGTATAGAAAGAATGCGTACTCTTCTTATAAATAGATTTGTAGATGTAAGAGATACTCGCGTCAACCGTCTATTGAATGTTCCACATGGTAATGCGTAATGGTGGATGCGCTACGAGATGTAACCGTAAGTAGTAGAGGTGGCCTATATACTAACGAGGACGCTCTTACATTAGCTACTACTTTCCCTGGCTCTGCATTACGTATGTTGAACATGGAGATATCTCAATTTGGTGGATACAGAAGAATTAACGGGTATACATCTTTTGACTCTAGCTACGGAACAATCCCAGGAGTAGGGCCTGTCATAGGGTTGTTTATATTAGAAGATACACCCTACGCCATACGAAGAAATGATGGGGATTTTACAGGATCGTTAGGGGCTAACCCATTTACAACCAGTAGTAGCAGTTCTACAATCACTGTATCTCATACTGGTCACGGTCTAGCAGTTAGCGACAGAGTTATATTTTCAGGTTCAGAAACATTTAATGGCGTAACCCCAAACGATGTAGAGATGACGGTTGCTTCTGTTGTTGATGCTAATAGTTATACAGTTGCATTTACATCTAACGCTAGTGGTTCAGGTAGTGGGGGTGGTAGCTCAGTAACATTTAAATACTTTGACGTATCAGAAGCAAAAACATTTACTTTAGGATCAAACCCTATAACCACTACAGATGGAAGCGCAATAATAACTGTTGCTCACACTGCACACGGTTTATCTGTAGGTAACTTTGTAACTTTATCTGGTATATCATCAGTTGGAGGTATAGCACCCAATGATGTAGAAATGACAGTTGCAACAGTACCGAATGCAAATCAATATACCCTTACTTTTACTTCAGCTGCAACCAGTAGTGCAACAGGTGGGGGTAGCTCTGTAACGGCAAAATATAGTCAGTACTATACAATATTTAAATATACCACGGGTGGTTTTACAAGGGTACATTCATTTAGATCATCAATAGGTGTATCTAAAGTACGACACTCATTTAATGATTTAGAAAGTAGTGTGAGTGTAGTTCTAACGGATGGTGTAAATCTACCTTGTAAAATTACAGGGACTACATTTAGTACACACACTGCGAATACAGATCCCAAAGACCCTCAAGGTGCAAAAGTATCTGCGTTGTTTTCTGGTAGAGTTTTCTACGCAGGTTTTCCAGCAGGTGCGGGTGCAGGTGGCCCTAGTTTTGTGCTATTTACAACGGCTGGTGATGACGATGATTTTACTGGATCTGCAAACGTATTGGATATGGGATTTAGCGTTGTAGGTATTGCCCCATTTAGAGACTCATTGTTCGTGTTCGGGGAAAGAGAAATTAAAAAAATAGTTGCAGATGCATCCACTACATTCGCTATTCAAGACGTAACTAGTAACGTAGGTTGTATAGCTACAGATAGCATAATAGAATTAGGCGGTGACATTTTATTCCTAGCGTCAGATGGTATTCGACCTATTCAAGGTACAGCGAGAATTGGTGACGTAGAACTACAAACTATTTCTAAACCCATACAACAGTTATTACAAGGTCTGCCCAATACCCATGACTTAGATAATATGACCTCCGTAGTTATAAGAAATAAATCTCAATTTAGATATTTCTTTCCCTCTACTAGCACGGCAACGTCAGATACGGCAGGTATAATAGGGGGTTTACGTTTTGCAGACAGAAGAGTTGGTTGGGAGTTTGGTGAACTACTAGGTATACGTGCGTTTGTAGCAACTAGTGGTCTAATAAATAAAGTAGAAACAGTATTACACGGAGATGGCAATGGTGAAATATTTAAGCAGGAGAGTGGTAGTACATTTAATACTGCTGATGTTACTGCTGTTTACGCATCGCCATTTCTATATTTCGACTCTACCGAAAGACGCAAGATATTTCAACATATCACGTTATTCACTAGACCAGAGGGAGAGTCTACAATTAACTTGGGTATAGCGTATGATTGGGATGATCCTAATACACCTGACCCAAGCACCTATTCCATAACGACAGCAGGTTCGTTGGCTAGGTATACAACCACAGGTAGCACATTCGACGCTACATTTAGATATGACGGGTCAACTAGCCCCGTACTAGAAACAAATATTCAAGGATCGGGTAGGGCAATTTCTCTGGTCATAACATCAACAGGAACCCAAGCACCCTACAGCATTAGTGGGTTTTCCATAACATATCAGGATGCAGGATACAGATAATGGCAGGATATACTAGACAATCAGCAGCTCAGATAGTTAGTGGTGAGGTTATATCAGCAGCCCCACTTAACGCAGAACTAAACCAAGTACTAGCAGCCTTCAACAACTCTACGGGTCATGCACACGATGGCACAGCAGCAGAAGGGCCACCAATAGATCGTATAGCAGATGCAGATCAAAAGAATGCTGTACTGATAGATACATCAAATAATCACATTGAGTTTTATACAGAGGTAAGCTCTACCGCTACGCAACAGGTTCGTATTCAAGATGGTGCTATAGTTCCCATAACAAATAATGATATAGATTTAGGTACAGCATCATTAGAATTTAAAGATGTATTTGTAGATGGTATTGCACATATAGATACTCTTGATATTGATGAGAACGCTACTGTAGCTGGTACACTGGATGTTACTGGTGCTTTAACAGGTACAAACGTAACTGCATCTACTGCATTTCTACCTGATGCATCAGATGGAGCATCACTGGGTACATCATCCTTAGAGTTTAGTGATCTGTTTCTTGCTGATGGTGCAGTAATTAATTTAGGTGATGATCAGGATGTTACACTAACTCATGTAGCTGATACAGGTGTTTTACTAAACAGCACTAATCAACTACAGTTTGGCGATAGTGGTACTTACATACATCAATCTGCTGATGGTGTATTAGATCTTGTATCAGATAGTGAAGTAGAAATAAACGGTACTACAATAGATATAAATGGTGCTGTAGACATGAGCAGTACATTAGGAGTTACTGGTAAGATTACTGCTGATGCAGGTATTGATATAGATAACTTTAATATAGACGGTACAACTATAGCATTATCTTCTGGTGATATGACACTAGATGCTGCTGGAGATATAATATTAGATGCAGACGGTGCTGATGTACTACTAAAAGATGATGGCACACAGTATGGTGCATTAACAAACAACAGTGGTAACTTAATAATTAAATCTGGTTCTACTACTGCTGCTACATTTACTGGAGCTAACACTGCATTAGCTGGAACCCTTAGTGCTACTGCACTTAGCGTAGGTGATGGTAATATAACTAACGTAGGTGATATTGCCCTTGACTCTATTTCTGCTGATGATACAGATATTAATGTAGCAGTAACAGATAACTCAGCTACTGCATTTACAATTAAGCAGGGATCAGATGCATATCTTATTGTTGATACAGCCAACAGTAGTGAGTCAGTATCTATCGGTACTGGCATATCTGGTACTGCAATAACAATAGGACATGGTACTTCTGAAGTAACTATAGGTGATAACCTAACTGTTACAGGAAACCTAACAGTAAGCGGTACACAAACAGTAGTAGATACAGTTACTATGAATGCACAGAATGCAATCGTATTTGAAGGTGCTACTGCTGATGACCATGAGACTACATTATCTATTGTAGATCCTACTGCTGATCGTACAATTAACTTACCTAACCAATCTGGTACAATACCTGTATTAGCAGCAGTAAGTACGACACAGATTACATCTACACCAGAAGAATTAAATATACTCGATGGTGTTACATCAACAGCAGCAGAATTAAATATACTTGACGGTGCTACAGTTACTGCTACTGAACTAAACATTATGGATGGTGATACATCAGCGTCAAGCACTACAATAGTTGATGCAGATAGAGTAGTTGTTAATGATGCTGGAACAATGAAGCAGGTTGCAGTTACAGACTTAGCTGCCTACTTTGATGATGAAATAACAGCTATGCCAAACTTAGTTACTACTGGTGCATTAAACAGTGGTAGTATCTCTACAGGGTTTGGTGCAATAAACAATGGATCATCTGCCATAACTACAACAGGTACAATTACCTTTGGTTCATTATCAGATGGAACTATAACAATTACAGGCTTTGCTGATGAGGATGACTTCTCTTCTAATAGTGCTACGCTAATACCTACACAACAATCTGTAAAAGCATTAGTAGATGCATCATTTAACGTATCAGGTCTAAATGCTT
>VTLG01004314.1_pt1 | contig 25730 bp, 37 predicted proteins | sample 4694571 | NCBI WGS metagenome assembly VTLG01 (sample SAMN12604809, study PRJNA352737) | marine metagenome | biome: ENVO:00000447; feature: ENVO:00000209|ENVO:00000569|ENVO:01000036; material: ENVO:00002151; isolation source: viral sequences binned using virsorter ...
AGAAGTAAATGTTAATAGCATTTTCCATAATAACAAATCTTATTTTTTACATAGAGAACAAAGAGTTCTTTGATGAGGTACATCAACAGACAACCACTAACCCTGATCTGGAATGGAATTATGTGGGGAAACAAAAGGTTAACCCCAATGTTAAATCTATTACAGTCGGAGATGACTACATTTATTTTAGATTGGAGGAGAAGTAAAATGAATACCATTGAAGGTAAGGTATGGGGTACTACAGAGCCACTGCTTCAATCACCAGCTATAGAGATACATAGGATTAGGGTAAATCTGGGAGGATATTGTTCACAACATAAACATCAGTCCAAGATCAATGCCTTCTATGTAATTAAGGGGGAGTTAGAGATTCAGAGATGGAAGGATTATGGTCTATGTGACAGCACTCATCTGTTTGCTGGTAATATGTCCGTTGTACCAGCAGGGGAGATGCACAAGTTCATAGCTCATCAAGAGACAGAAGCCTTGGAGATTTACTGGGCTGAGTTAAATCATAATGATATACAGAGGGAAAATGTAGGAGGAATATAATGGATATCATAACACTATTATTATTACTTTTATTATAGGAGGACTTTAACATGAACATGGTGGATTTTATACTTGATCTATTAATAGCAATGTTTACTTGATGAAATTAATATTAACAACCTTGGTTGTAAGTTTCATATTAATTTCATCAGTTAAGGCAGATGATTTTGATTGTCTGGTTGAAGCTCTCTACCATGAAGCTAGATCAGAAGACATGATACCTATGCTGGCAGTAGCTAATGTAATACTTAATAGAGTAAAACATAAGAAGTTTCCAAATACTATTTGTAAAGTAGTACATCAAGGTAAGTATTGGAAAGGTAATCCTGTCAGAGATAGATGTCACTTCAGTTACTGGTGTGATGGTAGGCCCGAAAAGTTTACAGATATAACAGGATTAATAAAATCTATTAATGTTGCAGAAATGTCACTGAAGGGGATACAAGTAAGACAAACATCACAGGCAACACACTATCATGCCTACTATGTAACTCCAAAGTGGGCTTCAAATTCTGCCTTCAAGGTACTAGGACAATTAGGTACTCATATTTTTTATCTTGACAACTCTAATTAATTATGATATACTATGTAGTATCTTAATAGGAATTTACTATGGATAATAATTATATAAATACATTACTTAAACATATTACATTATTAAAAGAACAATTAAAAGATAAAGATAATACTATTAATAAACTTAGAAAAGAACTATCAATAGTAAAACAAACTGAAGCTAACCAAAAATGGATAGAGCTAGATGACTAAAAATTTATGGCAGAAAGAACGTCAACATTTATTTAGGGATCTTGTCAAACAATATGGTGAGGAAGGGTATACTCAGAAGGAATCTAAGAAGCTTGCTAAACAAGAGATAAATGAGATCATGGAAGACAAGGAAGACTTTGTAAGGAACATCTGGAAGGAGACTTATAGAGATGTCTAGATGGGAATTGATTCTTATTAAAGAGATGGGAGATATTGTGGTAGATACCTACCCAACCAAGAGACAGGCTGAGAAAGCAATGAAAGATAGGGATACTTTGTGTCGCCACATGGGGTATGAACCAGACCTCACATACAAACTCAGAGAGGTGAAGGAGAAGAAATGAGTCAACAGTGGTTAGATAGAGGGGGTTGTCCTAGCTGTGGTTCCAGTGATGGTAATGTACCACATGCAGATGGACATTCCTATTGTTTTAGTTGTAAAAAATATTTTAAAGCAGGCATAGCAAAGGTCATTCCAATGGTTGAAAAACATTCAGATGTTTCACACAGTTCTATGATAGGAACAGTATCAGAAATTACTGACAGAAAAATTAGCAAAGAGACAGCAAGGAAATATGATACTCAGATAAAACAGACAGGCAATAGTATCAAGTATCATATCTATCAATACTATGACAAACATGGTAATCCTATTGCTAAAAAAATAAGGGAGGTAGAAACAAAAAGGTTCTGGTCTGAGGGAAACTTAGCTGATGCTGGATTGTTTGGTCAGCAGTTATTTAATCAGGCTGGAAAATACATTACGATCTGCGAGGGTGAAGTGGATGCCATGTCTGCCTATGAAATACTGGGGAGCAAGTGGCCTGTAGTTAGTATCAAGAACGGCGCACCTAGTGCAGAAGAAAACTGTAAAAGATCTCTGGAATATCTAAGTAAATTTGAAAATGTGGTACTGTGTTTTGACAATGATGAGCAGGGAAAGGTCGCGGCTCAGAAAGTAGCACAGTTGTTTGAACCTAACAAATGCAGGATTATGTCTCTGGATCTTAAAGATCCCAATGAATATCTCAAGGCCGGACAGAAGGAAAAGTTTAGTCAGGCATGGTGGAATGCCAAGACCTATACACCAGCAGGGATTATAAATCTGGCAGATCTGGGAGATAGTCTGTATGAGGAAGAGTTTTGTGAGACATGTCTTTATCCTTGGTCTAAGATGAACGACAAGACCTATGGCATGAGGACAGGGGAACTGGTATGCTTCACCTCTGGTGCTGGCATGGGTAAGAGTAGTGTCATCAGGGAACTAATGCATCATATTATGAGTATCACCAAGGATAACATTGGGTTGTTATGCATGGAGGAGAACACCAAGAATACAGCATTTAATATCATGTCGGTGGAAGCCAACGCTAGGTTATATATTAGGGAAGTCAGGGAAAAATATTCCAAGAAAGAGATGAGAGAATGGCAGGACAAAACTATTAATAGTAAAAGGTTTTTTGCCTTCGATCATTTTGGATCTATATCCAACGATGAGATACTGGACAGGGTACGGTACATGGCTAAGGCTCTGGATTGTAAGTGGATATTTCTGGATCATCTCTCCATCTTGGTATCAGGGAATGAAGAGTTTGGGGATGAAAGAAAATCCATTGATGTTCTTATGACTAAGTTAAGATCTCTGGTGGAAGAGACAGGGATTGGTCTTCTGCTTGTCTCTCATCTTCGCAGACCTACTGGTGACAAAGGACATGAGGATGGCAGGGAAGTATCTCTCTCTCATCTGAGGGGATCAGCAAGCATTGCTCATCTGTCCGACAGTGTGATAGCTCTGGAACGTAATCAACAGGCAGAAGACGAACAACAAGCCAACACAACTACAGTCAGGGTACTGAAGAACAGGTACTCTGGTGACACTGGCATTGCCTGTTACTTGTACTATGACAGGGACACAGGTAGAATGTCTCAGGTTGACAATCCTTTTATGGAAAATGATGATGAGTAATAATTTTAAACATAGAGTAGGGTTACAATCTAAATTAAAAGCAATGGAGAATTATGTATCAAAAGGATATTATGTATTTGATGAAACTAATCAAGGACCAATAGATTTTATAGCTATTAATTTGGAAGGGGATATAAATTTTCTTGAGTGTAAGACATTGGCTAGAAGAAAGGATGGATCAAAAATTAATCGAATATTAACTGACAGTCAAAAAAAATTAAATAAAATATTTAATTCAAAAGGATATCCATCAATTAAAATTGTATATAATGAGGTTGACAATGAAGAAAAAATCTGATATAAGAACATCATCAATCAATCAGATGACAGGATGGTTAGCCAAGAACATACCAGATTTAATGGTTAAATCAGATTGGACTCATCAGGACTTTGATATAGAAGGAGTGGTGAACGGCAATGGAGTTAAATCTTTTTATATGGTTGAGGTCAAGGAGGGATGGGTAGGTACATGGCCTACAGAGTGGACAGAGTTAAGGATACCCTATAAAAATAAAAAGGTTCTTGATGTTTGGCAACAGAAGTATAAGGATGAACTACTTACATTTATTATTTTTAGTAAAGACTTAAAGAAGGCATGGCATGTACCAGCAGATATTATTTTACATGCTGAAGCAAAACAAATTCATAATACCAATAAATTATTCTTTCGTATTGATGTTAGAGATATTTATCAAACGGATATGACATATGACAATAGCAGTAGTTGATATTGAAACAGATGATCTTAATGCTACAAAGATACATTGCATAGTAGCTAGGTCTTACTCTTCTGATAAGGAAAAGGTATGGGTTGGTGAAGAGTGTGGTCAGTTTGCTGAATGGTCTGGACAAATAGATCAGTTCATTATGCATAATGGTATCAGCTTTGATGCTCCTATACTGAACAGGTTAACAGGATCTAATATTAAATTGTCTCAGGTTAGGGATACTCTTATTGAATCTCAATTATATAATCCCATCAGGGAGGGAGGACATTCTCTTGAGGCATGGGGAGAAAGACTTCACTTTCCCAAAGGAAATATGACTGAGTTTAAATACTACAGTCCAGAGATGCTGGAGTATTGCAAGAAGGATACGGAGTTAACCAGCAAGCTCGCCAAGACTATGGAAAAAGAAGGGAAGAAATTTTCCATACGCTCTTATGAAATGGAAAGAAAAGTTAGGGCTATTATAGATCAGCAACAGAAGAATGGGTTTGCATTTAATATAAGAGAAGGAATGCTTTTACTGGCTAGACTTGAAGATGAAAAACATCAACTTGAAAAAGATGCGGAAGAAATGTTTAAGCCTGTCATCACCTACTCACCTGTTAAAAAGATACCCAAGAGTACGCCTTTTAATATTGCGAGCAGGAAGCAGATAGCTGAACGCCTGATGGAACTTGGTTGGAAGCCTGAACACTACACTGATAAAGAAAATGTTATTGTCTCTGAGGAAATATTATCCAAGATAGATATGAAGGAAGCTCAGATGTTCAGTAGGTATTTTCTTCTACAGAAAAGAACAGGCTTACTCAAAGCTTGGGTACAGGAATGTCAGGAAGATGAGAGGGTCAGAGGCAGGGTGCTTACACTCAAGACCGTGACAGGCAGGATGGCTCATCACTCTCCCAACATGGCTCAAGTACCAGCTTCTTATTCTCCCTATGGAAAAGAATGCAGGGAACTATGGACAGTTTCCAATCCCGATACTCATGTCTTGGTAGGGACAGATGCCAGTGGTCTGGAGCTACGTTGTCTGGCTCATTATATGAATGATCCCAAGTTTACCAAGGAGGTTCTTACAGGTGATGTACACACAGCTAACATGAAAGCTGCTGGATTAACAGACAGGGATCAGGCTAAGACTTTCATCTATGCCTTTCTCTATGGAGCAGGACCAGCCAAGATTGGTAAGGTAGTGGGAGGTAATGCCAAGACAGGACAACAACTCACAGCTAAGTTTTTATCCAACATGCCCAAGCTTAAAACATTAAGAGATAATGTTACTGCGGCTGCTGAAGTAGGACCAATCAAGGCTCTTGATGGGAGAAACTTACACATAAGATCACCTCATGCTAGTCTTAATACTCTTCTTCAGGGGGCTGGAGCAATCGTATGTAAGCAGTGGTTGGTTCACATGGATGAACATATCAGAAAGACAGGAGTGGATGTCAAACTTGTAGCTTCAATACATGATGAGTATCAGTTTGAGGTAGCCAAGAAAGATGTGGAAAGATTTGGAAAGATAACCAAGGATGCCATGCTGGAGACAACCATGACACTGGATATGAAGTGTCCTCTTGACTGTGAATATAAGGTTGGAAACACATGGGCAGAGACACACTGATGAAAGAACAACTAGAGTTATTTAATGATATCAAATCTATAGATACTTCTAATGGAACTAAAATTTGTAAAAAATGTAATGAAGAAGTGGCAACAGATAGTTTTCACAGGGTTTACTATAGAAAGAATGGAACAGTTAGATATTCCAATGTTTGTGAAAGGTGTGTTACAAAAGCTAACAACATTAGAAAAAAACTTAGAGAGACATACCCCTATCCTTCAGACAAGTATGTGTGTCCAATATGTTTAACAAGACCAACACAGCAACAGGACACAAATATTATTTTAAAACATAATTCTTTTTGTATGGATCACGATCATGAGACAGGAGAATTTAGAGGATGGTTGTGTCATTTATGTAATGCTGCGCTTGGATGGTTTGAGGATGATCCTAATCGAATAAGAAGGGCATTAAATTATTTAGAAAAAAGTGTTTGACATTTTAAAAAAAGTATGTTATACTTATTCAACAATCAGAAAAGGAGAAAGCCTTCAAAGAAAAATTTAAAACCTAAGTAACTATTTCATGTCACAACAGCGTGACGATTTTAAAGGAGAACATAAATGAAAGATCCTATTTATATAACAGGTAAGTGTCACTATGCGTGTGTTGTTGAACCTAATACTAGGTATGATCCTGTGTGGTCAATTCAAGTTGAGGTCAATGACGACAATCGTAAGACTATTGAAGCAGCTAAGTTGCCCGTCAATAACAAAGGTGATGATCGCGGAGATTTTGTTACGATTAAACGTAAAGTAAACAGGGCTGATGGTACTGAACGCAAAGCTCCCTTTGTTAAAGATTCACAGAATAATTTGTGGAATGGGAAGATGATTGCCAACGGCAGTGTAGTTAATGTGAAGGCGGTTCCTTATGATTGGAACTATGCAGGTAAGTCTGGTGTTTCTGCTGACTTGGCTGCTGTTCAGGTAGTAGACTTTATTGAATACACTGGAAGTCAAGTCGAAGATTTTGATGTGGTTGAAGGTGGATATGTAAACACTGAAGCTCAAGAAATTCCCTTTGCTTCTTAACCCCTAAGGAGACTTGGAGGGTGGTAGACTACAGTTGGTTTATCGCCCTCCATTTTTTAGTAAATTATTAAAGGACAGATAGATGAACATTATAAAACTTAATAAGTATACAATTTCGTATATTATATTAATTGTTTTAATTAATATTGGATTCAGTTTTGTTCCATTAGTTCCGATATTTGGAGAAATGTTTCCTCCTCTTTCATTAGCTGTTGGATTAATTTTTGTAGCTAGAGATTTTGCACAACGGGAAATTGGTCACAAAGTTATAGGAGCTATGCTCATTGCTGGTCTTCTATCGTACATTATGGCTGATCCTTTTGTAGCTATAGCCTCAGTAACAGCTTTTATAATATCTGAATTTGCAGATTGGGGAATTTATACATGGACTAAAAAACCTTTTGCTCAAAGGATTTTAATTTCAAGTATCATATCTACTCCCTTAGATAGTGGAATATTTTTGGCAATGATTGGTCATTTCTCAATTCTTAACACAGCTTTAATGACTATTGCTAAAATGATTGGTGCGATAGTTGTTTGGAAATTAGTTAATGATCGTAAGGTATAGCTTTGAATTGAATGCAAGTTGCCCAGTAGATAATCTGGGTGACTTGTATGATGTTGAAATAACATCACCTAAAATTATTCCTGTAGAGGATATTTTAATGGCAGTAGAAACAATAAATAAAAATGATTTTCAAGAGCATATCACTACTGCTTTAGCAAGAGAACTTTCAGCAAGAGTAAAAACTGTTGGGTATCATAGTGGTATAAAGGTAGTGTGTAAGTCATGATACACTATCATGGAACACCCTTGACTCCACGTTCAGAGTTATGGACAATGAGTGGTAAACATTTCTGTGTATCTTTTGTTGATCATAGAGACGCAGACATCTGTTTTAATATAGGTCAAAGTGTTATGTGGGACAACGGAGCTTATAGTTTTTTTACTAAAGGTATTGAAATAAATTTTGATAAGTTTTATAAGTGGGTTGAACCACGTTTGGGACATCCTCATTGGGCTGTTGTTCCTGACATTATTGATGGTGAAGAAGAAGACAATCTTAAATTAATAAATCAATGGCCTTTTCGTAAGGAATGTGCCGCTGTTGTTTGGCACTTATCAGAATCTATAGATCATCTTTTTAAATTAATTGATTTGGGATTTGGAAAAATTGCTTTTGGTTCAAGCAAAGAGTATTGGAAAGTGGGATCAAAAGATTGGGAAAAAAGAATGGATGAAGTGTTTAATTCTTTAGCTAAGAATGGATCTATTCCTTGGATACATATGATGAGAGGACTATCTTTAGGTGGTAAAAGATGGCCCTTTGCTTCAGCAGACTCTGCTAATGTTGCAAGAAATTATTCTCAAAGAGAAGTTACGGCAGAATATATGGCTAGACAAATTGATTCTAGTCAGTGTCCTGTGGTCTGGAAATTAAAACATACACAACAGGAATTAATGAAATGAAAAAAATTGATACTCTAGTTGAAGACATCTATAATTTATTTTCCTTTGATCCCATTGATATGAATGAGGAAGAGGTGGATAAATATATAGATACCTTTGGGGAAATGCTCAAGGTTCACATCAAAAAGTTTATGTACGAACAGCCCAGAGCTAATGGACATCTAAGGTTGTCAGCTATTGGTAAACCTGACAGACAACTATGGTATGATATAAATACTACTACTTCTGAATCTTCTCTTACACCTAGTACAAGAATTAAATTTCTTTATGGATATATATTGGAAGAGTTATTACTTCTTTGTTCTTCCATTGCAGGTCACAAGGTAACAGACCAGCAGAAAGAAGTTGAGGTAGAGGGAGTAATGGGACATCAGGATTCTATGATAGATGATGTTCTTGTTGATTGTAAAAGTGCATCAACTGTTAGTTTTCAAAAGTTTAAAAATAATAATTTATTGGAGGATGATCCCTTCGGATACATCGCTCAGATTTCAGCTTATGCTGAAGCTAATGGAGTTAATGAAGCAGCTTTCTTGGCTATAGACAAATCTACTGGAGAGATATGTCTCACTCCAGTTCATTCAATGGAGATGATTAATGCTGGTGCAAGGGTTAAATTTCTTAAAGGAATGGTTACTAATGGTAATATCCCTGATAGGTGCTATACTCCTGTACCTGATGGCAAGTCTGGTAATCTTAAGCTTCCCTTTGGTTGTGTTTATTGTGGTCACAAAAAGGAATGTTGGTCGGATGTTAACCAAGGAAGGGGAATACGTGTCTTTGAATATGCAAAAGGTAAAAGATACTTGGTGCAAGTTGGCAAAGAACCTGATGTCCCTGAAGTAGTTAATTGGTAATGCATTGGGAATGTAAAAGCAAACCAGACCTAACTCAATTTGGATTTGTATATTGTATTACAAATAATAAAACAGGTAAAGCTTACATAGGATGTAAGCAATACTTTAATTATAAAAAAAGAAAGAGAAAATCAGAATCAAATTGGAAAGCATACATGGGATCAAGTAAGCATTTGTTAGAAGATATAAAGAAGATTGGTAAAAAGAATTTTAAGTTTGAAATTATGGGAGAGTTTAAGAACAAGAGAAGCTTGAGATATTATGAATGTTATTATCAAATGAAACATAATGTCTTGACTGAAACTCTGGAAGGAACAGATGAACCAGCTTTCTATAACAATTATGTAGGTGGAAAGTTTTTTAGACCAGTTCAAAAAAGCTGCCATGTTGATTGATGTATCTGTAGATTCTCTTTATGAGCTTACTGAAAAAGATGCACATAAAAGTTTATATCTTGCAGTAGTTATTCAGGCTTTACTGGACATGACTAAACCTGAAGTAGAGGGAGAGGACAATGAAATAAAAATTCAAAGAGATCAGGCACACGCATGGATCTTTGCTTCAGTTGGAGTTACATGTGATGATTTTGAAACTGTGTGTCATTATGCTGGTGTGGAACCACAAAAAGTTAGAAGTTTTGCATGTGAAGTTATTGTATCAGGAGATGTAGAAAATGTCAGAAGAAGATTTAGTTCCATTATCTACTAACATAAATCCATTTAATGTACAGGTAGGAGGAGATCACTACAAAGATTGTGCTATACAACCTACAGTTTATTCTCATTATAATAATTTAAATACCTGTGAAGCTAACATTGTAAAATATATAACCAGACATAATAAAAAAGGAGAGGGTAAGGAAGATATACTAAAAGTAATACACTATGCACAATTGCTTTTAGAATTAGAATATCCAGAGGAAGACAAGCAACAAGATTTGTTTAATGATTTAATAGGGGAAAGGGGAAGGCATGTTTAAATCCAATCGTAATCCACAATTCAGATCCAAGTTTAGTGAGGATATATTTTACACTAAGTATTCTCATGAAGGTGCAGAAACATTTCATGAGTTGGCCTGTACACTGGTGGAAGATGTCTGTCAAACCAATCTAAGTAAAGACGAGAAGGAAGCCTTGATAGATCACATCTCCAATCTCAGGTTCTTGCCGGGAGGAAGATATCTTTATTATGCAGGTAGAGATAAGAAGTTTTTTAACAACTGCTATCTACTTAAAGCAGAGGAAGATACTAGAGAAGATTGGGCCAACTTGTCTTGGAAGTCTGAGTCTTGTCTGATGACAGGCGGTGGTATTGGTGTGGACTACTCTATGTATAGATCTGAAGGACAAACTTTGAAGGGTACAGGTGGTGTAGCTTCTGGTCCCATACCTAAGATGCAGATGATTAATTCGATAGGTCAGAAAGTTATGCAGGGAGGATCAAGAAGATCTGCTATCTATGCTTCTCTTAATTGGAAGCACGATGATGTCGATAAGTTTCTGACTGCTAAGAACTGGTTTGATATGCCAGTAGGAAATACAGGTAAGACTTTGTTTGATATTAAACAAGATGACTTTAACTTTCCTGCACCTCTGGACATGACCAACATCAGTGTAAATTACGATACCGAATGGTTGTTAAATTATTGGGAGAAAGGAGATCTAGGACATGTCTTTAGGACTAATGTATGTCAGGCTCTTAGAACAGGTGAACCGGGTTTCTCATTCAACTTTTTTGAAAAAGAAAATGAAACTCTCAGAAATGCGTGTACTGAAGTTACTAGTGAAGATGATAGTGACGTATGTAATCTTGGCAGTCTTAATTTTGCTCGCATCGATGACCTTAATCAGTTGCAAGAGGTCGTTGAACTTGCCACAAAATTTCTATTGTGCGGCACTCTCAGAGCAGCACTCCCCTATGAGAAAGTGTATGAGGTTAGAAATTCAAATAGACGTTTAGGACTTGGCTTGATGGGTCTTCATGAGTGGTTGATACAACGTGGACACAAATATGAAACCACACCAGAGTTACATAGGTGGTTCAAGGTATATGAAGCTGAGTCAGATAAGATAGCTAGATCTTTTGCCAACACACTTAATATCTCTGTGCCTGTAGCTGTGAGGGCTATTGCTCCTACAGGAACTATAGGTATTTTGGGAGGAACTTCTACTGGAGTAGAACCTATTTTTGCTGTGGCTTTTAAAAGAAGATATCTGAAAAATAAACGATGGCACTATCAATATGTGGTGGACAGTGCGGCACATGAAATGATAGAACTCTATGATATTAAACCTGAAAGTATAGAGTCTGCTCTTGATCTTGTAACCAACTATGAAAGGAGATTAAACTTTCAGGCAAATGTTCAGGAGTATGTGGACATGGCTATCTCTTCTACTATTAATCTTCCAGCATGGGATACGGAGGATAACAATGAAGGAAAGGTAGAAGACTTTGCTCAGACCTTGGCTAAGTATGCACACAGGTTAAGAGGATTTACCTGTTATCCTGATGGATGCAGAGGAGGACAGCCTCTTACCAAAGTGCCATACTCTGAGGCTCTGGAAAAATTAGGAGAAGAATTTGAGGACAACATTCAGGCTCATGACATTTGTCAGATAAGTGGCATGGGTGGATCATGTGGAGTTTGATAATGAAAGAGATAGACATAAAAAAGGAATGGATTGAAGAAGCCAACCACAAGTCTAAAGAGATGGGAAAATTAAATAATTCTATAACTTATGGTAAAGGAAATATCAGTGGCTTTCTAGGAGAAATCATGACATTACATTCTCTTTCAGAAGGAGAGATATGTAATACATATGATTTTGATATTTTATATGGGGATAAAAAACTGGATGTCAAAACAAAAAGAACAGGGGTGATTCCCAAAGACTACTATGATTGTTCTGTAGCATCCTACAATACTAAACAAAAATGTAGTCACTATATTTTTACAAGGATTTTAAATGATCTTACCAAGGGATGGGTCTTGGGATGGATGTCTAAAAAAGATTATTTTAATAAGGCTCGCCTTCTAAAAAGGGGGGAACAGGATGGGGACAATGGCTTTATTGTTAAAGCAGATTGTTATAATCTTCCTATAAATAAATTACATCCTATTGAAATTTTAAAATAAAGACTTGTCAAATAGATAAAAGTATAGTATAATATACATATATAGAATGCCAATAGTGGGTTCTATAAACTCTTGCTTAATAAGGAGAATGCTATGAATGTAAGATTAGAAGGTAATTGGAAATTCCTTAACACTCCTTCTTTACTAAACTTTGAGAGAAGGGCCATAGGCTATGACAGGTTATTCAGAAGAATAATGGAGATGCCTGAGAATGATAACCAAAGTTATCCCCCTCATAACCTGATTAAGGAATCAGACACAGAGTTCAGGATTGAATTGGCTTTGGCTGGCTTTACCAAAGAAGAAGTTAAAGTGGTTCAGGAAGAACAGACATTAACCATAAGTGGAAACAACTCTGAGAAGGAGGGCAACGAAAACATTCTACATAAAGGCATAGCAAGTAGAGCTTTTTCAAAAATATTTCCTCTTCATGAGAATATCGAAGTCACAGAAGCATCGTTTGAAAATGGGATGGTTATCATCAAGCTCAGACAGAATATTCCAGAAGATAAAATGCCAAAGCTCATTGAATTTAAATAAGGAGATAGGGAGGGTATTCATTGAGTGCCTTCCCTTTTTATAGGAGAACACTGTGAAAAAGAATGAAAAAATAAATACAGTTTTTATAGGCTATGATCCCAAGGAAAAATCTGCCTGTACTGTATTGAAATATATTATTGAGGCAAACTCTCCCAAACCTATTCATGTTAAATTTCTTAGGAAAGATATTCTTGAATTGATGGGAATGCACTATAGACCTTATGAGATTGTCAATGGGCAGTACATAGATAAGATAGATCAGAAACCTTTCTCTACTGAATTTAGTTTTAGCAGGTTTCTTATACCTGCTCTGATGATGTATGAAGGATGGGCTTTGTATATGGATTGTGATATGTACCCTCGAATAGATATTAATGAAGTCTTTGAAGAATACAACGATGACTTCTTTCCTCTCTACTGTGTTAAACATAAGTATGAACCTCTTGATCAATACAAGATGGATGGTAGAGAACAGACAAGCTATCCTAGAAAGAACTGGTCAAGCTTTGTTCTTTGGAATTGTGGTCATAAATTAAATAGAAAAATAACTCCAATGGAAGTTAACAACAAATCAGGATCGTACCTACATCAGTTTAAGTGGTTGCCTGATAAGGATAGTGCTATAGGAACTATGCATGAGGAATGGAATTGGTTGGATGGTCACTCATCTGAAGAGATAGAACCAAAGAATGTACACTTCACAACAGGTGGTCCTTGGTTTAAAGAGTGGAGTGTTAAACGTCCTATTGATGGACAGTATGCAGCCGAATGGAACGTAGATTATTCTTACTTATTATTGAGAGATAAAATAGATGAAGTATAAAATTGTTACAGCCTTTGATGAAAACTTTTTACAACACAGTACTATTAATCTTCTTAATGAATTTAAAAATAATTGGGATAGTGCTTTAGAGTTTCATTGTTATTATCATGATCTGGATTTAAGTAATTACTCATTACCTAAGTCACCTAATATACACTATCATAATCTTATGGAGATAGAAGATTATCCAAAATTTCTTAAAGCTTTTGCCAAGCATGATGGAACTGAAGGTAAAACAATTCAGTATAATGAAGCTCTTAATCCTATTAAGTTTGTTCCAAAGGTTATGTCTTTAACCGAATGTGCTTTCGATCATAGTGGATGCTGGTTATTCTGGTTAGACCCTAGCACTATTAATATTAAAACAATTAAAGAAAAAGATATTGATTCTTTATTTCCTGAAAGCTCAGAGAATGTAGATCTTATAACAGTAAAAGATCAAACCTATTTTATGGCTTTTAATTTAAGCAGACAAACTCCTGTTGATTTACTAGGAGATTTACGAGGAGCTTATAGTTCAGGAGAATTTTTAAATTACAGAGAGTGGCATGATGTCTTTATTACAAATAGATTAAGAACTATCTATGAAGCTCATGGTATGAAAACACATGAAATAGATCTTGATAAATCTCCTCTCTCTGAAATGATTGTCAGTCTGACTGATAGAAAGAACTTAGGAGTTAGAGATAAAGATGGTAATCGAGTTATTAAATTGTCGGATACTGAAACATCTCCTGACATACTTCCTAATAGATACAAGCAACTAGCAGATATTATAAGGTTCTACAAACCCAAGTGTATTCTGGAGACAGGCACATGGAATGGGGGCAGAGCTATAGAGATGGCTCTTGCTTCTTTTAAATATAATGATTCAGTTCACTACATGGGATATGATCTCTTTGAAGATGCAACTGTAGATACTGATCATGAAGAGTTTAATGTTAAACCTCATAATACAATGGAAGCAGTCAGAAAAAGACTGAATGAATTTACAGAACATATGAAGGAGAAAGAAGATAAAACATTTACTTTTGAACTAACCAAGGGGAATGTCAGAGAAACACTCAAGAAATTAATCAGAACAGAAATAATTAGTGATGTTGACTTTGCCTTGATAGGAAGTGGTAACAGTAAGAAAACAGTGGAAGCAGAATATGATGTACTTAAATATGTTCCTGTTGTCGTAGCTGATCATTACTTTACCAAGGATGATGAAGACGAAGGTATTCCCCCTGAGAAATATCAAGGAGTGAAAGATGTTTTTGCAACAGTCAAAACAAAAAAGGTTGATGCTCAAAAAACAACTGACGATGGCTGGACAACATTCGATGAGAAGTCCACTACTAGAAAATATCTATTACCATCTGGTGACAAGGTTGCTGGTGGTGGTAACACTCATCTATGTATTTTCCTGCACGACAGTAAGTTAGAGGACATACCAGAAGATTTAAAGAGAGTACCTATTATCGTACACCCAAGAGATTGTGTACCAAAAGATTATATTAGAGATAATATTAAATCTAATATGACTCTTATTAATCCTAAGAAATGGTTGACTAAACATCCCGGTCATAGAGGATCTGCTGCTGTTATTTCTGCTGGTCCTTATCTTGATTATAAAAAACTTAAGAAGTTTACCAAGGATAATCCCAAGACAAAACTCTTGGCTGTTAAACATGCCTACCCTAAGTTACTGGAACATGATATTAAACCTTGGGGATGTATTATACTTGATCCTCGTCCTATAACTGGTGTATCTACTCACAATATAGTAAGGAAAGATCTTCTGAAAGACATTGATCCTGATACCAGATTCTTTGTAGCTTCTATGACAGATCCTTCTGTAACAAATCATCTTATAGAAAACAAAGCTAAGATGTGGGGATGGCATGCCTTTACTGATTCACTCAGACAAGAGACAGAGCAAGGAACACAGATACACAATCAACAGGTAAAGGTATCAGAGGAGCTAGGCATTCCTCAAGGAGCTACTCTTATTACTGGTGGTACATGTGCTGCCATGAGAGGTATAGGTGTCTTGCATACTCTAGGATTTAGAGACATCCATCTATTTGGTTTTGATTGTTGTCGGGACGAACCTACTAAAGAAGAGAAGACTGAAACAACTGGAGATCTTGAAGGTGGAGAAGTTCCAAAGCCTAAGTATATGGAAGTTAATGTTAATGAGAAAGCTTATTGGACTACTGGTGAACTTCTGGCAATGGCACAAGATTGTGAAAAAGTTTTTGCTGATGAAGGACTTGAAGGAGTTCTAACTTTTCATGGAGAAAATACAATGGTAGCTGATCTATGGGCTATTAATAAAGAGAGACAAACCAGACCAGATTTTGAAGGATACTATGATGACTAATATAAAAGTAAAAGATATGCCAGAAGGATCACTTCCTACGGTAACAAGTTCAGGAGATATTGAAATACCAGAATCATACCTTAAACCTATGGAACGTAAAGAGATAGGAGTTAACTTTCATTTAAATAGATCCCATCCTTCTGATAGATATAAGAAACTTTTGGAAGAATACATTCTGATGCATAGGGTGTCGGATGGAATGTTTAATGGAAGAAGTCTTGGAAAGTGGACTGACATTATTCATGGGTTTATAAATAAACTTGATTGTAAAACTCTGCTTGATTATGGGTCAGGTAAAGGACATCTCTATACAGATAAGTTTAATACTATACTAGATGCTAATGGTATAATTGTATTAGACAAACCTCTCCCTGAGATCTGGACTAATCTGGAAAGCTACAGACTTTTTGATCCAGCTTATGAGGAGTTTCAGGAATTACCTAAAGGAAAGTTTGATGCTGTCATATCGACTGATGTGATGGAACATATACCAGAGACAGATCTTCTCTGGGTTATAGATGAGATACTAGGCTATGCTAACAAGATGGTCTTTCTTAATATAGCTTGCTTTCAAGCTGTCAAAACTTTAGCTGATGGTACGAATGCCCATGTGTCTGTTTTCCATCATCTTGATTGGCTGGAATTAATAGCTGCCAGATTTAATAATCATAAACATTTATCTGTCTATGTTTTCTTTGATCTGTTTAATGCTGTTGGAAAAATGACAGAAAAAGGTTTTAAGATCTCAATGGGAGAAGAAGATATACGTATAATAGAATTACAAGAAGTTAAGTAATAGGAGGATATTATGTTAGGAATAGCTGAATCAGTAATTGGAGTAGCAGGAAAAGTCCTTGATAAGTTTGTTGAAGATAAAGATCTCAAGACAAAACTATCTCATGAGTTAAAATCACAGATTGTTTCACTTGATCTTGCTCAAGCTCAAACAAATTTAGAACAAGCTAAACATTCCAGTGTGTTCATTGCAGGAGCTAGACCAGCCATCATGTGGATATGTGCGTTTGGATTAGGTTGGCAGTTTGTCTTTCAGCCTGTCGCTGCATGGATCATTATGGTTAGTGGATCAGAGATGATGCTTCCTATCTTTGAAACAGAAGGGCTTATGCCGTTGACCTTATCATTACTTGGTTTGGGCGGTATGAGATCTTTTGAGAAGTTCAAAGGTATACAAAGAAATAATATGAAGCAATGATTAAGTGGCTTTATAAATTACAGTGGAGATTTTGTATTTGGTTAAATAAAATACTTAATGGTAAAGCAGTACCTAAATATTTATCTGGAAAGAAGAATGGCAAAAAATAATGGATGGGCTGAAGTAAGAGAAAGTCAATTTGGTTATCAAGTTGTTCTTAATCATTTTACTGGTGAGCCGGAAATATGGGATAAGTTTTCTACGAAACAAGAAGCTAAAGAGGAAGCCTTTCTCTGGAACAATGGACTTTGGGGAAAAGGTTTTACCTATTCTGCTGAATGGTTGAGGTTAAATACTAAAGATGATACAACTAACTGACAATGCAGACATACATCTCTCTTCTATAGTAGCTGAGAATAAGGTAGCTGCTATTCGACTAGCAGTTAACAGCGGAGGATGCTCTGGCTTTACCTATGATTGGCAGCTTGTAAACCAAGAAGAGTTCGATGATATTATTGATGACTTCATTATAGATCTGGATACAGGTAAACTTGTCATTGATAATATCTCTAGTATTTATATAGCAGGAATGACGGTAGACTATAAGAAGGATATCTTTGGTCAGCGTCTTATGATTGATAACCCTAATGTAGAATCCATGTGCGGATGCGGAGAAAGTTTTCAGGTATGACTGTACTAGATAAACAAACACCTACATATACTCTTGATTGGTATATTAAATGGATAGCTTCAATCATATTGATCGTAGGAGTTATTCTAACCAGTAATAATATTTATCCTCTTAATCTAGTAGTTCATGCTATTGGAATGTTTGGATGGTTCATTGTGGCTATCATCTGGAATGACAGAGCTTTACTGGTCATCAATGCTGTCTCTCTTGTTCTTTTAATTAATGGATTGGTATCTTTCTATGTTAAATTCTAGACAGGAAAAATTTGCTCAAGCCTATGTCCTTCACAGGAATGCTACTGAAGCAGCTAAGACAGCAGGGTATGCACAAGGATCAGCAGCAGTTCAGGGACACAGACTTCTTCATACAGATGAGATTGAAGAAAGAATAAATACTCTTGAACAGGAACTGGAAACCAATGTAGATGTTATTAACGAACTAGAAAAGCAATATGAATATGCTAAAAATAATGGGCATACCAATAGTGCAATCAAAGCACTTGAATTACTCTCTAGAGTGAGGGGAGCTACATCAGATCTTAATCTAACACTGGATGAAGAGACATTGGAAAGTGCAATTATAGGATGTCTTAATGTTTTAGGTGAAGAAAAGGTATATGATCTTCTATCCAAGTGTGACTTTACGATTTATGACGATGATGAAGAAAATGGAGGGCCAGAGAGCGTTACTGAGGGGGATGTAGAGGAGTCTCTGGACCTACCCCTGCCTGAAGAGGCTGATTCTTCTGTATGAGCCTTAAAACCCCGTACAGAGCATTTAGCTATTTATAGCTCCATATCCAAGGTCTTGGGTGGGTATCACTGTTTTCCATTGTATCTATGTGGAGAAACCTCTTCTCATGTGGTCCTCTTTGTGATACTCCAATGCCAGTGAAGCCATGCTCAATAGATAACTTCATTAATCTGTAGGCAGACTTACCACTAATCACTATATCAACTGCTTTACCATAGAGGTGAGGAGAGTTCTTAGCTCCTCTAATAACTTGGTTATAGGATTCATGTCTATAGCCTGAACTTACAATCATTGGTTCATTGAACTCATGACGAAGAGCTTCCAGCTTTTCCATAAACTCTTCATCCATTTCACATTCGTCTGTACCTTTACATTTAAGTTCGTCTACAGAAAAGTAATTCCACATTATTCTTTTTCCTTTGGTTTAGTTGTTTCAGGATGATGCCCATTATGCATTCGATAAAGTCTATCTATTTCAATCTCTAAATTCTTTAGCCTTACTTCAACAGCACCATCTCTTTCAGACTGTTCTTTTAGAATTTGTGGAGAAAGAATATCATTAGCCATTGTGTCAATACTGCTAATGGCAACAGCTTGTCTGGCTTCTACCTTATCAATCCTTGTAAATATTTCAGTGAGATTTTTTCTGACTTCATCTAATTGCTGTACAATAGAACGTATGGTAGCCTTCAGTACTCCCCATGTAGCAGCAAGTCCTGCCAGTACTGTCCCTAATGTGACAAGTTCTCTTGGTCCAAGCTCAAGCATGGTTAGTCTATCATTCTTTTTGTTGTTGATCGTAATGGTAGATAAGGTAACTCAGGAAGAAGGTTAGCCAGACCCTTTGCTATTCTTTTAGGCTTACCACTCCATATATCCTGTGTTAATCTGCTTGAGATGCTTGCCCAAGGACCAAGTATATATTCCAATGGGTTTGATCCATATTTATTTGAATTTAAGGCTTCAAATACTATTCCCCCATATCCAAAGATCTGACTTTGTTTTAAAGCATACCATATTTTTTCCCATCCCTTTAGTTTATCAAAAGGACTTTCCTTATCACCATATTTTATGGCATCTTTTAAACCCTGTGTTCCCATAATAGCTGTGAGTAATATGGTAAATATCATGGCATTCTTGGCTATGTCTGCCGCTGGTACTCTTCCCTTCTGCATAGGAAGAAAAATATCTTTATACAATTTCATACCTACTGTATTACCAAAGACCATACCAAAACCTTTAAGCTGCGCTACTGGAGCAAGGTATGGATTAGACATCCAGAGTGGTTTGTTAACAGCATCCGGGGTCATGATTACTTCATTAACAAGTTTGCCCAGTGCCTTGGTAATTATCTCTGGTTCTGCACGAACTGCTTCTTGTTCCATCCCAATACTATTAGCCCATTCAGAAATCTCTTGTTGAATAGGTGTTTCCCTATCTGTTTTAGATCTGGAGACAGTATTAACTAATCCTAATTCAAGTAATCTTTTTCTAGCATTGGTTGATTCTCCAGTTACATCTCCTGTAGCCCTCTCTAATTCCAAAGCCCTTATATCATCCCTAATTTGTAAACGCCCTGCTTGGAAGGCCATGTTTCTACTGAACTGGGTTACTTGAGCCAACATATTTATTTTAAAAAATTTATCTGTTACTCTTTTAGATATAGCCGCATCTCCTATATCCCTTATTGCATCATTCAAAGCCATATCTGATGTCTGCATCAGGCTCATCAAGGCCAACTCATCCTTACTTCTTTTCCATGTAGGTCGGAAACTTCTCGCTGCCTTTCTTCCCGATACATTAGCAGCTTTTAAAAATCCCCATAAAGCATTCTTTGGGCTTACCCTACTTAACACAATGATAGGCTCAACCAAGGAAGGTATGGCTGACAAACCCAGAGTTACAATATAACTTCCAGTTGTAACAAACTTATATGCATTTCTTAGGTTCCTGTTTTTTATTGTATTATATCTATTCTGTAAACCATCTACTATTTTCTTTAAGTACCGCGCCTCTGAGTCCTGCATTAAACCATCATCCAAGAACTTTTGAATAGTAGGATTATATTTATTTACAAATTCCTTGGCTTCCAGATTTCTTCCAGTAGTTACAATATATTTATTCAATAATTTTTCTACATCTTTTTCTAACAAATCAGCTTCAGCTAATCTGTCCACAACATTCTGTGGTAAAACTCTTGGTAATTCCAATCCTATAGTAGATGCTTCTGGTTCTGTCTTTTGATCTATTGCAAGTTCTGCAAAGGAATTATCCGCACGATAGGTTCCCTCATTATCCATAGCTCTTTCAATGTAAGCTTCTCCATCAATTCCTTCTTCATTTAATATTTCAATAAACTGATCCCTTCTTTCTCTTCCCTTTTTTCCAACTCCAAAATTTCTTACCATAACAGGAAGATAGTTTTCTACATACCCTAGTTCTGATCCAGCAGCCTTTAACATTTTATGTATGGGATCTAATATTTCCTGCCTAATTCTTGCTGCTGTTTGTTGAACAATAGTATCAGTACTCCCTTCTGTTGTACCCAGTTCTTTATAAAGTTCATCATTAATTTTTTTATCAATACTTTTTTGAAAAGGAAGTTTCTTTTCCCTACGAATATTATCCAGTATGAGCGTCTTTGCTGATGAAAACTGGCCTACCCTTTGATTGGTATTATTAACAACATTATTTAAACTGTTTATTATTTCTCTGGCTACAGGAGTTCTATTGGCAAAATCTTCAAGAGAAGATGTAGATCTGGATACAAGTTTTTTAAGCATACTTCCAAACCCTTCTTTCTTAAATTTTAATTCTTTTTTAAGATCAAGTAATCTTTTTGCCTTTCCAGCTTCCTTAAATTCTTTTTTAAGTTTGGCTTTCTTTCTGGCAGTATGAAACTCATTTTCTCCCTTAAATTTATTAATAGTATTTAATTCCTGTTGCAGTTTACCTAACTCAGCAAACTGAGGACCAAGATCTACTCCGGGTTGTTCTGCCTCCAGACCAGTTCTGGTACGTCTTCCCTCTGTCAGTGCTGTTCTCTCTCCAAGAATTAATTCTTTCTCATAGTCTGTTGTGGCTTGAGCCAGACGGTCATTTAATTGTTCCATCTCTACAGCTTTTCTATGAGCTTCCTTTCTAATGGGGGCTGTTGCTCCCTGTGCTACACCAACTACAGGACCAGCAGCAATACCCATAGCTAGAGAATCAATAATTCTTTTACCAGATTGTAATGAAATAGCTTCAGCAGTTTTATCACCAGCCACAGCAGCAGAAGCTATCTGTACAACTTCTTGTCCAGCTTCTGTAAGTCCTTCACCTACAGAACCTTTTAATGTTCCCTTACCAAATTCTTTAGTAATATCTTTACCAGCCGTAGCTGCCGCTGCACCCTTACCAAAGTCCTTGAATGTCTTTTTAATTGTACTTTTCTTTGTCAGATCATCTGCTGTTTTTAGTGCTTCTCTTGTTGCTTTTTTACTAGCACCAGTTATGTTAGAAACTGTATCAATAGCTGCTTTCTTTCCTAGCTTACTTGTAATTCCTTTTAGCCAATAGGCCATTCCTAAACGATCTAATGCACCCACAACTACTCCACCACCTACAGCAGCCGTCTTTGCAGTTCCTTCTGAAGCACCCTGTTCCTTTGCTTCATCATAAATAGCACCAGAACTTAGGAGATAGCCGGGAGCCATCATGCCAACGGCTGTTGTTAATGCGGCTGGAATACCAGCAACACCCAGTACTGGAGCAGCTAAAGCACCTACTGCTGCACCTGCTGCTGTAGCTCCCAGAGAAGGAAGAATACCCACTATTAAAGAGTGGGCTAATTCTGCTGAGTCAGAGATAGCCTGACTAATTTCTCCTTCAGAAAACTGATCTATAATTTTTGGGACTTCTTCTGTGACAGACATGCTGACTGATGGCTTGGGTCTAGATGCCGCCAGTTTTTGGTAACGATCAGCCGTTGCTCTGTATTTAGCAGCAGCTTCATCATCACCAAATATATCAGCTATTAAACCTAGACCATCGTTCCCACTTGCTTTTAATTGATCTAAAGCTATATCCCACTTATTTCCAGTAGAATCAGCATAGTCTTGGGAACGAACAGGTTGAGACGTTGCACCACCAACTAAACTATCTAATGTCATTAATTGATCAGAAGAGTCAGTTAAGTTATCTAATGTCATTAATTGATCAGAAGATCCATCAACCAAATTATCTAATGTCATTAATTGATTAGAAGTATCTGTAACTAAACTATCTAATGTTAGTAATTGATTATCAGCCATTTAAATTTCCATTTTTACCAGAGAACTCCAAATAACTGATCTTCCTCTAATTGTCCTGCTCTATATAACTCATCAAAAGCTATTAAGGTAGCATTATTTATAGTTGTACCCGGTTTTTCTTTCATTAATGTTGCTGCTCTAATAGCAACTAATCTAGTAGAATCCTCAGTTAAATCTTCTATTACATCTCCAGCACCCGGATATTTAGCTTCGTATTTCTCAGGATTTTGTGCCTTTAAAATTGCACTAACATTTGAAATAAAACCTTCTCCTTCTTTACTTCCTAAACCTAGACCTAATTTTTCTATATCTTTTCTTAGTTTATTTTTAGGATCTAGATCTTTTGTCTTAGCTATCAGATATTTTTCTTGTAGTTTTGATTTCCTAGCAGCAACTAGAGCATCCCGAATACGTTTAGGTCTGTCTTTAATATACTTCTTAAAGTCTTCTTCTTTACCTAGAGATTCTAAACCAATTTTATAATTTGCCAATTTATTAGCCTGTCTTATATTTGCTCCTTTTTCCCTAGCTTTCTTAAATACATCATTAAATTTTTCAGCTTTATTTCCTCCTGATACTATCATAGCTCCAAAACTTTCTAAAGCATCAGCAGCAAAAGAGTATTTAGACTCTTGAGGAAAAAATTCATTGAAGAGATCTACCCGACTTTGCTTTTCTGCTGCAAGTCTTTTCTCTCCTGCTTCTAGAGACTCTTCTCCCGGCACTGTTAATTTTCCCTGCCCTAATAATTTAATTATTCTTTCTGCTTCTGGTTGTACATCCATACCAGAAATAGAATCAACTTGTACCTGTTCATCAATTGTTTCTTGAGGAGTTTCTATTTCTACATCTTCTACTCCTTCCCAAACACCACCACCAACCTGTCTACGAAACATAGGCAGTCCAGACAAACCTCTATCTCTATCTATAAAACCTCCACCCTCTCTAAATATGTTTGGGTTTCTCAGGGCTGCTGCACCAAGAGTAGAGCCAACACCTAATAATGTTTGTCCTAGTGAAGGCTGATAGGGAGTTCCTGTACTTTGTGTTGTTTGAGTAGGTATTCTTGTCATTGGATTGCCATAGACAAATCCTGAGTACTCCGAAAGAGTTTGTTCTGGAAACTGTCGTTCTTCAAGAAATCTAAAATAAGCCTCATCTAAAGCTGATTGTCCAAGATCTCTTCTCTGTTCACCAACTGTCTGTAATGCACCTGCTTCCTGTAAACCAGATGCAAACATAGCTGGTCCTGCTTTGCCAAGTTGAGTAGCCATTCCAGCTTCTCTCTGTTTCTGTTGTGCAAACTGCTGTTGAGCATCCCTGAAAGCACTCTGTAATCCCTTGGTTTCTATATCTGCCAGAAGTTGTGCCTGTCCTCTCTCAAGTTCTGCTGATTCTACACCTGCTCTGGAACCAAGACCACTAAGACCACCAGCCTGTACAGCACTAGCTTCAAATCTTGGCCGTATCTCACGATCAAATCTTCTCTGGGCTTCTCTTTTCTCTATATCAGTTACGGCTCTTTGATAGGGAGACATATATTCTTCAGCAGTTTCAGGTGTAAATTTTTCTGCCAAGCCTCTGGTTACTCCAAGTGCTTCTTCCTGAAGAGGTCTGGATGTACCTACCAACCCCTCAATATTTGCCATAGCCGTTTCTTCTTGAGGAGTAAAGGGAGCTATTGTCTCACCAGTAAAGGGAACATATCCTTCACCAAGCCGCTGCTTATATAATTCCTGCGCCTCTCCTACTACTTCCTCAACAAAAGGAGCAATCTCTGAAGGTAATTTCTGAGCCTGTACTACTGTTGACGTTGCTGGCTGCGCTCTACTAGAACCTAGACCAAATAATGAAGATAAAAAACCCATTGTTTACACCCTTTCTATCATTGGCCTAAGAGCAGCAAGACCACTTATTTCATTTGGTTGTCTCTCTGTACCATAAGCCTGTTCTCTAATATTTTCTACAACTTCATCCATTACATCTGCCCCTTCATCTGGATTGCCGTTGCCTAATGCAGACATTGTATAAGCGTCCACTACATATTCCTTTGGACTAACTGCCAATGTTCCTACTTGTTCTCTCCCATCCCTGATAGGCATATAGACATTATCCTCCATACCATGTCCATCTCCCGGTACTCTTCCTTCAAACATTCCACCTGCTGCCATGCCTATTAATCCACCACTTGCTCTTTCTTCTTCAAAGCTGGCCCCCACATTTATTCCATTATTCTGTAAGGCCGGGACACCAATTCCTTGTAAGCCTGTTGACATGGAAGACATAGCCATTTGCATAGCATTCTGCTGTTCCTGTCTATCAATTGTTTTTTCTGTTTCTGTTCCCTTTGTTGCGGCATCAGTCAATACTGATACAGCCAATAAACCTGCTTCCTTTAATGCAACATTAAATGTTGGGGCTTCTTCAGGTGGCATCTGTAAATCACCACCTATAGCTCTATTAACAACAGGCATATTTATCTGATCGTTTAACTTCATAAGTTTCATAGGATTTGAATTAGCAAGTCTACGATATTCTAATATATCTTCAATTCTATTAATTGCCATATCTGTATCCTACCTGTTGTAGCTGATTCCCCATAAAGTTCCCTATATCTCTGGCATCTCCTTCAGGTTTTAAATCATAGTTATTATAACCATGTTCCAGTTTCTTTCCATTACTCATTTGGAAAGGAATTTTCTGTTGCAGAGAATATCTGGTTTCATCTATTACTTGTCCCTGATTATAGTTACCAAATAGTGTACTATGATTAACCCTATTAAAATGTTCTGCCATTGTTTTCATTAATTTAAATCCTGCCAAGATGTTTCCGATCCAACACTCACATAACCTCTAAATTTACCACTACTGGCTGAGTAAGATATATCTCCCTTTCTGGGACGACCTATACTTGTTATTGTTACCACACTAAAAATATTGGTAGATGGTGTATTCCTTAATTCTAAGTCTC
>VTLG01006041.1_pt1 | contig 25728 bp, 28 predicted proteins | sample 4694571 | NCBI WGS metagenome assembly VTLG01 (sample SAMN12604809, study PRJNA352737) | marine metagenome | biome: ENVO:00000447; feature: ENVO:00000209|ENVO:00000569|ENVO:01000036; material: ENVO:00002151; isolation source: viral sequences binned using virsorter ...
CCCCCCCCCCCCCCCCCCCCCCCCCCCCCCCCCCCCCCCCCCCCCCCCCCCCCCCCCCCCCCCCCCCCCCCCCCCCCCCCCCCCCCCCCCCCCCCCCCCCCCCCCCCCCCCCCCCCCCCCCCCCCGGGTTTAAAACCGTTTGTTCCAAACTCTATAAACCACCACCACACGCACGACTTCCAGAAAAGGTAAACCTCTCATGAGTTTCATTACGACATTGAGTTTCAAGGATTTACAGCGTTTGCGGGAAGTAGTCAGGAAGGTCCACATGGCTCATTACAGGGAAGACCATGTGTCTGACTATGAGTGTGACCGGATTATAGATGCTCTTGGTCCCGGTGTTTTGGAGTGGGATTTGAAGCGTCTGGTTGATGGAAAGGAAGCCATCCCATCTTCATAGGAGATACCAATGCCGTCCAAGATCAAGAACGGAAGGGTTGTTACGCAGCCTTACGGGAAGAAGAAAGGGAAGTCTAAAAAGAAATGATGTCAGTTAAGGATTTCCAGACAGAGGTAGTAATCCCTGCCTGTCAGCATCTTGAGATGCACTCTGTATCAGCGGTCCACCTTTTGGTGGGAACTGCGATCCACGAGAGCAATTTATTTTATTTGCGTCAGCTAGACGACGGTCCTGCACTGGGGTTCTTCCAGATGGAGCCGGACACTCACAACGACATCTGGGGTAATTATGTAGATTACCGGGCTGATCTGGCTGAGAAGTTGATGGATTTGTCAGTTGGTGAGCCGTCTGCCGAGCAATTGAAATGGAATTTGCTGTATGCCGCTGCGATGGCCAGGGTGCATTATTACCGGGTGCCGCAATCGCTGCCTGGACATCAGGACTCTGCCGGCATGGCGAGGTACTGGAAACAGCACTACAACACCCATTTAGGTGCTGGCTTGGAAGAAGAGTTCGAGCGGTCCTACAGGCAGTACGTTGTCTAATAAGGATTTAGAGTACAAAAGCAGTGGCGATATTTGCTCTGACTTCCTGAAGTCGGATGCTTTTGTCAGGGGCATCCGCGGCCCTGTAGGTTCCGGCAAATCGGTTGCGAATTGTATTGAGATTTTCCGCCGCGCTATCCAACAGGCACCGGGATCTGATGGGATACGCAGAACCCGGTGGGCGGTAATCCGAAATACCAACCCTGAGCTGCGAACGACGACGATCGCGACCTGGCTGCAATGGTTTCCGGAGGAGAAGTGGGGCAAATTCCGCTGGTCGCCGCCATTTACCCACCATATCAAGCGTGGGGACATCGATCTGGAGGTACTTTTCTTGCCTCTGGACACGCCAGACGATGTTAAGAAGCTGTTATCGCTGGAATTGACCGGGGTTTTCGTCAATGAGGCCCGTGAAATCAGCAAAAGCATCATCGATGCTGCCACCAGCCGGGTTGGCAGGTTCCCCAGCCCCAAATATGGCGCAGAATTGACATGGTGTGGCGTGATTATGGACACGAACGCACCGGAGCATGAGCATTGGTGGCCGATAATGTCCGGAGAGACGCCGGTTCCGGACCATATCTCTCATTCTGAGGCGTTAATGCTGGTAAAGCCCGATAACTGGGAGTTTTTCACCCAGCCACCGGGGATGATTGAGACATTTGACGAGAACGGTGACGTTACCGGCTATGTGAAGAACGAGAACGCTGAAAACGTCAAGAATCTGCCGGCAAACTATTACTCGAATATGATCCGGGGCAAGCTGAAGAGTTGGATCGATATTTACGTCCTCAACAAGCTGGGTTCCACCTCTGACGGCAAGCCGGTTTATGAGGGTTTCAACGAGAAGACCCACGTTGCCAAGGACGAGTTAATCCCCGGTCCGCAGCCGATAGTCTGTGGCATCGATTTCGGCCTGACACCTTCAGCGGTCTTTATTCAGAAGAGTGCTGGCCTTAGATGGATGTGCTTGCGGGAATTGGTGGCCCAAAACATGGGAGCCAAGCGTTTTGCCGAGCTTCTGAAATTATTTTGCTCTGAAAACTTCCTGACCCAGGATATAGCGTTTTACGGCGATCCGGCTGGTGACCACAGGGCTGAAACCGACGAGCGGACACCGTTCGACATATTCCGGGCAGCTGGCTTGAATTGTATGCCTGCCCCCAGCAACGACCCTGTTATCCGCGTTGAGTCCGTGAATGCGGTTCTTGGGCGCATGGTTGACGGCATGCCAGCCTTTGTTATCGACAAAAAGCACTGTCCGACATTGGTGACGGGCTTTGAGTCGGGTTATCATTACAAGAGGCTGCGCGTATCTGGTGAGCGATACGACGACCGCCCGAATAAGAACAGATTTTCCCATCCTCACGATGCGTTGCAATATGCCCTTCTGGGGGCAGGAGAAGGCCGGGATTTGATACGCCCGGCTCGCCCGTTGCAGCCCTTCGTTGCCAAGCCACCTAAAAACTTCTTTGCCCGCCGCCGTGCAGCAGCATTACGATGAAAGGCCGGTAAGAGAGTGGTTCGTCGCCTTTTCCGATGCACCCGCGATGATCCCCGGCCAGAAGCTATTAAAGAAGGGGTTCCGCCACGTCCGCGCTTTCGGGCTGGACGAGGAAAGCGGTCACTATCTTCTGGTTGATCCCGGCTGGGACGGGATGGTTGTTAGCGTTGTTCCCCATCCAGAGCAGCTGATGGCGCAATGTTATGTGCGTGGCCCTGTTTTGAAGGTGCAGGCAAGAGCGGAGCGGATCTACTACCCCCGCGTTCTCATGGTTTGCACCTCGCAAATCTGCCATCTCATTGGTTTTAATTTACTTGTGCATACCCCTTGGCGGCTTTTTTGTGCCTTAAAGAAGCGTGGCGCGGAAAGTCTCGTTTTAAAGGGTGACCAAAATGGGCGGTATGTTCGGCAGTAAACCGAAGGTTCCTGCAAAATCTGATTATGAATTAAGGCTGGAACGTGAGGCCGCCCAGCGTATTGCCGACGATGAAAAGGCGGCAGAAGAAGAGGCTGCGCAGCGTAAGAAAAACATGCGCGGTCGGCGTTCTCTGTTTTCAGATGAGAACGAAGGCCAAGGATTCCCTGGGCCTACGGTACCTTAATAGGGATATTGTAATGGGCTCATTCGGTAAAACAGCTACCCAAGGCCGCCTTGCTGATTCCGTGAAAATAGTAGGCAAGCGTGAAAGCGTAAAGAGTGAAAAAGACCATGCCCAAGAAATAGCTGACAGACAGCCTACAGACAAAAAAGGCCGGCGCTCTCTCTTTTCTGAAGACCTTGAAAGTACTGGGTTCCTTGGCGCTTCACGGCTTTTCAAGCGGTTTGGGCTCTAGCGCAATGGGAGCATTAATTGCGCGACAGGCCGCGGCATGGGCCGTTAAAGGCGGAAGCAGGTTAATAAGCAGAGGCCGACAAAAATCCAAGCGTCCGATGATTGGTTCACCCAAAGGACTAGGGAATGAAATGAAGGTAGACGACGAGAAGAAACAAACAAAAAGATATATTGGCAAACCATACTAATGGACACTCTTGAATCTCTAATCAAAGATTTTGACGCTGGGATATCCGAGCGGGCCAATTGGATTGAGCGGTGGGACGAGTGTTACAAGCTGGCGATGCCGGGGCGCACTCGTTTTTATGACACCGCGCCAGGTCAAAGCCTGACGGACGAGATTTTCGATTCGACTGCGGTTGAATCCACCGCGGAATTTGCATCCCGCATGCAAGCCGGCATGACACCACCTTTTGCCCGGTGGTTTAGCCTTGTTGCTGGCTCTGAGATCGAAGAGAGAGAGAAGCAGCGGGTAAACGAGGAACTGGATTTAGTTTCAGATTACGTCTGGGAATCGATGAACCAGTCCAATCTGAATCAGGAACTGCATGAATGTTACATCGATCTTGCGGTAGGAACGGCGGTACTCGGCGTTGAAGAGGGGGATATTATCAATCCTCTGCGCTTTACGGCGATCCCGCAGCAGCAAGTTGTTCTCCGCAACGGTCCTTATGGAAACCCCGACAAGGTGTACCGGCACCGCGAGCTGACCTACGAGCAGATGAGGGTTATCTGGCCGAACGGTAAGTTCAGCAACGACATCAAAGGGAAGGGGGAGCGCGACAAGGAATATAAGTTCTTTGTCATTGAATGCGTAAAGCGTGACTGGGAAGAGATAGGCACGGAAACCTATAACTTCATGGTTGTCATAAAAGACCCGGCATCCGTTGTTCTTGAAGGCCGTTTTGTTGGTGAGGGCAGTAACCCGCTTCTACCGTTCCGCTGGTCTAAGCAGTCAGGGGAGACTTACGGCAGGGGACCGCTTCTCAATTGCATGGGAGATGTCAGGGCGTTAAACGCTCTTGTCGAGTTGGGCCTTGAAAACCTAGCCATGTCGATCACCGGCATGTGGCAAGCTGATGACGACGGCATCATAAACCCCGAAACCATTCAGCTTATACCGGGAACGATCATACCCCGATCGCCGGCATCGAGGGGCCTGGAGCCTCTTCAGTCGCCCAGCAACTTTGATGCGGCCCAGTTCAGCCTAAAAGAGTATCGCCACAACGTTCGCAAGGCGCTTTTCAACGAAACGCTTGGAACGCCTGAAGGCACACCGATGAGTGCCCGCGAGGTGCATGAGCGGATGGCTGATCTGGCTCGCACAGTCGGGTCAGCATACGGGCGCTTGAACACGGAACTGGTTACCCCGCTGATCCGCCGCGTAATCCATATCTTGAAGCGGCGCGGTGACCTTGAACTACCGATGGTCAACGGTAAGGAAATCAAGGTTCAGAACATCTCGCCACTAGCCCAAGCCCAGCACAATGAAGACGTTGCGAGAGTGGCGCGTTTCCTTCAGCTGCTTAACGGTGGCTTTGGGCCACAGGTTACGAACGTTGTTGTTAAGGCCGAAGAGGCGGCGATCTACACCGCTGAAAAGATCGGCGTTCCTGAGAAGCTGATGCGTGACGAGGCAGAGCGGGCGCAGCTGCAAGCCGCGATAGCTGAAACCCAGCAAATTAGTAGTGAGCAAGCGAACGCCAGCGATTTACAGGAGTAGCATGAAAAGGAAGCCGACGATTGTAGGCCCCGATGGCATATCAAGGTCACGGGAAAAGGAAAATGAGTTGAATGCAGATATGGCGAACCTGTTCGCCGGCCCATTAGGGACCAAAATGCTCGACTATCTCAAATCCATAACAATCCATTCCGTTGCGGGACCGGAGCAAAGTGATTCCGCGCTGCGCCACCTTGAGGGTGGCCGTTACATAGTTGGACTAATCTCGGCCCGTCTGGAGATGGGTATTGCCAAAAGAAAAGGAATAATAGATGAGTGATGAAAGCGGCGCTGATGCCGGCACGGTTTCCGAAGTATCCGTTGGTGGTAAAGAAGAGACGGGAAAGCCTGATTTTGTCCCCGACCATTTTTGGAACCCAGAAAGTAATGAGGTCGAGCTTGAGAAGCTTGTTACGTCTTATAACGAGATGGGAACAAAGATTAGAGAGAAAACGGAAACTGTGCGGGAAACCGTAAAGGCCGAACTCGACGCAGACAGGCTCGCAAGCCGACCGGAGACAGCCGACAATTATGAAGTAAAGGTTCCTGACAAGATTCAAGAACAGTTCCAAGAAGGTCAGGATTTCGAGTTTAGCGACAAAGACCCGATGCTTTCCTTCTGGAAGGAGTTTTCCTTTAACCAGGGGTTCTCTCAGGAAACGTTCGAAGAAGGTATAAGCGCCTATATCGAATCCGCCTTTGCCCAGGCTCCTGTGTATGAGGAGGAACTTCAAAAGCTGGGTGAGCATGGTCGGGAGCGCGCTGTAAACGCTCATAAATGGGCGAAACAGAACCTTTCCGAAGACACTTACAATGTTTTGGCGCAAATGGCTGAAAAGGCAGAAGGCGTCATAGCTGTTGAAGAGATTATGAAAAAGACGGGAGAGCCTGCCTTTAGTCCTACAGGTACTGTTCAAGGTGGCGACCGTCCAAGCATCGATGAGTTGAGGAAGATGCAGGCTGATCCCCGTTACTGGGACCCGAATAAAATGGACAAAGAGTTTATTCGCAAAGTCGATGCAGGCTATGAAAAGTTGGTGTCATAAAGGCACCAACCAAATCCCCTCTCTGGGCGTTTTCCCTTCCTTTCCGCCTGGGGAGGGGATTTGTGCATAACTAAGCTAATTTTATTTGTTGTATTAGAAAATTAGACGAGCGGCCCCTTTTGTTCTGGTGGCGACCCCGAAAGGCTTAATCGCGGAATCCAGTCGAAGGCATAACCCGGATCTATCCTAGTAACTTATGGAGAAGGGATTATGTCCACTTCAGTCTCAACGGCATTCATTCGGCAGTTTGAGTCGGATGTTCATGTCGCTTATCAGCGAATGGGGACGAAACTTCGCAATACTATCCGTCGCAAGGTGGCGGTACAGGGCGAAGACGTTCGTTTCCAAAAATACGGCAAAGGCACGGCGTCAACCAAGTCCAGGCATGGTGACGTTCCCTTAATGAACGTCAGCCACACCACCGTGGACTGCACGATGTCGGATCATTACGCCGCCGAGTACATCGATGAACTCGATATGCTCAAAACCAACATCGAAGAGAAGAATCTTGCAGCCCAAGCTGGCGCAGCTGCCCTTGGCCGCAAAACGGACTCTTTGATCACCACGGCAATGGATACCACGACAACGACCATTGCCCACGGGTCTGCCGGGTTGACCAAGGCTAAAGTACATACGGCCTTTGAAACTCTCGGCAACAACGATGTGCCCGATGACAATCAGCGTTTTTGGGTTGTCTCGCACGCCGGTTGGTCCGATCTCATGGACATCACTGAATTCGCATCCGCGGATTATGTGACGCCCGAACAACTTCCGTTCGCTCACGGGATGGTAGCCAAGCGTTGGCATGGCTTCTTCTTCTTTGCCTTTTCGGGCTTGGATATCGCGTCGAACATTCGGAAGACGTTTGCTTATCACACGACCTCAATGGGTCACGGGATTGGCAAGGATGTTGCTCAGGATATTACCTGGGATGGTCGGAAACAGGCCCATTTGGTTGTCAACAAAATGTCGCAAGGAAGCGTTCTGATCGATGCCGATGGCATCATCGAATGCTCCATTAGCGAAGCTTAGGAGGCGATCACATGGCTTATGCTGCTTCTGGACTTTCAATGCTGGCAACGGCTAACGGTTTTAGCCTTTGGCACTACAGTAGTGCTGATGCAATTGCCGCTGTGAACAGCGCGGGTTACTTCACGGGCGATTCCGTGAACATGCTTGCAGTTCGCGACGTAATCATTGTGGTGGACACCAACACGCCCACCACAAGCCTTGTAAGTGTCCTTTCCAATGATGGTACGACCGTCGACGTGTCTGATGGTCTTGCTATTACGGAAACGGATAGCGACTAAGGTTAAAGAGAGGGGGAGAAATCCCCCTCTCATACCTGCTTTATGTCAGCAACCGATGTAACAATTGCGAATAAGGCGCTGGCTCTTGTCGGCGCTAATACTATTTCCACGTTTGATGGAGAGACGACCGAACAGGTCGCAGCGACCCAGTTATATGAAATGATGTATGAGGCTGCGCTTACCGCTCATCGATGGCGGTTTGCAACAGGCAAGGCGCAGCTGACACGCAAGGCGGAAACCCCTCTCAGCCATTGGGACGCCGCTTATTCCATGCCGTCGCAGCCACGGATTCTTCTTCTGAATGGCGTTTCCGTTCTCGACGCTCAGATCGAATATGACAGGTTTGAAAACGATATTTACTGCAACGCAGCTGAAGCAGACACAGTAGTCGCGGATTACATCTATCAGGTGAACGAGGCCGATCTGCCGCCTTACTTCGTCAAGGCACTTGTCTATGACCTGGCGTCGGCTTTTGCGACAGCCATCACTCAGGACGCTTCCGTTGCTCTACTTTTTGAGCAGCTATCGACAAAGGAATGGTCAAAGGCGCGTTTCGCGGAGAGCTCTTCGCAAACGGCCCGCCACGTCAATGCCCGGAGCCTCATCAATAAACGGCGAGGTTAGGCATGGCTAAGTCTCCTAGTACGCAAGCTAAGAAAAAACTCAGATCGTCACAGACCAATTTCTCCTTTGGGGAACTAGATCCTGAAGTTCGATTCCGGCACGACTTGAAAGCCTTCTTTGGCGGTGCGCGCTCTCTCCGGAATTCGTCTTTGCTGGTACAGGGCGGCGTGAAGCCGCGAGACGGCACGGTGTACCGAGCCGATCTTGGCGCAAAGACCCTCTTGCACGAATACAGTTTCACGGAAGGTCAGGATTACATCCTGGCTTTTCAAAATACGAAATGCCTTGTTTTCAACGATTCTGGTTCGTTGCTGGCAACCCTAACCGGCTGCCCCTGGAACGAAACGCAGATGTATGAGATGACGATTGCAGTAAGCGGCGATACGACGCTTGTCTGCCATCAAGACTTTGCGACCTACAAGATTCTAAGAACTGGCGCGTCTACGTTCACCGGCTCTAACTATGCTTTTGAGGTGCATAGCGACGGCCAGCCAACGTACCAACCTTACTATAAATATGCGGCTGCCAGCGTAACCCTCAATCCTTCTGCCACGAGTGGAAGCATAACGTTAACAGCATCAGCCGATCACTTTGTCTCCGACGATGTTAATTCGATATATCGCTACAAAGGCAAAGAGGTCAGGATTACCGCCATCACGTCAGCTACCGTTGCCAATGCCACGGTGCTGGAAACCTTGCCGGCAAGTTCTGCTGATGCTGACTGGGATGAGCAAACGTTCTCCACCCGCAGGGGCTACCCGAGGGCTGTATGCTTTCATTCGCAAAGGCTTTGCTTTGGCGGCAGCAAGTCCAGACCCGATGGATTCTGGGCGTCTAAAACAAGCGCCTTCTTTAACTTTGATGTTGGCGAGGCGCTAGACAATGAAGCGATCGATGCGACCGTAGCCGCTGACAGCATCGCTGAAATCCGCCATCTGGTATCCAGCCGCAACATTCAGATATTCGCGAATGGTGGCGAGCTCTTCATCCCGATAGATACAAACAAGCCCATGACACCGGGCAATGTTCAGTTTGTTCCTCAGACACCGTTCGGTTGCAGCCAGAAGGTAAATCCCATCAAGTTCGATGGGGCAACGCTGTTCTTGCAGAAATCCGGTTCGGTAATCAGGGAATTCCTGTTTAGCGACATCGAGCAGGCACATACGTCTAACGCGGTTTCACCGCTTTCCAATCACCTTATTAAGACCTGTGTTGATTCTGCGGTGTTGTTGGGCACGGACACCAGGCCGGAACAATATGCGTTCTTTGTTAATTCAGATGGCTCTGTTGCGGTCTTCCACAGTGCCAGGAATGATGAACTGGCTGGCTGGGTTCCCTGGGATATGGGGACGGACAAGATACATTCTCTTAGCCAGTGCGGCACAAAGCTGTTTGCTTCTACGGAAAGAACGGTAAACGGATCTACTGTTTACTGGCTTGAAGAGTTCGACCCTGCGGTGGATGTCGATGCTGCCGTCAAATTCGACACGACTACTGAGTTGGTGGCGAACACTGATTTTTCAACATCGGCTTCATGGACTCTTGGAACCGGCTGGTCGATTTTGGATGGGGTCGCCAGTAGCGACGGATCGCAGACCTCAGCATCGGACCTTACCCAAACGATCAGCATATCTAACGGAAAGAAATACTCCGTTAGGTTTACTCTTTCCGGTGTTACGGCGGGGAACCTGACCCCAAAGGTTGGTGGGGCGTCAGGGACGGCTGAAAGTCAAAACGGGACTTGGATACAAGAAATTGTATCAAGTACAGGCTCAACGATTGAATTCGAGGCCAGCTCTACCTTTGTTGGGTCGATTGACGACGTGTCTGTTGTTGAGATTAACGACACCTTTACGCTGGCCCATCTACCCAACACGACGCTTCATGGGGTAGCGGACACTGGTGCGTCTTATATGGGCGAAAAGACGGCGAATGGGTCGGGTGTAGTAACGTTCGACCGCCCGGTTAAGAGTGCGGTGGTAGGGAAAAGTTTCACGTGGAACATTGAGTCCAATCCGCCTGACGCGATTTCAGGTAGCGGCACATTAGTCGGATTAAAGAAGCGGATCGGCCGGCTGGCTGTAAGCGTGAAAGATGCGCGCACTCTGAAGGTCAATAACAACGAACTGATCTTCACTGGCGTTAGTGACGACTTTTCACAAGCACCTGAATCCAAAACTCAGGAATACATCGTATTTCTAAAAGGGTGGGCAATTGACCCGACATTCAAGCTGTCGAGGTCTGTACCTCTGCCAGTCACAATTCGCGGAGTTTACATGGAGTTCATGGCGTAATGGGTAAAGCAATGAAGGTTGCGCTTCCTATAGCTGCGATTGCTGGAATTGGCTTGGCTACAAGCGGATTTGGTCTAGCTGGCGCAGGTGCTGGTTTAGGCGCAGCGGGTGGCCCTGGGACAGCATTAGGGGCAAGCGGCGGCGGTTTTTTTGGTGGGTTAGGCAGCCTCTTTAGTTCCAAAGGCGCTTCGATGGCTATGTCAGGTTTGAGTGGCCTGACCAGTTTAGTTGGCGGAATACAGCAAGGAAGCGATGCGAGATTTGATGCTGCGATGGAGCGGCGCAAAATGGAAATGGCTGAATTAGCCGCTAAACAAGAAGAAGCAAATTTAAGGGATGAAAAAAGAGCAGCGACGGCAGCCGCTATCGCTCAGGCAGCGGCCCAAGGTTGGGCACCTAAAGAAAGCCGAACAATGATGGCATTTGTAAATGCCCAAAATGAAGAATTCGATAGCCGCATAACTAACATTAGAGCCCGTGCAGCTGCGGGTACCTCTATGAGCGGAATCCGAATTAATCAATATAAATCTAAAGCAAGAACATCTCAGGTGGCGGGTGTGTTAGGTGCTGGACGTGATCTTATGGGTGCCGCAAAGAGGTGGAACACATGAGTATTACCAAAACGCGGCTACCTAAACAGGCTGTATTTAAAATGCCTGATATGAGTGTCGTTTCAAGCGATACAAATTGGGATGCAATATCGGCAAGTTTTAGAAACGCTGCCACTGATTTATATAACGAAGAAGTAAAGGCAGATACTCAAAGAGCGACGGTGGCCGGCCAAAACTCTTTAGAAATTAATGCCAATGGTGAAATTACCCGAAAAGCAGCGCCGCCGAATATATCAACTAAGGATGGTCAGCAAGTATTTGAAAACGAGCAGCGTGCGCAGGCTTTAACAGCACACAAAACAGCATTCCGTAATCGAGCGGAACAATATGCAATTGAGGCAGAAAACGCTCCAAATCCAATCGAATATTTCGCTGAAAATATTGCCGCATATGGAAAGGAAGTAGAAGCAACCGCTAATCCAGATATTAGGGACATGCTTCTTGTTGATATGCACGATGTTGGCGAAAGCTGGATTAATAAATTAAGACAGACAGTACAGACCAGGCAAGAAGCAGAACGAAAAAACAGTGCTGAGGTATCTATCAGCGGCCAGATTAGCCAGATACGCGAAATACTTAGAGAGGGCGGTGATCCAAGTCGGAGTGTTATGTCGCTTAGAACCGAGATTGATGCACAGGTAGGGGCGAGAACCTTAGAGCCAGAAGAGGGCACTGCCTTTATGGAAGATTTAATATCTGCACTAGTTGTTGGAGAAGCGACAAGAGACCTAATTCAAAACAATAAAAATGTTCCAGAGATTCGCAAAAGCTTTTACGAAAAATTACAGGGGGATGAATCAGCCTTTAAAAATAGCTTTAGAATTCCCGAAGATTTAGATGTTACCGATACCATGCGCGCCAAAATAATCGCTGAAGTTGACGAGGTGATAAACAGGCAGGCCAGGTCAGTACAGCTTGCTCAAGAACAGCGCAACAAAGAAAACACAATAAAAATTGGCGCTTTAAATCATGCGTATAGCGAAGCCTTAATTGCAGGAAACGACATTCGAGACCCCAAAGGTTTTAAAAATTGGATGATTTCTAGGCGCTACACTAAAGAGCAGCTAAGCAATACGACAGGAGAAGACGCACAGCTTGCTAGCTGGTACACAGCCAAAATAGAACAAATGGTAAGGCTAAAGGCATCTGACCAAAAAGAGCAAATGCGGGTGCGCCAAGAAAATCTGCATATGCGGATGCTACAGGACCCTAATAATGCTTTGGAAATGGCTAAGCGGTTTATTGCCGCCAATCCAGATACTATTGGCAACTTTGCGCTCTTGAGAGCGGCTTGGGAATATGAATCTCAAAAAATTGCAAATGAAGCAGAACAGAATGAAGAAACAATATTATTTGAGTTAGAACAACGATTAGCAGCCGGCAAGATGAATATAAATGACCTCACAATGCTGAGGGTGTTGGCCCCGGGTTCAGCCTTTAATAATGCGGTTCTAAAGAACTGGGGTAGACTTTCCACAGCGGCCAAACTTTGGGATAACATAGACGGAATAAGTCGAACAGACTTAGAAAAGGCGCGTCACCAATTTTCAATAAGGCCAGGCGCTTTTCCATTAAATGACGAGGGTAGGAATGATGCTGAAACGCTGTACCGGGTAGAACAGAAAGGTAATCCTGAGATATTTCAGGACCCTCGTACTAAGTGGCGGGCACATGCTCAACTGACGGACATGACTGGACTTATGTCCAAAACAGCTGTTGGAGAATTTAAACAGGCAGCGTCTAAATATCCTAACAATATTCAGGAATCCTTTCAGCTTGCTCACGTCTGGGAAGCATTAAACACAGGTCCGAACCAGCATATTGTGCGAGATCAGCTAGGGATTGGCATTTCTACTCGACTTGATAATCTTTTTAATCATTTCTACAACAACCGGCCTGATTTTGCGCCTGATGGCTCCGCTTTAGAGCAAAGTCAAAGGGCTTGGGATACGTTCATTGCGAAAGACCTTGGTTTAGACCCGCTCTATAAAACAGGAAGTGCAACTTTCGAAGACTTACAAAGTAAAGATTCTAATTTTGTTCAATCTACATTAGAGAAAGCATGGGCTAACGCGTACGGGAAAACCGGATGGGGTCCCAAAATAAGACGCGCCTTATTCGGGGGAGACGGACCTTCCGATACAACAAAATGGTTACAAGGTTTTAACGATACCGAACAAGATGTCATATCTCGAGGTTTTCTAGAAGAATTTTCAGCACTCATTTTCGGACGTCAAAACGCATCTTTTAATTCCGTAGACCGTCAAGAATTTGAAAAGCTATACATCGAAAACTTAAAATCGACAGGTATGGCGGATTTAGACAAGTCCGTTGAATCCGCTTTAATTCAGACTGTTATACAATTTCGCAGAAATAGAAACTTTAATCTATCCAAGTACGCATTTAAGAGTATTGACGCAGGGGGTGGCGTAGGCTGGATGTCACATTCCCCGGAATTCACTTTGGGCACTGACCGAACCGATCAAATGTTAAAGGTTCATCTTGATAAAATATTTACAGATCAAGATTTCGATCAAAAGGTTTTAGCCAAACTTCCAATTGAGAGAAAAGAGGGAAAGTTTAAGTATGAAGAATACGATGAGTTGATAGAGCAAGGCCTTGTTAGGCTTATGCGCGACCCTACTTCTTCAACAAATAACCCGCGCTGGCATATAATTCTTTTGGTTCCTGATCCAGATAAGGAACTAAATGCAGGCGATCTGCTCCTGCCATACCTGACGGTGCTGCACGGCGGAAGAAGGGTCTTCTCGCTTGAGAAGCTGCGTCAGCAGGATTCGCCAATATCGCCTAAACTTTTGAGAGGAACGTTTACTGGCGGTACACGCGAGGAATGGGCCAACGAACAGAACAGAGTCAGGGATGAAAGGGCGTGGATTAGAAAAGGAGCAGAGGGGGCGAAAATTGGCCCGCCTCACGGTCTTGGCCTCACGGGCGTACGGGACGTGCTTAAAGACCCCCCAAACAAAGGGGAACCATTAGATCCTCAGTTAAGCACCCCTTAATACGCCATGGAACCATTATACCAGTCCTCCAATTACGACAATAAGCTTTCAGGCACCGTAGACCTGGGGGTTCCTCCGTATCATCAGGGCCTTTTTGAGACATTTGGATCAGTAGAGACTTTCAAAGAAGGGTTCTTGCGAGAGGCAGGGCCGGTTAATGCCTTTCAGTATTTGATGGATCAGACTTCTGATGCACCCACGTCATTCCTGGGGAAACTAGAAGCAATCAGAAAAGAGTCATTAAATAATTTACCCCCCGAAGCTTTTTACGACAATTGGGGCGATCCTCAGCTAAAGCATCTTCCGAATAATTTGATGCAGTTTTTCGCGGATAGCAGAAGCCAAGCTGAAAGTGCGCGAATTTTAAAATTGCTCCAAGGCCAAATGGAGCGTGTAGAGCGATTACAGAGTGGCGGGTTCTTAGGCACCCTTGGAATGTTAGCTGGTGTAGTGGTGTCAGAGTTACCTTTATTGACGGGTAGCTGGGCAAAGTTAGCTTTACGCACGCCGGCAGTAATAGGCACCAATGAACTTATTTTGCATTCTCAACAACCCCTTAGAACGTCTGCTGAGTCGATACTAAACATAGGTATAGGCACTTCTATTCCAGTAGGCGCGACAGCGTTGGGTCGTCTGTTTAATGAAATAAAACCAATTGATGTTCACCAGGCCGCTGATCTAGCTAACGATATTACGGCACAGTCTCATCTGACGCGGACCGGCAGAGAACCAGAGTATCCTGACGATGTAGCGCCAGAAGGGGCCGCGCCAGGCGAGCCACCTACTACTCCCCCTGTCGCGGCTAGTAGGCTAGAGGCAGAAGATGACTTTCCACAAGACCCGGGTTCATGGGGTGATGACAGCGGCGCACCGTTTGACGGCGGGACTAGAGACGTAAATGAAGTATTGGCTAAAACAGAAAGCGTTCGTACGGCTCGTAACGCAGTGAAAAATGAATTAGTGAACCCTGATGATATTAGGGATATAGACAGACATATTGCTAAATACCTAGAAAATAAACAACTTGTTCAAAGTGAGAGTGACCATTCTATAGATGCAGGAAATTTTGAATCTCATGTTAATATTTGGACGTGGGACTTAAAGGTAAAAGACCCCGTAAGATTTAATCAAGCTCTCGATAATTTGGTAGCTGCGGCTTCAGATGTGCCGATTGCTAAACGGCATGATCTCGAAACTGTCCTAATAAATGCGAAGCCTGCTGAGAATGTCGATGATGTTGTAAATCTTGTTGACGGGTTTGTTAAAAACAATGCAATCACTGTCGAGCAAGCGGCCTCCATAAAAGCCGTTCTGCGTACAATGCCCGATAATATTTTTAGAGATGCACGAATTGGAGCGGACCCGTTTTCTCCACGAGAGTTGCCGCTTACAACAGCCGGTATTATGGCTTGGACCTCAGACGTTATTGAAGTGTTTGGGTTGCCTACCGCTAAGTTTACGCGCCACAAACCTTATGCAACAGCCGGGCATATTTTTGCTCACGAAGTTAGTCATCGGATCATGTATACGATGATGGATGAGGCGCAGCTTCTGGAAGCGCGCAACTTATTTATGACGATGGCAAAAAAAGATGTCATCCCAGATCAGACCAAAGGCTTCATAAAGGGATATGATTCAAAAGAACATTTTTCTGAATGGTTTGCTGATGAAATGGCAGGCTACTGGGTTAGGTTATCTAAGCAGGGTAAAACGGCTGCGGATGATTCATTAGAAAGAACGCACGGCAGTAAGTGGAATACGCTTTCACAAATATTTAACGATATTCTAGATCGGTTAATTGCGTTTGTTTTGCGCCTAAAAGGGGATAAGGACTTTTCCAGAACACTTACATACAATGAGATGTTGGATAATTACTTTTCTAAGCTAGTTAAGAATATTACAGACCAAGATGCGGACGCCCTTAGAAAAATGATTGCATCTAAGCTCAAACAGAATAGGGAGATTGATGACCCCGTAGTTGACCCGCAAAGACGGGATCGTCTTCTTGAAGGTGCGTTGCCTTTTAACCCCAATCTTTTTTCTGCCTATGGAAGCCCGCCCCCTAAAAAGCCTGTTTTGGATAACTTCGACCCGGCTGAAGACGACCGTTTAATATCCGCAGCCTTTCTTGAGAAGCTACCGGACAGCCCAGTTAAACGCTTGTTAATGAGCGGTAATGCGTTTGCGCGGCATGTAGCGTCTTATCTTGTTGAACATCCTTTTTATCAAAACAAGAACGCTAACAGCCCGAACGGGCTTACCGCGCATGGCGTCGATCGCAATGTTTCGATCAACTGGATAGCGCCGATGGTCGACGCTCTCAAGGCGACCGATGAGGGTTATTTCAAATACAGGCAGAGATTCTTCAACGAAAGAGGGGGAGCTGCGGGCGTCCCGGCCCATGAAGGCAGCATAGCGCAGGGGTTTTATGATTTCATTGGTGATCGTGCGGGCGCTCTCTCTAGAGGAGAGTTCTATGAGGAGGTGGCAAAAGCCAAGCGCAGGCTATCTGACCCGGACCCGCAAGGTTTGCCGGAAGCTTATGAGACAGCTCGCTACTGGCATGAGAACCTTTATAAGCCGGCCCTTAAAGCCGCTCGTGACGAAAAAATGTTCTCGCTCAATATCCGCCGAGAAATCGCCAAAAAGAGAGAGATGGTAGAAAAGCTTGAGGCGACGAGAGGCGGCATGACAAGAAACCAATTGAAGCTTCATGCCAAGATAGGAAGGGAAATTAAAAAACTCGAAGACGAGGCCAAAGTAGCTGACAATATTTCAGATAACGATAACTATCTTAATCGCCTTTGGAATATTGCAGCTATTAAAAATGATCCGTTGAAGTTGGAACGGATACTTATGGAGCGTGGCGGATACACTAGGGCAGAAGCAAAAGGAAAAATTAAACAGATTGTTGAGGGAGAGCATTTCAGAGAACTAGAGCCTGGTGAAACTGGAATGGCCCGCAGCTTGAAAAAGCGCGAGATCGAGGTCGATGACATTTATCTCGAAGAGTTTCTTGAGAACAATATCGGGGCTCTAGGTCGATACTATGCGAGCCGTATGGGCGCTGACATCGAACTAACGCGGCAGTTCGGCAGCATCGATATGGCTGAAATAATGGCGGAACTTCGCAAGTATAGCGGAGATTCTAAACAGTTAGCGGCAGATGAAAGGGACTTGCTTGCTATCCGTGACCGGATACGCGGGACATACGGCATTCCCGAAAACCCTGATACATGGACCCACAGGGGTATACGGATTGCCAAGATGTTTAATGCCACCACCCTTTTGACGGGTGCGTTGGCGGCAGTCCCTGACATGGCAAAGCTGGTTATGACAGATGGCTTTGCCAACACTATGCGTATGTCATTAGAGGCGTTTCGGAGCGATCTAAGCCTTCTTAAACTGGCAAAGCGCGATGCCAATCTAGCCGGCGAAGCCTTGGATATGTACCTCGCAATGCGATCGGCACTGTTCGCAGACCTGGCGGATTCTTTATCAGCTGCAACACCGTTTGAACGGCGTGCCGGGCAAGTCACACAACAGTTCTTTAATGTCAGTCTGATGAATCAATGGAATGAGTTCGCCAAAACAATGGCGTCACTCTTTACCGGATCTCGGATTATTCAGAACGCCGAAAAGCTTGCTCGCGGGACCAAGCTGAGCAAAACCGAACTAATCAAAATGAAGAACGTCGGCATCGGGCCGGAAGAATCCAAGATAATCGTAGAGCAGTTTAACAAGCACGGACTCAAGGGCAAGGATGTACGGATAGCCAAGACTGATCTTTGGGATGCCACCCCAGAGGTTGAAAGAGTCAAACAGATTTATCTTGGCGCCCTGGGCAAAGACATCAACAGGACAATTGTCACGCCGGGCAAGGGTGATGCGCCGCTTATCATGTCTAAGCCGCTGGCTACCCTCATTCTTCAGTTCAAGACATTTGCCATTGCATCAACCCACCGGACGCTTGTGCCAGGGATGCAGCTGCGAGATCGAAACTTCCTAGTAGGTGCAATTGGTCTTGTTGGTCTTGGGATAATGGTCGATCAGATACGCAGATGGCAGAACGAAGATACCCGAGAGCAGAGTTTCAATTCATGGCTTGGTAGCGGAATAGAGCGCAGCGGAATCCTTGGTTACTTCACGGATATTAACCGCGCCATCGAGGTTCTTTCTGACGGCCGGCTTGGTTTAACCGCGATGTTTAATGAAAACACCATGCCCTCAAACACTCTCGACAAGTTGGGCGTTATGGGTGGTCCGCTTGTGCATCAGGTGGGAAAGGCAGCTGATATATTGTGGGACGTCTCTTCGGGCGATGTGGACCGAGGAACAGTAGGAAACGCCAGAGACCTAATGATCTTTGGGAACGTTTTTCATGCAGACGGTTTATTTGGTGTTGCGGAAGAAGGGCTTGTAGAAGCTTTTGAATAGGTACTGAAATGGCTCATATCACTATCAATGAAGACGCCACTCGAATCGATGCTGTCGCATCGTCAGGGCAAACGAATTTCAATATACCTTTCGAGTATTTTGATTCGGGCGATCTGGCTGTCTACAAGAACAATGTTCTTCTGACTATCAGCACAGATTACACGGTCACCAATAATACGACCGCGGATGGCGGTTTTGATGGTGGTACTGTTGTATTAGGTTCGGGCGCTACGACTGGCGATAAAGTCGCGATTATTCTTAATATGAAGGCTTCCCGGTCTTCCGACTTCCCGCCGGCGGGTGTCTTTGACATTCAAACGCTCAATACCACCCTTGATAAGCTGTTTGTTCTCGACAAGGTTGCTGATGAAAAGTTAGGCCGATCCTTAAAAGGTCCGTCCTCTGAAGGCGCTTTAAGTGATTTGCCTGCAAAAGCAGACCGCGCCAGCAAGGTCATGGCGTTTGATGGGGCCGGCAATGCAACCACTGTTGCAACTGACACACTCAGCCTGGCGACCCTTCAAGCTTTTACCGACTGGAAGGTAGATGCGTTCACAGCTGGGGCCAATCAAACTGCTTACACTTTGAGCGCAGATCCTGGGCAGAAAACGAACACCCAGGTCAACATCAACGGAATCACACAAGAAATCGCGAATTATTCACTTTCGGGGACTACGCTAACGCTTTCGACCGCCCCGGAAACCTCGGCGAAGGTGGAGATAAGGTATGGGCAGGCGGCCAGCACATTCGTCCCCAGCGACAACTCTATCGCTTACGAAAAGCTACTTACGAGCGATATCGACACAGACCTAGCCGGTGGGGTTTCGGGTTCTCACGACAACCTGGCGAGCAGCAAGGCGATAAAAACCTACGTTGACGCACAAGTCACGGCGCAAGACCTTGACTTCCAGGCCGACAGCGGCGGCGCGTTGAACATCGACCTCGACAGCGAGAGCCTCACGCTGGCAGGCGGTGAAGGAATCGACACTGTCGGCAGCGGCAATACCGTTACCATATCTGGCGAAGATGCCAGCACCAGCAACAAAGGTGTTGCCAGCTTTAGCAGCGACAACTTCGCTGTTTCATCTGGCGCGGTCACAATCAAAGCTGGCGGCGTCGATTTGACGGCAGAGGTGACCGGTACGCTGCCGGTCGCCAACGGCGGCACCGGCGCGACGAGCCTGACCGACGGCGGCGTACTGCTCGGAAGCGGCACTGGTGCTGTTACCGCGATGGGTGTGCTGGGCGACGGTGAGATCATCGTCGGGGATGGCAGCGGCGACCCAGTGGCAGAAAGTGGCGCTACACTCAGAACGTCTATTGGAGTTGGCACTGGCGACACCCCAACCTTCGCTGGTCTGACGACGACCGGCAGCATTACCAGCACCGGAAATCAGATAACGATTGGCGACAACAACGCTGCTGGCGGCAACTACGATTCCGTACTGCACCTACTCGGAGATGCGAGCAGCGGATTCAAAATCGGCGTCGATAGCGGAAACACTTTGCTCACAATCGACCGAGAGCTAGGCGGCTGGCAAACGAACCAGCTTGTAATGAAGCGCGACACCGGCAACGTCGGTATTAACGTCGCGGCTCCTTCAGAAAAGCTGGCAGTTGGTGGGAACATCACGGCTACCGGTAACATCACCAGCACAGGCAACCAACTCAAGGTAGGCGACAATAACGCCGCTGGCGGCAGCTATGACTCCGTGTTGTGGTTGCTAGGCGATTCGTCAAGTGGATTCCGATTAAGCACAAACGCCGCCAACACTGCCTTTAATCTCGAAAGAGAGTTGGGCGGCTGGCAAGGCGGCTTGATGATGAAGCGCGACACGGGCGACGTTGCGATTGGCGACACAACTACTGTGTCGAATGCGCGCTTGACTATCACCGGGTCCGATGGTGCCGCCGGTTCTCTCAATTATGTCGCAGCTATCCGCAACAGTGACGCTTACAGCACCACGCCAGCGGCGGGCATTCTTTTTCAGAATAAATATAACTCTGGCGGAAGCTACGCTGATGCTGGCGGCATCGAGGTTGTAAAGGAAAATGCAACAGACGGCGAATACGGGTTTGGGCTTGGCCTGCACACCCGCGCCAATGGCGCTGCCATTACTGAAAAGCTACGCATCAGCGGCGATGGCTTGGTAATGATTGGTGGTTCCGCCTCTTCATATGACACAACTCCTTCCCAAGCTGGTCTGTCAATGTACTACGAGACAGACAGTGGTCTTGCGACGATAGGCACCTATTCCAGCGGTGGAGCTACAAACCTAACCTTCCACACAAACACAGGGGGTGGGGCTAACTCTGAAAAGGTTCGCGTGGATTCATCTGGGAATGTGGGAATAGGCACGACCAGCGCCAACCAGCTTTTGCATCTGAATAGCGCCGCTGGCGCAGCCATCAACATGACGAGCGGAAGCGGATATCTATCGCAAATTCTGTTCGGGACTACAGCGGCCCCAAACCACGGCAGAATCCAGTACAACGCCGGTACTGGTCATATGACTTGGTGTACGAACGACAGTTCTACCGCAAAGATGGAGTTGGATGATGCCGGTGCATTGAGCATCACTGGCGCGCTCTCCAAGGGCAGTGGTTCGTTCAAAATTGACCATCCTTTACCAGTTAAGAAAGATACACATTACTTAGTTCATTCTTTTGTTGAAGGTCCGCAAGCAGATTTAATTTACAGAGGAAGGGCAACTCTTGTTGATGGGCAAGCTTCTGTAAACATTGACGATGCTGCTGGAATGACCAACGGAACTTTTGAAGTTTTGTGTAGAGATATTCAATGTTTTACTAGCAATGAAACTGGCTGGACTGCCGTGCGAGGCAGCGTAACCGGCGCGACCTTGACCATTGAAGCGCAAGACAACTCCTGCACCGACACAATTAGTTGGATGGTCGTAGGCGAGCGGAAAGACCAGCACATGTTTGACACAGGTTGGACCGACGATGACGGGAAAGTGATTGTCGAGCCTTTGAAACCTGTTGAAGAAGAATAGGAGAAAACACATGACAACTACCTACGCATGGTCATACGACCTGAAGGCGGCAACCTCGCCGGTTGGCGGGAAAGACGACGTGATCAAGGAAATTCATTGGCGACTGACCGCTACCTCTGACGATGATCCGCCGATTTCACCTAACGTTTACGGCAGCGTTGCGCTGGGCGATGTAGACGACAGCTTTGTCGCGTTCAACGATGTGACGCAGGAACAGTGCAAATCTTGGGTATTGGCATCGGAGGATCGCAGCGAGGAGGACATCAAGGCCGCGCTCGACCAGCAAATCGCTGCCATTAAAACGCCTGCTCTTGCGAGTAAGGTGCCGAGTAGTTGGTAGCAGGAGATAACTGATGGCGCTTACAAAAGTAACCAGCGGCCTAATCGCAGACAACTCGGTTGGCCTCGATCAGCTTGATGGTGGGACTGACGGAAATCTCATCACGTTTGATGCCAGCGGGAATCCAAGTCACGTCGCGACGGGCTCTGCCAATCAGGTACTGACGAGCAACGGAGCGGGGGCCGCGCCGACATTTCAGTCTATTGTAGGGAACCAAGTTGTGCAGCATGTATTCGCGACTGACGCGACGTATGCCTCCACGACCAGCACGTTTCCGCTTGACGACACGATCCCTCAATCTTCAGAGGGTGCTGAGGCTGTCACCGTTGCGATAACGCCAACAAATTCTAGTAATTATCTTCTGATCGAAGCGGGGGGAATGTATACGAACTCAAACTCATCGACTTCAGTGACGCTGGCGATTTTCCAAGATTCGACAGCGAATGCTATAGCGGTAAATGGGTTTGCAGTCAGCTCAGGCAGTAACCCAAACAGCGGCACTATTACACACCGAATGGCCGCAGGTACTACTTCCTCGACCACCTTTAAATTAAGGTTTGGAGGGCAGAGTGGTACGAGCTACCGCAACGGCATTTCCAGCAATCGCCTTTATGGCGGCACAGTAAACAGTTGGATCATGGTCACAGAGCTGAAGGCATGATAATTCAAGCAGGCTTGCCGCAATGACCGAACCTAAGCATCTTGTTGACGCCGCCGCTGGCCTCGCTGGCATTGGTGCTTGGATGGAGGTTGTGCCACTTCCTGAGTTGGCAGCACTAGCAACGCTGGTCTGGTATGGCGCTCGCCTAACAAGCTGGTTGGTTAAGCGATGGCGCGCCCGCTCATAATTGCCGCGGCTTTGGTGCTGCTGTCTACGACTGCGGCTGCATCGCAAAGTCTTTGCGCGCCCCGAGACGACCTTGTGAAGCGGTTATGGAATCGCTGGCAGGAAGCGCAGGTTTCCCTCGCTATGATTAACGACGGTAGGTTGCTGGAAATTTTTGCTTCAAAGAAGGGAAGCTGGACAGCCGTTATTAGTGATCCAAATGGACGTTCTTGCGTTGCCAGCGCAGGGCAAGAGTGGACTACTTTTGAATTTCCAAAAACGCCAGGTAAAGGTGCATGAGTTGGGACAATTTGATCCCGGTGGCCGGCATGATCGCTAGCATAATTGCTGCGGCGGCTGTGGCACGGCATCAGATCCGAAAGCTTGAGTTGGATAGCGATAAAAGTTCCAAACGCTTGGATGCCCAGGATATTCGATTAGACAAACTAACGACGGCTACTGAGATATTGGATCGACGCACGGATACAATCGCTAAAATTAACAGCCCAGAAAATCTGGAAGCGCGCACCCAAGCAATCGAAAGAATCAGGACGGATGTTGAGTGGATCAAAAGGAAGATGGAAAAGTAACAACCATCAAGGAGCTACCCAATGGCAGCATTACAACCGTTATTTAAACGCCTTAAAGAGCCGAGTTCTTACGCAGCACTAACTGGTGTTCTTGCTATGATCGGCATCAATGTCGATGAAGGCATGATGCAGCACATCAGTCTTGTACTCGCTTCCGTAGCGGGGCTTGCAGGCTTCTTCCTGGGTGAAAAAGGTGAGGCGTGATAACTGCTGTCGTAATAGGGATTCTTGCCGTGGGGGGAGCAGCTGCGGCTGCCTTCCTCATAGGCAAGAAGCTACAACGTGCAAAACAAATTGCAGCTGCCGAAGAGGCGCAAAAGAGGATGGTCGGCGTTCGCGATAGCAACGCTGCTGATACCTCTAAGCGGATGCGTAACGGAAGTTTTTAGCGGCGTATCTGCGGCTGGAGCATTAGGTTCCGCATACTTCGATTACTTGTCAAAAGAGAAGGGTGAGCCTGTAATGGTGACCCCTGATATCGAAGATTATAGCGATGGCGTACAGGCTCTAGCGGCAGACGAGCTGGGCCGCCTGGAGCCGCCCTGTGGCAGGACGGATATAGTCAAAGACTGCTCTGTCATTCACCGCATGGTAATTGACTATGGTGACCTGCGTCGCCGGATTAGAGCGGCCAAGGATGAGTGATGCCGGCTAATCCGCTCGACCGTGGGGTATTAAAGGAATCTCTGGAGGCTGTTGCTAGACATAACGGCAGTATTACTGCCGCTGCACGCAGCATTAATATTCCAGAAAGTACGCTTAGATCCCGAGTTAAAAAAGCCACGGAGAATGGGCTAACTTACGACGAAAACGTCCCCGCTCTCCCTGACTTTGGGGATGACGACATCCCTATTGAGCAAATTATAAAAGGGATGTCGGATAGATTCCGTAAGAAACAAGCCTACACAAAAGCGCGGGAGTGGTTCGATATTCCCATGCAAGAAGACAAGCCCATTGGACTGTGCTTGATGGGTGATCCGCACGTTGACGACAACGGGTGCAATTGGCCGCTCTTGATTGAAGACTGCGAGATCATGGCGAACACCCCAGGCATGTATTGCGTCCAGATGGGGGACGCTTCAAACGCCTGGTCCGGCCGGCTGATGAGATTATGGGCTGATCAGGACACAAGCAGAGGCACCGCTTACCGTCTGATCGAATGGTTAATGCTTGGCAGCGGAGTGAAGTATCTCCTCTGCCTGCTGGGTAACCATGATACAATGTCGGCAGAGCATTCCTTTGCGATCAAGCAGATGCTCAAGGACACAATTCAGGTTTTTGACTGGCAGGTTAAGTTCAACATTGTATTCCCAAACGGACGCAGATGCCCGACATGGTTAGCTCATTCGATGAAGGGCACAAGCATTTACAACATTCTGCATGGACCCATGAGAGCGGCTAAATTCGCGTCTATCCCCATTCGGATTTTGGGCCAGGGGCACCATCATGAATGGGGCTATTTCGTGACGGAAGACATCGATACTCATCTATCGACGCACATGATTAAGGCGCGTGGATACAAGTATGTTGATGAGTATGCTGAAAGGCACCAATTCGGAAGTCAGGACGATGGCGCTACCATGACGGCTATCATCGATCCTCGTGTTGAAGAGAGCCACCCCGGCTTTATTCGTGTTTTTGAAGACCTTCGACTTGCCCGTGATTACCTGACTTATATCAGGGCAGATTAATGACTAGCACCGCAGGTATCTCCGTCCAGAGGGACGGGAAAGCAACCCTTATTCGACTCAACCTTAATTCTCGAACCGGGAAATATGAGACAAAGGGAGAGTTCTATTTGCGTTTGACCCCAGAGGATCGGCGCTGGCTGCTTGCTGCTTTAACTTAGCGGTCATTCTTCTTCCTCGTACCGTTTGACGAGATGATGTCTGCCATCACCCAGCCTCACTGATAAAATCTTCCAGCCATTCATTGGGATTGTGAACGGACAGATACCGGCCATATACAGCACTAGCTTCATCGCCGCGCATGGACTCGTCCGACATAAACCTTTCCATGTCGGCTAGTGTGGCTCCGGCCCTGTCCATATTGGCCAACTCGCTGCGCATTTCCTCGACTGATAGCGCCATCACACGCCCTCCAGGTCGTAGTTCTCGGCGACGAGCCGCATGATCCTGGCGAAGCCTGTCGGATAGCTAGCGTCCAGCTTTCTCAGATCGCAGACAGTGTAGGTCGAGCACATGCCCAGGTATGCGTTGCCATGGCGCAGCGCCTTGTCTGCGAGGTCTTTGGCACCATCCTCTGGCACGTTATGGATATAATCGATGGCGGTGATCGTGGCGTTGTCATCGAAGTACACGACCGCGTCTCCTGAGCCTCGATAGTGGTCGTATTCTGCCTCGACTAGCTCCACATATTCGACGCCGATCTCGCTTGTTTGTATTCGGGATTCAATGCTCATTGGATTGCTTCCTTTTTCGCTCTCTCGACATCGAACTCGCTTAACCGCAAGGCGATCTCTTCTGCCATAGTGGCGCACTCTTGGGCCCTGTCATCATCTGGCGCATTGATGGCTAATCGTAGAGCCAGAACGAGGGCATCATAATCGTTGTCTGGGGGTTCCATTTCCTCTGTTCCCTCAGCGTTGCAT
>VTLG01012318.1_pt1 | contig 25719 bp, 18 predicted proteins | sample 4694571 | NCBI WGS metagenome assembly VTLG01 (sample SAMN12604809, study PRJNA352737) | marine metagenome | biome: ENVO:00000447; feature: ENVO:00000209|ENVO:00000569|ENVO:01000036; material: ENVO:00002151; isolation source: viral sequences binned using virsorter ...
TCTTTATCAGTACTACGTTCAGCAGAACCAATAGTTTCCATACCATTTAAGATTACATCAATCTTTCTACTGGTACCATCATCATTCCTAGACATGTTCCAGAAAGGTGATGTCCATTCAGGGAATTCGGTAATCATACCTCTACCAATGGCTGCTTCATGTCCGTGGTCAAGTTCACGTACTTTGTATTCATCTTGCCATTCACCATAAGTTTTGATGTTTGCTGCATCTAATGGTATACCCAAATGTTCACATAATTCAATTTCCATTTGTTTGAGATCTTCTACTCCTCCATGCATTTCAAACTCGAACATGGGGAAGATTGTTTCATGTCTTCCTGGTACAGGGTTTGGTTCTGCCCTATATGAAGTAGATAAACAAAAGAATCCTGGTGCATCAGGGTTCTTAAGAAGTTCATATTCTAACCACATCTGACCTGTCTGTGGAAGAGGCCAAATACTACCACCATAATTATATGTTGCTACAGTTTCTGGATCTTCACATGCAGCAAGGATACTCAATCTATTCTGAGTATGAACTTCAAGGAAATTTTTAGACAAAAAAAATGACCTCAATAGGTCAAGTGTCTTAGTATATTTTTTGGGGTCAATCAGCGCAGTCATTTTATTGCTAGACAAACTGATTTATTTAGACAAAAAAAGAGTCCCCCGAAGGAGACTCTTGTCTTGAAGTAAGAATATATGCTTCTTACATAAGGTTTGTGACTTTAACACGACGATAGTACTTGTTAGAGTTTCTTCTAATAGTACCAGAACCTGCTGTGATACCTTGAGCAAATGGGTTTGCAACGATACCATAACGAGTCTTAAACCCGATTTTTGGCTGGAAGGTGTTCTCGCCAACTGCACGTACCATCTGTAGAGGAACGTAAGGGCAGTAGAACAATCCTGCGTCGTAAGGTGAGGAACCTTTGTAACCAATAGTGTAGTACTGGTTAGCCTGTACGTTAGCAGCATAAGGATCGATGTATACACGATACTTACCTTGCAGAACACCAGCAAATGTATTGCCTGTGTCATCAACGTTAAGGTTAGCATTAAGGGCTGGGGTATAATCCAGAACACCTGCCATGGTGAGTGCAGAAGCAACGTCAGCAGAGCAAAGGATCATATTACCCTTTCCGCGACGAGTTTGCTGTGCGATCGCATTGGCATCTCTTTCCATCTGGAAAATGAGACCCTTAAATTTCTCAACCGACCATCTACCATTGGAGTCAATGTCTAGGTCGAATGTACCAGCTGTAGCAACGTTGGCCTGAGCACCAGGAACAGCAACGTTATAGATTGTACGAATAACTTCTCTGTTGATTTCAGCAAGAATCTCAGTAGAAAGAATGTTGGCAAGTTCTGCCTCTGCATTCAATCCGTGGATTGCTTTCAAGTCTTGAGCAAGTTCTAGTGAGTACTCAGCTTTCAACGCACGTGACTTCGCAGTAACGGTGACTTTCTCGATTGAGAATGCCATCTCGTTGAAGTTGTTAGCACCAGCATCTCCGAGTGCTTCTGCCTCGGCAGTTGTCATGCCCTCACCTACGTTGTAGGTAGTAGCATCAGCACTTGCAGGGAATGTACCGTCTAGTGCACCAGGGTTCTGTGTACCATCATTTGGTTGCTGTAACGTAGTACCTAAACCAACTGCGCCTTGAGTCCATCCAGAAGTCTTATTGTATCCACTGGACTGACCAGAGAATGCTGAATCTGCTTCGTTGTAGAATGCTTCTGTACCGTCCTGTGCGGAGTAACGAGAACGCATTGCAAAGATAAGTCCAGTAGGACCACTCATTGGCTGAACACCTGCTAGGTCATATGCGACCAAGTTAGGCATTGCACGACGAATCAGACTAATAAGTACTGGATCGAAGTTCTTGATGTGAGTTCCTGTAGAGTTAGTAGGAGCTGCCTCACCAAGGAATTCTTGTTCTTCTTTAAGTGTTTTTTCTTGGTTCTCCAGGAGAACTGCGGTTACCATTCTTTTATGAGAATTCTCAATTTTATCAAGACCGTCATGGTCTAGAACGGGTGCCCACTTCTCCTGCAGTGCCTCTGAATTAATAGGGGCTTGCATTTAAATTTTACCTCTTTTTTTAAAATGTGTTTTTGTTTGATCTTATTAAAATCACTTTTTCGAAACTCTAGTCAGAGTTTGAAGATAGCTTTCCATCAAGCCAGTCGGTGCTGCTTGAGGTACCTCAGCTTTTGTTTCTTCAGAAAGTGTCTCTGAATGATCTCTACTAGTAGTGCCTGGGAAATAAGATTCCTTCAACTTAACTAGTTTCTCACGATAAGTTTCTTCACTATCAAACTCAACATTTTCGGCAAGAGAAGCAAGTTTATCCTTTTGGGAAACTGCAAGACCTTCTGATACATCTGCTATGATGACATCAGCGGTCGATTCTGATAACCTTTTTGTAAGAGCAACATTTTTAGTAATTTGCTCGTTGAGTTTATCTTCCATTTCATCAAGTTTTTCTACCATACTATTAAGGACATCATACTTATCTTCAGGGATTGTTACATAATGATCTTCAAATAGACTCTTCATTCCATTAAGGAATGATTCAGTCATTTCTGTTTTAAGTCCGTGCTCAACAGCGAGTTGATTTTCCTCTACCCACTCTTCAGCAACGTATTCTAAATATGAATCCAATCTAGTAGTAAGTTCCTCTTTAATAGTAGCAACTTCTTCTACAATAGATTTTTCATACTCAGACTTAAGTTCTTCTTTCATTTCTGAAACTTTAGTCTTAATAGCAGTTTCAAAAATAGTACGTGCTCTTTCTTGGAATTCTTCAGAAAGTTCTTCACCAGCAATAAGAGCATTGAGATCTTCCCCAACGTCAATCTTATCTTCGGCAACTACTTCTTCCTCAGATTTCTCTTCTTCGGAAACTACTTCTTCTTCGGTAGTTTCTGCTTCAGAAACAACTTCTTCCTCTTTAGTAGGCTCTTCAGCAACTACTTCTTCAGTTGCTTTTTCGTCCTCAGCAACAATTTCTTGTTCGTCAGAAATTTCTGGATTATCTCCTTGCTTTAGAGTACCAGGAGTTGCATTTCCACTGGGAATTGCTTGATCTCCTGATGTTGCTTTTCTGTTAACAACATCTCTAACCTGCTTGAGAGTCTTACCTGGTGTTGCCAACTTGTTAGAGTCGTCATCAGGCTTAGAATTTTCTGGTGTCGGCCCACCTAGATCTTCCCAAGTAGCAGGAGTACCACCTGTGGTGAGCTTCTGCATTGGTTCTCCAGGCGCAGCGTTTTTAGTTACTACGTTTTCCATTTCTTGTAAATCGTTACCAACGGACATTTTTTTAGATATTCTGAAATTAATCTGTATTTATTTATAGAACTTAAAGATTTAAGAGGAAAAGATTGAGTAGATTCAACTTATTCTCTTCAAGTGCTTTCTGGTCAACAAGAGTATTAATCCTCTTTTTAGTCTCATCAACAAACTGTTCACGAAGGACTCCTCCTTCCCAAACCCACTCTTTTCCTTCCATAATTCCATTAACAAAAGCATCAGGTGCGGAAGGATCTGCGACTATATCGGCAGCAGTTGCTAATTGAAAATCTTCACCAACAACTTTAACACCATTATGATCTTCTTTTAATGAACCAACTCCACGAGAAGAAACTCCAAGAGTTACACCTTCTGCAATAAGAGATTTTGCAATCTTACCCATAGGTGTTTCAAGAAGTTGTGCCTTACCAATAAAATTATTTCCCTTTTGTTCTAAAGAAACAATTTTATGTGATACACGATCAAGGTTTACTGTTGGACCATCTGGATGTCCCAACTCACCAAGAGCACGACCTTTTTTAACAAAAGATTCATTATATCTACCAACTTCTTTTGCAAGAGTTGCTACAGGATACATTCTACCATTACGATTTTTGAGATCTCCTTGTAGGAAAACTCCTTCAATATACATTTTCTTTTTAGCACCTTTTCCTTCGGTGATAAATTTAACGCTTGAAATTTCTTCCGTAATGAGTTTCATTATGCGTCTCCTGTAATCTGTACTTGTTGAACATATAAAGTTCCACCAGGTCCTTTTGCTGCTACTTGAATCATATCTCTTAATTCACCTTCCCCATCAGTGACTGCACCTTGAGCTGCAGTATTATGAGCAAGAATAAGTCTGGGATTAGTCCTAACTGTACCATCACTAATACTAGTAACAGTTAATGCAATTCCACTACTACCACCATTAATACCAGCTGGAGAAATTCCTGTTAATTGAACTTTATCCCCAACTTCAAATGGACATCCAGATCCATCTGGTAAATCAACAATTGTTGTAGTACCAGTTGTTACACCAACAACTAATTGTGATTTTGGTCTACCTATGTTTAATGTTGCAGTTCCTCCTGCTGGAACATAATAAGATGTATTATCTGCTCCTGGATCTGCTCCAACTGCAACATGAGCATCTCCTGTTAGAGCATGAACTCTAACAGTATCAGTATAGTGAGTTATAATACCTGATCTTGCTGAAGATGTAGCAACAGCAAAGGATACACCTGCTCCTACTGGTTGATGTGACATTATTCGGAATCCTCGGTTGTTTCTGGTTCAACAAACATAGAAGCAGCAACTGTAGATCGAGATTTTTCAATCTTATCAGCAGCCTTTGTATACAAAATATCCTTAATTTGGTCACTAACATCAGATGCTGATGAATCAGTGGCTATCAAGTTTACAAGTTCTTCCATAAAAATTAATATAATCCTATCTTCTATTTATAGCTCTGCCTTTTTAGTATCTTGTGCAAATTCCCCATTAGTAATTGCATTTGGTGCATCCATTGTACCCTCTGGTGGTAATGGTTCTCCAGTAATGGGATCTATCATTGCAGGATCAGGAATAATACCATCTGCAATTTCTTGTTCAATTTGTTCATCCATTTCAACCATCTCAGCATCAGTTTGACGAAGAACTTTTCTACGAACCCATTCATTAGAGAAGTATCTACCAATATATGGTTCAACTGTAGCAAGAGTTCCTAATCTCTCATTCATCATTTCAGTTTCCTTCAATTCAGAAAATTGATTATCATATAGGAAGTCATATTGTATGTGTTCACGAATTGTTTCCCAATCTTCTAAACTTACAACATTCTTTAAAATAAGCTGGGTCTTCAACATATCAGTAAAGAGATTTGCAAATCTTTTTCTTAAACGACCTACAAATTTAGAGAATTTTAATTCATCACGTAATATTTCTGATGAACGTCCCAAATTAAATCCACCATCTGATGCAATTCTAGATTCAGGAACACCTAATGCCCTATAGAGTTTCTTCTGGAAATATTCAATATCAGAAAGTTCTCCAAGATTTTGTCCACCAGGAAGTGTTGTAATTTCTGTTCCTCTACCACCTTCTCTACGTGGTAACCAGAAATCTTCCATCATAGACATGAATTTCCTATCATCACGAATTTCACCAGTATTTGCATCATATACCAATTTATTTCTATAACGACTCATTACCTCTTTAAGGTATTGTTCTGCTTTAATCTTTGGAAGATTACCAACATCAATATAGAAAATTCTTCTTTCTGGTGCTCTTGATAATCTATAAATCACAAGACTATCTTCAATCATTCTTAATTGATTAAGTGCTTTAATTGCTTTATGAAGATATGAAAGAACAGTACCTTTATTTCTATCTACAAGACCAGAAGTAACATAAGAAATAGAATCTTTTGCAATTTTAACCCCTTTATCAGCACCACTATTTGCTATAGTTCCTGTGGGATAACTAGATTTTGGTGTGTAAATGAAATATTCATCAATTTCAGGAGACATTACTTTTGTAACATCACCTTCACTATTTGATTTTATATTCATATAATCATTCTTATTTTTCTTCTTCTCCTGTCTAACAAACCTTATCTTCATAGGATCAATATATCTTAGATCCTGAATTCCATCTTGAGGTCTCTTACTATCAATAACTTTTAAATAATATATTCTTCCATCTATATACCAATTTCTAAAAATTTCATGAGATTTTGAATCAAAATCTAATATCTCTTTAATATTCTTAAATTCTTCTCTAATTATTTTCTTTAATTTATCACTAGCATTTAAATTTGAAAGTTCAATCTCAATCGGTGAATCATATAGATCACTTACGATTGCTTCATTTATAACATCTTCAATAGCACCATCTGCCTCTGGATGAAGTGCCATTTCACGATATCTTTTTATTAAATCAAATTCAGTTCTAAAAACACCTTCAGTATCAACATAAGAACCATAAAAGGAACTAGCAATATAATTATCAACCCCGTCCTCATTATTCTGAGGAACGGGGGATACTATTGAAGATGATTTCTTTTCTTTACCAATAGAAAAGCCAAAAAGTCGTGCCATATTATAATTTAAATTCGTCTTTTAACTATTTAGGCTAGATCTATTAACTGATATCAGAAGTATTAGAGGCAACGGATGCACCACCTTTAATAGCTTCCCACCACTGAACTTGGAATTCCACAGTAAATTCTTCTATAGCATCAGTTGATTCATAACTTAAATCAATTGCAGAAATATTCGTTGGGAATATATCGCGGAATTGATAAGATCTTAAAATAGAAGTTTGTGCTGCAGTAAGTATACCTTCTCCTGCACTACGATCTAATTGATGAACTAATGCATCTTGCATATATTCATCAGGATTCGTTAAACCAGTTGCATTGTCCAATTGGTTAACTACATTCATCCATTCTTCAAAAGCATTACGAATTTCGAAATCAGTATCGTTAATAACGGTAACAGTCCATGTTTCAAAGGTTCTATCACCAGCAATTTTAAAAATACGACCTCTAAACGGTACTTCTACTGGAGCAATTGTAGAGGCTGGAAGAGCAGCTGCCTTAACAAGAAATCTTGTTTTTTCTGCATCAGGTTGTGTAACGATTGTCGGAAAATTTAATACAACTTCAAACAGATTAGGGCGTGTACCACCACCTGTGAGTTTATTTTTAAACCCACTGATCGTTCTTAGATCTGGAGTATTACGTGTTGGCATTTTTTGTTAAACCTCTTAATTAAACGTTACCGATAACTTCTTCGAATGAAACGCCAGTTCTAGTGGCGACAAATGTAAGACCGATGAAGTTAATCGACCTTGCAGGCTTAATGTATATATCTGCAATGAATTCATTATTATCAATAATTGCAGCAGTGTTATTTGTCTCATCACAAACAAGAACATAATCTTGAATTCCTCTCTTTGCTTGAACATCACGAAGGAAAGGATCAACGATATTTATGAAACCAGTTCTTGTAATTTCATCGTTGAATTCAAAGAGTTGATCTTTAGCAGCAGATTCAATTGCATTCTCAAGGAAAATAAACAATCTGCGAACGTTAATTCTATCAAATGCAGATGCCTTAGCAAGTCCAGTTTTATCTCCAAAGAGAACAATTCCAGAACCAGCAGAGAAAATAACTGGGTTAATTCTTGCCGAATACAGTTTATCTCTTTGAGCTTTAGTAGGATTGTATGCTAACTTGACTGCATTTAAAATTGCACCTCTTTGTGTTCCTGCTGGTGAATACCAAGGGAAACTATTAGAATCAGTTCTTGCACAACAACCAGCAATATCTCCATTTAAAGGAACATAACGGAATGTGTTATTGAACCTATCATACATGTACTTATATCCACTATCAAATACTGCATAAGACGAAGACGACATTGATGCATAGAAAGCAAGTACATTAGTAGTAATTGTTTCATCACTATTAATAGTTACAGATCCAACAGATGAATCTGTTAAGAATGCAGTTCTATTTGGAGAGATAAATGCTAATGAATCTTTTCTAAGATCAGCAACAGCAATTAACTGTTCAGCAAGTGCTTGTGCGCTTGCTTGTGTATAATTTGCAGATCCCATGATTAAGAAATCTACAGCATAATTATCACTTTCAAAAAGTTTATATCCAGTGGATAATTTAGCAACAGATGCACTTAATGCTCCAGATGCCGTAAGATCATTTGTTCCATCATAATTAACTCCACCTTGGAAAGTATAATTCTGTGTTCCTGTTCCACCAAAGATAATACCTTCAGCATCCTGATCCCATGTATTATCAGTTGTCTGAGTAAATCCACCAGCAGCAAATCCACCAGTTGTAAGTCCAGCTGGACCACTTCCACCGAAGATATAATCTGAATTACTCTTCAGATATTTTCTCCAATAAGAAGGAGAACCTGCAGAGAATTCAGCATCCTTTGCTTTAGAAAGACTTAAATGCTTCTCAAGAATTGTTCCTGCATTTCCAGTAACTTTTCCATCTCCATCAATTACAACAACATGAACTTCATCAAATCTTGATCCTCTTGCGGAGGCATAATCTGAAGTACCTGGACGTTCTGCAAGGTTATTCCAGTTAACAGTAGTTGTTGTTGTTGCACCACCAACAGTTGCAGTTGCAGTTGCAAGTTTCTGTTGATCGAAATAATCTAAATTTCCACTAACACTAGTTGTAGCTGTTGAAATACCCGCATTAGTTCTAACAGTTACATTATTAGTAGTATCAAATTGATATGCGCCACCTGGCTGATAATCTACAGCAGTTTCAGTTCCTGCAGCAGAAACATGAGAAAGGACTTTAACTCCGATATTGGTTCCACTTATATTACATATAATTCCTTTTAGGTATCCATCAAATGCAGATGTTGTTCCTGCTGAAACATTAACCTTACCTACCATAGTTTGGGTAAGTCCGGCACCAACTACAAAATTGGTAGCAGAAGCAACTGTTACAATCTGGTCGCATTTTGAATCAATAACACCTACTCTAATTCCATTGGCCCAAGATCCTGGATTTTTAGCAATAGTTACTACACTGCTAATAATATTCTCATCATATCCAAGATTCTCATAATGTTCAGTACTCTTAATCTTAATTGCAGTTGCACCAGTATTAACTGAATTCTTTAGATCATCATCGTCTGCTCGTACAACTCTCAGATCTCCTCCATACGCCAAATAAGATGAAGCAACTAGCCAATGCTCGAAATGCTTATCTGTATCATAAGATTTTCCAAAAGTATCTAATAAATCGTTCTCATTCTCAACTGTTGTTGGTAATTCTACAGGACCTTTAGCAAAAGGTGCGACTATTCCTCCTATGCTGTCGGAAGTGGGATCGATTCTCCCAGATGTCAAATCAACTTCCCTTACTACAATCCCAGGAGATGCTAAATTTAGCGGCATCTTAAATTCCCCTCGCAATCCTAATTTATTCTAGAAATATTTATAAATTAGTGGCTCTTACATGTAATCCCACATATAAGATCTATCTCCATACTCATCTACATGCCATCTATCCCCATCATCATCAGTAAAACTTTCTATATCCTCAAACCCATCTGAAACAAATCCAAATGGTGCCATATCTTGTTCTATTTGATTTTTCTGCTCCTCATAAATTCTTTTACGGACATCATTATCCGTCATTTCTTTAAAATAATCTTGCTGTACAAGCCAAGCAAAAATTACCAAACACATAGCTAAATCATCATTACATCCTTCTTCTGCCTCAAATGAATTATGTTTTTGTGCAAAAGTTGTTAATTCTGAAATAATATCATAATCAACAGTAAGTAATTTATCATCTTCTAAAAGAGTTTTTAAATTAGAACAACCCAACTTTTTGACTGCTGCCGTCATTCTTACACCAAGTTGAGTCTTCTTACCAGAAAATCCCTGTCCAACAATCTGACCATTTCTACCTCTCATAGATGCCATTAAAATATTTTCATATTCAAGATCATATTGGAGAATACTTGCAACCTGATCTCCTATATCATTTACTTCCACTAAAACATAAGCATTGTTATATCCCTTCGCAACATCAAGTATAATATTTGGGAATAACATTGGTTTAATTTCATTATTCCGATATTTTGCAACTACTCTATAAGGAAATTCTGTAGTATCAAAAACTATAAATGCAGAATAGTCATTACCTAAACCTCGTGCTACATCAACACTAATAATATAATTATGTTCTTCTTTTGGACTCTCATAGATATCAAGTCCAGCATTTCTCTTTTTAGGTTCTTCATATACAAGATTTCTAAGTTTTGCCGGACTTATTAAAGTATTAACAGAACCTAAAAATTCACACTCAAATTCAACTTTAAACTGTTGTTCTGAAGTATTAGCAATGGTTTGTTCTTTCCATACCTCATCCCTACCAGGAACTTGACTCCAATGAACTTCAGTTGGAATGTACTCATTTTTACTACGTTCAGCATCATGCCACATACGATAGAAATGATTCATACCGTGTGGCGTTGAAACTATAATTACTTTTGTGCTCTTACCAGAAGTAATAGTAGGATAAACAGATGCAAAGAAGGAGTCAGCGACGTGATTAGGGACGAAGGCGAATTCATCGAGGAAGAGGATATTGAACGACATGCCTCGGACAGCACTCGCAGATGTAGAAGCTGCCAATATCTTACTGCCATTTTCTAACTCCAGTGAACCTTTATTCCAGGATATAATACCCTGTTGCATCCATCTTGGCAAATTTTCATAAGCAGTTTGCAATCTACCAAGAAGTTCTCTAGCAGTTGCTGCCTTGTTTGCTAGAATACCTATATTAATACTATCATTAAAAACAGCATAATGTAATAAATATGCAACCACAGTAGTAGATTTACCAGTCTGTCGTGGCATCTTACAAATATTAAATCTATTCCCATGAAAATTTCGAATTAATTGTTCTTGAAAATCATAGGGATCAAATTGAGTTAATCCTTCATCTAGAGAAACAATTTTAATATAATTTCTAGCAAAATAAACTGGATCATTCTTACATTTCATGAATTCAATGATTTGTTCCTCACTGAATTCAATAGGAGTATTTGCTTTTTTTAGGTTCGGATTACCTAGATAAACATCATCAGACATAATTCAATTACTTACTAGGAGTATTATCTAAAAATCCCTGTTTTAACATTTTGGAAAGTTCAGATGTTGAACCTACAAATAATGCATTATTTGTAACTTGACTTGGACCTTTCGAATTCTCTTCATCAACTTCTTTTACTTTCTTCTGAAGATCCATTAATTTATCAGTCGTATCAGCAACTGATTTGATAATCTGTCCAGCAACTTCATATGCTCTTGGACTTGCACTTTCTCCTGCAAGTTCCATTATACCATTAAGAGTTTCTTGCCCCTTTTCAATTAATGAATATAAATTTGCACGAGTATACTCATAGTCCTTTTGAATTTCACCATTTGATTTTTCTGGTGCAACTTCTATTTCAGAGCTCTTTTTATCTACCTCAACAATATCACTATCAATGTTAAGTGCTTTATCAATACTAGCATAATTATTTTTCATACCTCACTAAATATCCTCTTGTCTAGTTGGACTATAATCCTTACCATCACCCAAATCTTGCCAAGAATCAGTAAACCCAAAGTCATCATCAGGACCAGCAGTAATTGGATCTGGTACAACAGTGTATCTCATCTCACGTTTAGCAGTAGCAGTATTTGTTCCTGTATGTTCATCAACAATAACTTTCCTAATTAATCCATCAGTTGTCTTAGCAACTGGACCAAATAGATATGTCTTTGCAGTAAATTGCAATGTATATATAAGTGCCCTTCTTACTTCAAAACTTCCCTCATAATCATCTTGGAAAGATATATTATCCAATACAACAGGAATATCTCTTTTTTCTCCAATCGCATCTACTAAATCAACAGTTAATGTAAATGACGGTTGAAAATAAGGCATTATTTGTTCAATAATCTGTAATGCATCATCATTCAATTTACTAAAAATATTTAATTCAAATCCAATATTATAAGGAACAGGCATATACACCTTTTTCATTTTTTCATCAGTAGTATCCTTCGCTTTAAAAGTCTGAGTAACTCCAGTTTTTCTTGTTGGATCATACTGAATATTATTCATTTCAAAAGACATTCTTGGTAGAGTAATAGCAACTGCTTTTGTTAAATTTGCTTGCTCTTGTATCTTTGCCAAATATTTTTGTTGAGGTCCATAAGAAAGACCTACCTTAATATCATCAAGAATTGTACCATCAGCTTTCTTATGCTTAATATTAATATTATTAAACAACGTACCAAAGGAAATAATTGTTCTTCTTATAATTTCGTGGTAAAAATATGTTCCTAACATTAATAATCTCCGAATGGATTTCCTTCACTAAAGTCTAGTATATTGTCTGCTTCCGTCTCAATGTCTTCATTTGAGTCAAATGCTTGGTCAAAACTATCAAGATCATGATTCTTAACAAGATATGTAGCAGTAGATATTGCTCCAACTACTATTTCACCGTCATAGAACTTACCTGTATTTAGGGATACTTGTAGTGTAGTTGGTGGATCAATTGTACTCGTATCTGTATCCTTACGGAAGTTTCTAACTACTGCAGTAATACCAGAACTTTGACCAGTAACAACTTCACCATAGTAGAATGTTCCAAGACCAGATTGTGGAGTACTGAATACAAGTGTTGGTGCAACAGTATATCCAATACCAGAATTTATTATTCTGACAGTACTAATTCCACCACCAGAAACAGATTCCAATACTGGATTTATTACTGCAGTATTGATTCCAGTAGGAGGAGCAGTAACTGTTGAAAGTGGAGTAGAAGAATATCCAGTAGAACCTGCAGCTACAGTAACCGACTGTACACCAAATGTGGTTGAAATAGAACAAGTTGCAGCAGCTCCAGTTCCTCCACCACCACTAATTGAAATTGTTGGAGCAACAGTATATCCAGCACCAGTATTTGTCATTTCTATCCTATAGATAGAAGTAACATTGGCTCGTTCAGTAGTAATAGCAACACCATGAGCATCATGTCCTCCAGCTGGTGCTGCTGAGAAAGAAATTGTAGGGGCTGATGTAAATCCTGATCCATCATTATTCAAGAAAATTTCAGTAACTCCACCACTTGATATTCCAGTAACAGCAGTGGCAGTTATTCCAAGACCAACTAAATTAACAGTTGTTATATACCCTTCATCTGCAACTGTCTCATCCACCTCATCAATACTAGTATCAATAAGTTCATTTTCATATTCAAAGAGTTCACAACTTAAATCATAGGTATAAAGTCTTCCTAATTGATAGAATGGTTTTTCTGCTTCTACCCTTTTAATTTCAAATAATCTCTCACCAAGAGGAAAATAGATCAAATCTCCTTCTTTTGGTCTACTAATTAAATCACCAAAACTATATCCAGTAATTCTTCCTTCCCTAATACCAGATGACATACCCTCCAAAAATGGTGCAATAAAGTCTTCAAATCTTTCTCTAGAAACAGTAAGACTTACCTCATTTTTCAATTGTAATCCAAATTTGGTCATTACATCATAATCTGGGGCATATCCCTCATAATTATTAATATACATTTCTATAAGAAAACTATCATCAAATTTAGATGATTGAATTTCTTTTATGATATTATCAGTAGTGAATATTTTCCTAGGAAGATAATATACTTCAACACCATAAATCTTTATCTGTTCATTAATTAAATCCTGAACAAGATTTTGTTCACCAGTAGATCCTTGTAGAAAATATGAATTTAATGCCATAATTATCCAATAAAGTCATATGGTGGCAATTCATATTCTAAAGACATCCTTTGTTTAATATCTTCCAAATCTCTCTCAGCATCTTCATATAACTCTCTACCATTAAGTTCTACTCCACCAGGAAGTTTAGTTCCCTTAAATTTGAGTAAATTTTGACCCCATTGTCGTTTTATAAGTGCAGTTAAATATTTTTTAAGAAAACTATCATTATAAACTCCCGTAAATGTATTAGGATCTAAAATTCTATAACAATCAATAATTAAAAAGGTATCTTTAGTTTCTGAACCCCAATCTATATCAAGATACATTCTACCTTGTCTTTTATTAAATCTAATCTGCTTATCTGTAGTTAATATAAATTCAATATCCTCCAAATAAGTTTTTACCATAGAATACTGAAGTAAATCAATAGAATTGAACTGATACATATCATTCAAAAATAATTGATATTTTATATTAAACATTCCATCCGATATAGTGCTGCTATCAAACCTAAAAACCTTTTCTATTCCAATAACAGAATCAGGAACCTGTATAAAATTAGAATTCTCATAAAAATAATTTGTCATAGTAGACATACCACTTACAGTAGTGGAAATGCCTGATGTTGTTGTAATTCCTAGTGTATTTGTACTTCCAGATTCATTCGTTGCTTTTCCTCTATTAATATCATCATCTGTTAACTTATATTTCAAATACATTCTCTCAACACCGTCAAAATGACGCTCTTGAAAATATTGAAGTGCATCATCAACTAAATCATCTATTTGATCATCATCTACATTAATTTCGACTACAGGCTCTCCTAATTTTCTTAAAGAATAATCAATTAATTCCTGTCTACTTGCTGGTTTTGCCATTAATATGTACCTCCATCAATTAAACCTGCAGTAAATGTACCAGTTGTATATACATCAGATGTTGTTGTAACTATTCCAGCAAAAGAAGCTGCTCCAGCAAAGGTTGCAATACCAGCTTGTATGTGAATTCCTCCAGCAGTTGCTCTAAATCCATGTCTTGCGGTAACAATACCGAGTGAATCTATGTTAACAACATCTTCGGATGTAACAGTTCCAGCAACACTTAAATTACCACCAACATGTAAATCACTACTAAATGTACCTACCCCAACAAAGCTAGAAACACCAGTAACATTTAATTGATCTATGTTAGCACCACCAACTACATCAATCCTATTATTAACATCTACAAGCGAACCGAATGTGGTAACACCAACAACATCAGCACCAGAATTGATATCAAGTAATCCATTTAATGTAGTAATACCAGTAACTTTTATTCCACTTAGAACGTCAATAGCAGCATTAATATCAAGGTCCTTAGAAAATGTTACAACACCAACAACTGTTGCATCACCACCTATGTTTAAATTACCAGCAATTCCGGCACCACCACTAACAATTAAAGCTCCATTAGATAATGACGTAGATGCTGTAGTATTGGAAAATGTAGTAATACCTGCAACCATGAGCGTTGTTGAATCAAGCTCATTCGTCATATAGAATGTTTCATCAGACAAATTCCAAACTAGAAGTTGTCCATCGATATCTTTTCGAGTAGAATCAATATCCTGAAGATTAACTATTCTTGTTGGTGGTGCAGAAGCGTTGGATAATACACGAATTACATTTTGTGATCCAATTCTATCGTTTATGGTTGGCATTACCTCGTTACCCCGGCTCTTACTAATGCTGATCCTTCAACGGCTTTGTATTCTTTTCCAGCATTTACAATTTTTACATCATATACATATCTTCCTGGTTTTAATCCAAGAGTTTTTGCCGCTGTCATTGTTATAGAGATAATTCCAGTTTCTGGATTTGTAATTGACGATGCAAAACTAACTTTACTAGAACTTGTATAAGTTTTTCTCATCATTGCAGAAGTTGATATTGCGGCACCAACTAATACTAAAGGTTGATTTGTCCTGGTATCCTCCAATTGAAAAGAGGTATCAAAATCATATCCCTGTTCAATCGTGATGTTGGATACATATACTGCCATTAGTCAAATAGATTATTATCTTTAGATATTTATATTATGAGAATTCATTGCTAAATTTTTCAGAAGAGATTTAATTTCATCAATATCTTTTTTCATTTTATCGAGTTCCTTTTTTTGAGAATCTCTATGATTTAATGAATTAACATACTGGTTATATGCCATGGAATCAGTATTGATTATGGCACCACTTGTTTCATCACGATATAAATTTTGATATCCTTCAACTTTAATCATCTTACTGCTATTGTTCTCAAATCTTTAATCCTTGGAGGAAGTGCCTGATTGGTACCAGACATTACAATTTTAATTGTATATCCAACAAATAAATCAAGGTTATCTGCAGTAAATTCATAATCTAAGAATTGGTTAGTTAAACTAGCAGGAACAAAATTATCTGGTAAACCACTATTCTTAGATTCATCAGTAACAATAAAACCACTTTCATCAGTATATGATAAATTATCATAACCAGGGAATAATGTAAATGATTGTTCAATTGCATCAGAATCTGCTCTTACTAAATTATAAAGAACTCTAAAGTTTGCCGAAGAGTCTCTATAAGCAGATAAAAGTACTTTAAGAGATGAAGCTGGATTTGCTAATCTTACAGTATTAGATACATATGTAGCAGCATGAGAATTATCAAAAATTGAATTAACTCTTCTATCTGTTGCATAATCTTTAACTGGATTATCCAAACGATTAGTTATAAATTCTGTAAATGCTCTATTGAGATTTATGCTTGGAGAAAGATTAGAATCACTAGAATTTAACGTTATTCCTGTAGTAAGAGATTTCCTTCTTGGTAATGTACTTAGATACTCATTTTCATTCACTTCAGAACATACAAGTCTTGTTGTATTAAAATTATTCAATACATTAATTCCAATTGGTTCAAATCCAAGATCATTAAATGATGCTTCAGTACCATCAATACTAGTACCACTAATAGTTCTAATAGTAGCTGTTACGTTAGTAGTCGATCCAGGAGTAAGAATATCATACGTAGGAACTACTGCACTATAAGAAATATTTTCTGATGCCCTAGCATTTGAACCACCTACAGATTCATCAATTGTAAATGAAAGTTGTGGCATTCCAGTAGGAGTTCCATCAACACTTCTATCAATTCCATAATCAGTATCTGATCTATCTATTTCAATATAATAACTATCAGAAGTTATCGGTTCTTTAATATCATGAGATTTGACTCTGTTTATTCTCCTTAAAGAAACTCCATTAAGTTCATACTTATATACTAAAGTATTAACATTATGGGACTGTACAACCGTTGCATCAACTCCTCTACCAGAAGTATCAATTGTAAGAGTTCCAGAACCTATAGCATCATATTTAATAATTTCATCTCCAATCTTTACATATCCTGGATTTGATGAACTTACATTCACACCCTCAAAGGTTCCAAAATTAGAAGTACTTCCAACACTAATTGAAGTAACCTCCTGCAAGTTTAATGATGCAGACAAAGTAGTTGGTACGATAGAAGACTCAACATCACTCAATAATACTTTATTAGTACTAGAGTACATATTATGATTGAAGTGATCTACCTTCATATAATTTCCAGATCGTACTCCACCATCTGCGGTAGAAGTTCTTATATTAGTAGATGCTAATGAAACTAATGTTCCAGCATCATTATAATAAGTTAATCCCAATCCCACAGCAAATGCTTTACCACTACCTTCGGTACCTACCTCTCCTTGGATTCCAGAGAGATATAATGTATCTACATCGCCTGATACATCTTCAATAGTAATTCTTGCATCTCTACCTTGTCCTGGTGAAGTACCAACAGTATTTGTTGTAATACCAACAACATCACCAACTTTATAACCATGTCCACCTGGATTATCAATAGCTGCAAATGTTGCTACACCAATTACCCCACTAGTAGCAGTAATATTTAATCTTAATCCAGAACCATTACCAGTAATAGCATAAGTTTCTACATTAGTATCTGTTATGTAATTGCTTCCACCATTTGTAATGGTACCACAATCAGTTACAGAAGCTCCTTGTCCAACAACAACAGCAGAACCACCTTTACCAGCAGAACCAGATATCTTTCTACCAACACCTAATGTAGTAATTGCACTTTCAGTAGAAGGAATAGTAGTAATTCCAATAGTAGCAGTCTTTGGTATAGTTCTTATAGGATTATCAGGTAACTTAGGAACATAACCATTACTTCTACTTAAGGTTGGATTGTAGAAGAATGCAGTTCCTGTTGTAGCAGTAAACTGTGCCTTATAAAGTTTAAATTTAAGATCTTGCATTTGGGTTGGTGTCCAAATAGATCCATTTTGAGATTTAAACAAGCTACCAAGAGCAAACTGTTGTGTATATCTAACACTTTCAACATCTGGCAGTGTTTGAGTACCTACAGTTTTTTCACCCATTGTAGCAGTCCATAATTCATACGAATCACTATTCGCTGAAATTACTACAATTGCATATTCTTGACTAGGTGCTAACCAAATTGGCTCAGGGAAGGTAATTTTTGTTGGAACACTTCCATCTGTTGATGTTTTTATTGTATCTGTGACATTACCAAATGAATCAACAGATCTTGGTCTTAAAGTAACAGTTTTTCCTATAACTGTCAAAGTAGGAGTTCCAAATTCGACTGTTCTTATTTGAACTCTTAATGGAGCATTCTCAGCATCTACTTTAGCAAAATATAAATCAACAGAAGTTAAAAATACTCCATTAACATCATCACTCAAATCAATATCTGATGGTGCTTCAACATTTCCTCCAACTATAAACGTTTGTGCTAATGGATCATAATAAGCAACTTCATTTATATGAGTATCAACTATTCCAATTCGAACAGAAGCTGATGCATTCGTTGTTAGATTAGTTGTAGTTGTAGTAGTTAAAATATTCGTTGTATTTGTTACTTCATTCTCCCACTGATTTACAGTTCCTTGAGAATTATAATTAGCAGTTGCAAAAGAAACTGAATTACTTCCAGGAGTTCCAGAATCATTTGTAGAACTTGAAGTTATCTTAAATGTTTTTGTTCCTGTCTGCAATCTTAATGAAGGTATAGGATTAGTCCCAAATGGATCTCTTATATAGAATGATCCAATTAAATCTCCATAATTATCCGAAACTAATCTTAAATCTTTAACCCATGCAACAGCTCCACTTGTTTGTCCAACAAGTTTCATTCCCTTAAGAAGATAACCATTATATAAACCTTGAGCTTCAGTTGATAATGATGTTGTATCAACATTTAAAACCTTAGAATCTTGACTATAATTATCAGGTATAGATTCAGTTCTAACATATGGGTTTATATTAAATATAGATGATGGATTATCAAATGATCCAAACTTATGGTTGGAAGTACAAACTCTAAATGAAATAAGTCTATTTGAATTTGAATCGTATCCACGTACTTCTTCTCCAACTTCAAATATACCATTCTCTGTGCCATAAGTATCTAAAGTAGAACTATTTGCTATCTCAATTAGTTTAGGAATAAAATCTAATCCACTACTTCCATCAATAAATTGATAGAATCTTGTAGAAGGCTTGAGGTTTGATGCATTAAATTCTGTATTTCTAGACCTCATAAATGTCTCATTTGCTGATGATATAAGTTGATTCCTAGTATTAATATCATCAAATCGCATTGTATCGACATTAGTACTTGTTGAAGTATCAGTATCGCTTACACTACTACTATTTCCCCATCTTGTATTTTGGGTTACAGTTCTTACAACAGTTCCATTTCTACTAGGATCTGGAACACTAGATCTATTAATTATAGTTTCACCTTCAATTTCTATATCCCCCAAATTCAAATTCAGACTACTTGTAAGATTTTGTACGCGAGTTCTATTAGTACTATTAGTAACATTAATTGTCCTATCTGGAAGCTGAATTGTTCTAACCCATGTATCAAGTGCCGGACTTAATTGAACACTTCCATTATAAACAACAACATTAAATGGGTTAACATTTTCTGTATTAGTTGCATATGGTTGTTCAATCCAATCAATTTCATCATATTTTAGAGTTACTGCATCACCAGTTTTTTGAACATTAGGATCCAATAGGGTATAATCATCATTACCATCATATCTTTGATCAGTTATTTCATCACGAGTTGCAAGGTATGATTCAAGAGAATTTCTAGTAACAATAGGTACTAATTCCTCTGAAACTGGATTAATCTGAATTGCAGATAATCCCCTATTAATTAAAGCATAATTTTTAAAGTCATCAACAAAAAATCCACTCTTAAATCTATTTCTTCCCTCAATATCTTGTATTTGAAGTGTCTGGGTAGATACTTCAAGTATTGATAATGATGTTACTCTTTCTAAATTATCAACTCTATCCTCAATAAATCCAATATCTCTCATTGTATATCTCTTATTATCAACCAAACTTACACTAGCGTTTTGTGGATTATAGAGATATGGTGGAAGATTAACTGTTCCTAATTCCATTAAAGCATCATTTTTAATAGGTGCTTTAGGAAATTTTGATGATATGCCTTTTTCAATAATAAATTCACCTTTCGTATTTAAATATATCTTATCAATTCTTGGTAGATAGAAATCATATCCTACAATAGATCCTTCACCTGAAGCCATAAGTAATTTTGGTACATCATTAAGACTTCTAGAACTAAAATCAAATGGTGATGCAGTAGCAGCTGCTGGATCAAATTCTGATACTTTAGGTCTAAAATCAAATGTATCTGATGCTCTTACTTTAGCAACACCAATTCTTGGAATATCATGTGCAAATCTTTCTTTATCATAACTTAAAACAGTAAACACATCACCATTATCAGTAGCAGGTACTGAATAATAATCTAATACTACTTTTAATCTTCTAGAAGGATCTTGTGTATTTTTCTTTCTAACAAGCCTAGAATAATCATAATATTCATCTTTTTGTCCTTTATCTAAAGTAAATGAATTTGTAATATCTTTATAACTTCCTAAAGTAATTGTTTCAATATCAGTAGTTATAGTAGATTCTTCAAATGTTACTGATTCTCCAACAGTAAGTCTATCATCCGTTAAATAAACAATTTTTAAATTATTTGCGGAAGGTGAAGAAACAACTCTTGCAATCGCATTGCTTGTAGCACCTGTTAGATTTTCACCAATTATAGCATTTGTATGAACACTCGCAGATGCACTAAATTGGAGTTGATCTAATGTAGCATCTCCAGAATTTAAAGATTCATATACTTTTAATACCTTTGCTACATCTGGATAATTTAGACAAATTTCTTCATCTTGAACTCTCAATCCATAAAACTCATTAAAATTCAATCCATCGGCAATAGAGGTATTAACACCAACTCCTGATTGTGAATACTTAGAACGTGTTATATCAACTGTTTGACTTCTATTATATTGCTTTATCTTACTCTGAACTCCATACTTAGAAAGGGTTGTATTAACAGTAATACCAGTTAAAGAACCTGATTCTAATCCAGTAATAGTTACTTCATCACCATCAAGACTAAATGTATCACTTGTAACAGCACCTTGATTTCCATTTGAATAATGTACAGAATATCTATCCTGATCGTATGTAGAGAAAACAGCACTTGTAATTCCAGTTACATCTGAAAGATCAAATGTCATAGATCCACTACTAGAACCTTGATTAGTTAATTGCTCTGTAACTGTAAATTGAGAGGTATAAAGATCTACAGAAGAAATATTTGAATCTGGTAATTGTGCATAGAATTTTCCACTACCCCTTATTAAAGGTGCCATAGCAGATGGAGTAACTATTGTTGATGTTGTTAATCCGGCCATTATTTGGCCATCATAAACACCAGTGACACCAGCACCAGCACCAGAAGTTATTGGACCTAATGTAATCGATAATCCATCCGATGCAACTGCAGTTATTCTGTTATATGTCTCTGTGCTAAATCCAGGTCTTTGGTATGAAAGAATTGTATCTGTTCTTAATCCAACAAATTGGCTTCCAGTAGAAGTACAAATAAATGGACCACCAGTAGTTAATGTCGGTGGAATAGTAAGTTGACGAATTTGACCAGGTAATCTAAATTTCTCAAGTACTGTATCTGCTGCAAAATCAGGATAATCACCAGACTTGGTTTGACCTACTGATTTAATATTTTGTGTACCATAAGCAATAAATTCTTTAATAGTCCGTGAAAAATCTATCCCATTGACAAGTATTGGTTCCCCTTTAGCAAAGGTTCCTGAAGTTTGTCTTACCATAACAACAGAACCACCATTACCAGCAGCAGTAGCATATCCACTAGCACCACTACTCTTACCTTGTATAAAAGCAGTAGCTGGAATATCACTAGCACTTACAGTCGCATTTAAAGTCAATTTTGTATATGTCTGAATATCATATAATCTCAAATTCCATTGAGTGGCATCATTAACATATGATCCATCAGCAAGATCACAAGAATATACCCGTGCATCACCTATTTGAGCTGCACTATCTCCTCTTTTCCTATTATATAAAGATATTGTTTTTTTATGTTGTGCTACTCCATATACATTATTAATCCTCAATGTATTCCCCATATCAAAGGGAATTTGCATATTTTCTACATTAGCAGTATCTCTTGGTTTCTCAACATCAAGAAGTGTAGTACCAGACTTAGGAACTTCATATCCCCTAACATATGCTAATCCTGGAGATACTTTAACACACATTAAATCATCAGAAGGTTCATTTTTCTCTTCTGTTTTTTCACCAGCAAAAAATATACCATTATTACCTAATCTATCATTTAGTGAATTATGTACAGAAATATCAAATTGTCTTACAGCATAATCACCAGATTCATCATAAGTTCTTCCTGCAATCCAATCCCTAATTTCATTATATTGAGTTTTTACATTAAGTTTCTTAAGTTTTCCGTCCTTAACTCTTAAAAGTTCAATAAAATTAGTATCATTGGTATCAGATAATGGTTTTTTAGTTAAAGATAAAGCAATTTTAAATCGATCAGCACCAGGTGCAGCATAATTAGTAAATCCTTTAGCATTATCATATAAAGATGAATCATCTTTTGCGGTAATAATTAACTCATCAACCTGGAATCCAACCCTATATGAAGGAGTATTTGTATAATAATCTAAAATTAAAGTTTGTGGTGTAACATTTACAAAATAACCCCTAACAAAATAAACAGAATTTCCAATATATGCTGCTGAACCAATAGCAGTCGCACCACTAGTAATTAAAGATGCAAAAGAAGTTCCTGCAGTAATTGTTGTATTACCATAAGTTATATTCTCGTCTGAGCTTAATAATTCTCCATCTTGGAATTGATTAAATTCTAAATTATCATCAGAATCTAGATATTTAACATATATTGTTAAATATTCAATTTCAGAGCTTTCTGAAGTAAGAACAACTTTCTGAATTTTTGCTGTTGTTCCTGATTCCGATCCTGTTATAGTTTTACCTATAAACTCATTAATATATAAAGATATATCAATTCCTGATTGAGTAGGATTGAGTTTTACAGCATAAAATTGTCCATCATATGTAAAATTACCAGGACTAACTACAGATCCTTCTTTAAATATATGATTACCAAATGATTCTACTTGATTTTGTAAAAGAGATTGTAAACCTGTTAATTCTCTTGCCTGAACTGGAAATCCTGGTTTAAATAATACTTTATAAAAATTCTTATCTGAAGAAAAATCATCATAATATGGATTAATATTTAAATTTGTTTTTTGTGCCATCTTTCTTTAAAATTCCAGGATAATTTTAACGTCTTCTTTTTGTCGAGAATCTCTTTCTACAAGAGGTCTGTTATCAATGTAGATAACATCACCCGTCTTTTTATTTATCTCTGGATCAGCAAGTCCATCTGTAAAGGTTACTCCTAAATTTATTTCTTTAGAATCTATAGTAGTTTTTATTCCAGAAAATGCTTCATCTACTGAACCTGTAAATGGTGCAATAGGAGCAGATGAAGATTCAAATGCTAATACATTAGAAACAGTACTTACATCAGTAGCATCAGTCTGATCCTTTTCATTTGAAAAATATGAAGAACGATCTTGGAAGTATTTCAATACTTGAGTTTGACTATCGTATGATGCGACATATCCTTGTGCTACTCCCCCTGAAGCAGTTGCTTGTGTCATTGCAACACCAACAGTTGGAGTGGAACCTACTGAATCAAGTTTAACTGCATAGAGAGAAGAATATTCACTCCCTGTAAAAATTGTAGTAGTAGAACTAGATGTAGTCGGATTTTTTACAATACCAACTTGACAGAATTTAGTGTCTACTGGAAAATCTTTAGTAGAATCATCAAATCTAGCATAAACTAATACCTTATCAGTTCCCAATTCAGTGTAAATATTATATCCATGCCCTCTTGATGGTGGGATAATTGGTATTAACTTAGCTGGATTTGGAAGGCTTCCACCTTTTGGTTGAAGTGTCTTTAAATCAACTATTCCATATGTATACCCACTACCACCAGCAGTAATTACTGCATCAGTTATTGCACCCTTATCATTAGTAGTAATGGATACTGATGCTCCAGTACCATCCCCAAGAATACTAACAACTCCATCCGAATAATCCTGTCCAGCATCTGCAATATAAACTGTTTTAATTTGATTCAAATTAACATCAGAATCACCAGCTTCCCTAACATTCTGAATTTGAGTGTCTGTAGATGTTTCCCATTCATTTGGAACTACAACATAATCTGTTGAATCAAATTTTATAATATCATTTGGAGAAACAGTAAATAGATATTTCCAAATATATCCATCTCCACTTGTTCCTGCTGCAGATGGTTCTAAATCTGAAAATGTAGGTTCATCTTTAGATAAATTACCTTTTAGATTACTTCCAGAAGAACCATTATGTATGCAGATATAAACTTTATAATCACTATTAATCACATAATAATTACTATCATATAATCTACTTAATTCAGAATTTGGTGCAGGATTTGAAATACTATAATCATGCCTATACATGTCATATCGAGTATTAGTAGTCCAAGAGACTTTTCTAATAAGTCTTCTAATATTGGCACTACTAACTTTTCTCCCAAACATTGCAGTGTTCTTGTAGTGAGAACTATACTGGAGATTATCAGTTGGAGATGGTGTATTACTATCCCATCTACTATCGCTTGTAGTTCTACCAAAACCAGACACAGGAACTGCAGGATTCGGAAGTCCTAAAAAGACATAATAAGAGTTATTGGTATCTAGTACAGAATCTACAAAATTGCCTGCATTTGATATTCTGAATTGATCTGTTACGACGGCTGGCATATTAATAGTTTTTTAGATATTTATAAAGGTTATAGAATTATAATTTAATCAACTTTTTTAGGAAGTGCACCAGTACTTCTTATACCAGCATTCCTTCTTTGAATTGTTGGGAACGTTGTTAATCCAGAATTAACGGTAAATCCAGTAATTCCTATAGAAATCGGTGAAGAATCTCTAGATATTCCACCCAGTCTTCCCCAAGAGAACTTACCTATTTCAGAAGTACCCATTGTAGTGGCAATTCCAACTGGATTACTTGCCATTAAGCAGGTAATAATACCTGTTTTATCGGAAGTAGATTGAGAGTCTATAATGTAAATATTATCTAAGAAAGTAGTCCCTATACCAACTACAGCAGCATCACTTCCAGATCTATCAATAGATGTTCCACCATGACCTACAGTAGTATCAAAAATATAAATTGGATTCCCTGCTGCAAGTCCAGTCCATCCAGTGGTATCTTTACTTAAGTAGAATTTAAATCCTAAAGTAGAAACTCCAACTGTTGTTGTAGTTATTCCAGTTACAATTCCTGAGAATCCTTGAATAATATCAATAGATGAAACAAGTTCATATGTTGGATTCGGGAATGGTACTAATACTTGAGGAGGAGTTGTCTGAGAATAACCTAAACCTATATTCGTAAGAGTAGCAGCAGTAATTGAACCATTAGTGATAGTAGCAGTTGCTTCTGCAAAAGTTGAAACTCCGGCAACTGCATATTTTTCTCTCACA
>VTLG01000902.1_pt1 | contig 25716 bp, 25 predicted proteins | sample 4694571 | NCBI WGS metagenome assembly VTLG01 (sample SAMN12604809, study PRJNA352737) | marine metagenome | biome: ENVO:00000447; feature: ENVO:00000209|ENVO:00000569|ENVO:01000036; material: ENVO:00002151; isolation source: viral sequences binned using virsorter ...
GGTAAAAAGAAAAATGGTAACAGTAATGGCAACGGTAAAGCACCTAAGATAGTAGATAATAAAGATAACAACGTAGGCATCCAATGAAAAAACTACTTCCACTATTATTACTGGCAGCAACTCCTGCATTTGCTGATATAAAACAAGAATTTGTAACCTCTGCACAAATTTCTGTAGATATGCCTTATGTTGTAACAAACAAGGTGGGAACTACATACAGTCTTAGCGGAAATAATATTACTCCATCTGTGACTGTAGGAGACACCACAACATCAGGAAAGATAGGGGGGATCAATGTTGGCAGCCTCAGTAACGGAGTGCCAGCTATGATTCAAACAGATACAAGTATTACTACAGCAGGATCGGCCTTCTCAAAAACCGAGTCGGTGACAATGGGAGATGCTACACCATCTGCTGTAACTCCTTCTAGTGGTATTGCAGCTTTACCAGTTTTAGGTGGACAAACAACCATAGGTAGTGGAGGTACTCTTGGATCAGGTGCAATGACCAGTTTATCGTCAGGTATTACAACCTGTTCTGGTGCATTTGGATCAGGTTCTAGCTGCGTTGCCTCAACTAAAGTAACCATAACCATAGATTGAGTAGACTTTGGCTGCTAGTTTTATTAGCATTACCTATAAGAACACTTGCTGTTCCTGTAGTTCCACAATTTCGTTCGGGTGGATCACAGACTTCAAGTACTTCTGAAACAATAATAAATGAAACGATTACAAGCCACCAATACCGCACAGGTTAAGAAAGTTTGATCACACCAGGGTTGGACACAGTAACCACAATAACAAGGCAAATAAATACAAGCACTACTTCAGAAACTACAACTACATTTGGGCAATAGCTTTATTAATTTGCCCTACTAGAATCCTTGCAAACACTACCGTTGCGTCACCTCAAAGTCAGGCCAGTGGTGTTGTAAATAACAATGCAACCATGATAACTCCATCTTCAATGCCACAATACAGAATGAGTCAGGGTATAGTTTGTGCTTCTCCTAGTCTTACAATCACTCCTTATTTAACAGATAGTTGGTCATTTAACAGGCCAATAGAATATGTTACTAGGCAGAATATATATGACGAAGATACTGGAGAGGTAAAGTATATTCAAGAGACTCCCAGATTTGAAAAGGATAATTATAATCTCAATTATGGAATCAGTATGCAGTTTAATATTCCATTAGGCAAGTCACCTGCTCTTTGTCATAAGGCAACTGAAGTAAATATAAAAAATCAAGAATTGTTGTATAAAAAATTAGCTATGGAGGTCAGCTTATATCGTCTTCAGATTTGTGCGGAGCAAGCGAAACTTGGAGCTAGGTTCGTACCTAATACTCCTAGTGCAGTTACCTGTGACGACATTATTGTTGATATTCCCCCAAATCAAGTTATCCCACATACTCACAAATTAAAGTAGACAAGCCACGGGCTGAGGTAAAGCTTATCTACAGATACTTATTCTACTTTATCTTTTTTTTTTGTAAGCTTCTTAACGATATTCTTAATAGCTGGTTTTATTAAATTGAGAATAAAAGGGCTACTCGCAGCCACAAGGCCAATAATAGCAGTAGAGACAATAGTGCTAGGTTCTGGGATGTATTGATCGACAAAAGGAACGTCTTCATAGATAGTTATACATTCAATCCCATCATCTCCTCTTTTATGTGAAATGACACGTTCCAGTTTCTTTTCGTTACGAAAATCTCCAACTCGCTGATCTTTTTTATCAGGGCAGGGTGGTATCACTATTTCTTCTTTTTTAGCTTCTGGTATCTCTGTATTTTGTTTGCCTGTTGACGAATCTGCTTGGTTATCGACAGGTGCTTGCTCTGTAATGATGATATTTTGAGGTGTGTAATCAAGAGGAACAAACCCAGGAAATGGAAAATCACACGTTGTAAATACACCATTTGGATCTTCCAATAATAAATTACGATTACCTGTATTTTTTATATCACGATGCTGATAAGTACAACCAGGAACATCTATTTCGGGGGTCTTAGCGGCATTTATGTAATAAGGAGTATATGGTTCTAGTACGTTTGGAATGTATATCTCAGGAATATCTATATCAGGTATATCAGTCAAAGGCATCCCTCTTCTTTAACACTTCTACTTCCGAGAAACATTTAGGACAAGATAAATTAGTCATCACTGAAAACTCAGGATAACCATTCATATCCTCTTCAATATCAATGTCACCACCGATTATTAATTCAGTATCGCACCAATAACAATTCATATGCCAAGACCTTTTGGAATAGGTAAAGATTCTCCTGTTGTGTTAGGTAATCCTTTGTCTAATAGCTTTGGCATCATTCCTTGAACATTACCTAAAATCTCATTCATTATTTTAGTTTTAAACTGATCGGATGTTACATATTTATATCCAAAGTACGCTCCACCACTCATCGAAGCTACCATTACAAATGAGATGATACTCAAAACCTGACAGATCCGATTTAGCATAGAAAAAATGATTAAATTTGCAATTTTAAGAGCTATGTCTGTTATGAGCATAGCTGTGTTAATACTTATTATAGGTTTGACTCCACTGTATGTCACATTAGGAGTTATTAACCGTCAGATGATCCCTAAAGTTGACTAGCATTTTTAGCTCTGCATGATCTTGTCTTGCAAGCACCACTGCAATAGATTCGCCTTTGTTCCATTGTATCGAAAGTAGTTCCGCACACTGGGCATTGTTTGGTCAGGTAACTGTTATCTACTTTTTTTTTGCTGGTTTTACTTCTTCTTCTGCTCTATCAGCTAAGATTGCATTGATAGCAATAGCTCTGTTCTGACAGTTTTTTTGAACTTGTACAGCTTCGTCAAAGTTCTTTTGTAACGTTTGCAGTTCCTTTTGAAGCTCTTCTGTTGTAACTCTGGGCATAAGTTAATATTTAGTCTTGCCTAATGTTACAGCAGCATCCTGTGCTGTAAAGTCTTCGGATGTCCAGATAGATGTTGTACCATCTTCTTTCATATAAGCCTTGATAATTTCAAGGTGTTCTACATTACGTTTAATCTTATCTTTCTGTTCATCAGTAAGAGAAGACAAAGCAGCAAGTTCGTTAATTACAGTTACGCTATCTCCAGCATTAGTAAAGATAGTAGCAACTTCTTCAGTAGTTCGTTCAGCCATTTGATTTAAGTTTTTCAACCTCTATTGTAAGTTCTTGTATTGCTTTGACAAGAACTGGTATAAGTTTACCGTAAGAAGCTTCTAAACGGTCTGGGTTCTCATCCATTACAAGTTTTAAATAATCAGCATCATTTTCTTTTTGTAGTTGTTGAAAGTCTTGTGCTATAAAACCTGCTTCATACGATCCATCTTTCCCATTACCATCTCTGGTTTCCCATTTAAACTTGACAGGGTTTAGAGATTTCACAAAATCAAGACCAAGATTAAGAGTGTTTATATCTGTTTTATCTCTTCTATCTGATAAAGAGCTAATGGTTTGTACATTGCAACGTAAGGTAGCAATATTAGAGTCACCAATAGTTACTTCATTAGAAACATCTGCTGCACTAGCTGCGGCTTGCGCACCTATTAAAGTGTTGTTAGATCCAGTTGTAAGATTATTTGTTCCTGTATGTCCAGATTGGTCTCCAATACAAGTGTTGTTATCGCCCGTTGTAATATCAGCTCCGGCATAGTAGCCCGCAAACCAGTTATAACTTCCTGTAGTGTTCTGATGACCAGCATATCTTCCAATGAATGTACTTCTTGTTCCTGATGTATTATTTTCACCTGCGTTATTACCTATAGCAATGTTTGACCAAGCTGCATTGCTTTTTAAAACATAAGTACCAATACCAGTATTTTGATGTCCATTACCATGATTTATACCTGCTGCATATCCAATATATGTATTTGCATAAGTTCCATTATTTGTAGGGCTTGCCATTGCTCCCTCACCAATAGCAGTATTTTGTTGACCATCAACTAAACCTTTACCAGCTTGATGACCAATAAATGTTCCACCAGTAACGGTATAACTTTTACCAGCTTCAAAACCAATGCTAGTCATACCTTTTGCGGTTGTGTTTGAAGATCCAGCATCATGTCCAATAGCAACGCACTCATCCGCTGTAGTGATAGCAGTACCAGCATTTTTACCAATCAAGGTATTAGAAACAGCATCTGTACCAGAGAAAGAATCTCCAGCATTACTACCTCCTACAGTATTATTTTGAGCATCAGAAGATAAACCACCACCACCACCACCGGTTGCTGCTTCCCATCCAGCCTCTCCATTTGCATCCAATGTTAGGACATAATTATCTGTAGCTGTAGAATCTTTAATAACAAAGTTTAAACCGGGAATCCTAAACTTGGTAATGTTAGAGTCACCTAAAGTTATTTCATTAGAAACTGTTGCTGCACTGGCATCTGCATTAGCACCAATAATAATATTATTTGTTCCTGACGTGATTGAATCACCTGCCTCATATCCCAGTGCTGTGTTGTGGTTGTTAGAAGCATTAGCATTTTCTAAAGCTTTCTGACCTATGGCAGTACAGCCAAAATTTTGCCCGCCAGATGCACCATATAAAGCTTTATATCCAACTGCTACACAACCTTGGGCTTGTCCTCGCCCTATCGCTTGTCCACCAAGAGCAGTACATGAACCGTTAGTAGCTTCTTTAACTGCTTCAAAACCTATAGCAGTATTCCAACTATTAGTAGTCACAGAATATCCAGCTCTATAACCAACCGCAGTATTTCTATCCGCTGTAGTATTGCTATATAAAGCCTGATAACCAACCGCAGTTACTTGTGGTCCAGTTGTGTTAGCTTTTAATGCTTCATAACCTAAAGCAACAGTATCATCGCCTGTATTAAGATCAGTTCCAGCATTGTATCCGATTAACGTATTTCTTAGTCCACTGCTTGAAGTTATATTATCACCAGCATTTGTACCGCCAATAGTGTTTCCGTCAGAGTCAGAACTTAGACCACCACCACCTGATTGAGCTGCCCAAGTTAAACCTCCAGTATTACCTGATTGAGCCGTTAATACATAACCATTAGTAGGTGTATTACTTACTTTTAAATTTGCTTCATCAACTACGTTATCTGTAATAACTGTAGCCCCATCAGCAGTAGAGGTAACTTCTCCAGAGTGATTAGGGTGGACATAGTTATTAGCAGAAGCTGCTATACCGTTAAGTTTAGTGTGGTCTGCATCAGTGAATACATTACTGTCAGATGCTGCTTCAACAGCAGTTCTAACTTCTGCGTTAGATAATTGTGTGTTGGTGTCTGTAGGGGTTGCGAAACTTAAAACACCATTAGAGTCTGTTTTTAAAAAAGCACCATTTACAATGCTAGATGGCAAAGTCAATGTATAGTTTTGTGCTGCACTATGGGGTGGTGATTTAATTTTTACGCCATGAGAGCCTGTTGAACACGCAAGTTCTAATGTTCCATCAACACTATTAGTACTATCACCTTTGATTTTGACTACACCAAATTCACCGTTCGGATTAAGAACAATATCGCCGTTAGTTGTACTTGTAGTAATCTCACGAGCTTGAACATCTAAGTCACCACCTAACTGAGGACTAGAGTCACTAGCAAGATCAGTTGTATTTGTATATGAAGAAGCAATAGTGACAATATCATTACTAGCATCAGTTGTAATTGTGACATTACTACCAGCAGCAATATTTAAAGTATCAGTAGCACTATCAGCAGCTACAGTTGTTTGACCTGTGACTGCAATATTAGAAAAAGCATTTTGGTTTACATCCCCACCACTACCAGCAGCAGACCACTCAAGACCAGTTGCAGTGCTGCTATTAGCCTTTAAAACATAGCCATTAGTACCAGCAGCTAAAGCAGTAGGATCTCCTGAGCCGTCTCCAACAAGCAGTTCACCTTTACCATCAAGGTCACTGTTCATAACAGCCCCTGCTGCATTTACGTTGGTTGCATCTGTAACGTCAGCACTTGCTTCTACCCCTGATAATTTAGTTTTTTCTGCGTCTGTAAAAGCATTGGTATCAGAGTTATTTTCGTATGCAGTTTTTATTTCCGCATCAGTTTGGTCTGCTGTTGCACTAGCTTCAATAGCATTTAACTTAGTATGATCGGCATCTGTAAATACGTTACTGTCAGAAGCTGATTCGACAAGAGTTCTTATTTCTGCTGCTGTCTGATCCGCAGTAGCATTAGCTTCTATTCCGTCTAATTTAGTTTTATCATCATCTGTCATCACACCCCAGGCAGATGTAGTGGCTGCTGGAAGACTTGCATTATTACCAGAACTAGATTCAACAGTTAGAGAAGTTCCGTTAGCAGTAGAAGTTAAATTAGTAGTACCACTATTTGCATCTACATAGGCTTTAATTGACTGTTGACTAGCTGCTTTGGTTGCAGAATTACTAGCCATATTATCTTCATCTAATAAGTCAGAAGATATTGAATAGTTATTAGCTGAAGTTGCTACACCACTTAACTTAGTTTTTTCTGCATCTGTAAAAGCATTAGTATTAGATTCTGCTTCATAAGCTGTTTTTATTTCTGCTCCTGTTTGATCAGCAGTAGCACTAGCTTCTATTGCGTTTAGTTTTGTATGGTCTGCGTCTGTAAATACATTAGAATCTGTTGCTGACTCTACAAGTGTTCTTATCTCAGAAGCTGTTTGATCGGCAGTTGCAGATGCTTCTATAGCATTAAGCTTTGTATGGTCTGCATCAGTAAAGACGTTACTATCACTAGCACTTTCAACTAAAGTTCTTATCTCACTGGCTGTCTGATCTGCTGTAGCTGAAGCTTCAATACCATCTAACTTAGTCTTATCACTAGCAGACATAGAACCTGCTGCACTGGTTGTAGCTGCTGAAATACTTATAGCTGGCGTAGTACCACCAGAGGAAACTATAGGAGTTGTACCTGATACTGATTGAACACTAGAACCTATACCACTATCAACAATCTCTTGCATACTAAACAAGAGTTGATTTGCATTATTATCAAGATCTATTTCTGTAAGAACACTACCATCAACAAAATCTACCTTCTTAGATCCTATAGCGGTATCTCTTTGAAACTTAATAGCAACACCATTACCAGGTTCATTACCACTGGTAAATGTTATTTGTGTAGCACTGGTAAAAGTGTAGTGGGTGGTTATGGTTTTTAATACACCACCGACAGTAACATCAACTTCTGCTTCTGATAGATAGGAGAAAGAGACATTAAAGGGTCCGGCAGAACCGTTACCAGTGTGGTTTGTAAAAGATGCAGCAGTGTTAGTAGCCATAATTAATTAGCGTTTAGGGCTTCAAAAGATTTAAGGATGTCGTTGTTAGCTTCTTGCCTAATAGCAGATTGCAACTGTTGATATTCTAAAGCACGTTCTTTATTTTTACTTAACCATATTTGCTTACCAGCTTTTTTGTATTTATTTACAATATCTCTCAAAATACCTTCTGCTAGATCTCTATTAGCTTCTTGTGCTTTAACTTCTATATCCATGTTATTTTGTTCTATCATTTCACCTCTTACACTTTTCATAAGTGCTTGAAAATCTTTTTGTTGTATTCTGTTGTGCAAAGCTCTAACCATAGTTTGACCATTAATTTTTACAGAAGCAGTTTCTTCAATCAGATCAAGATGTTCATCATAAGTTAGTTCTATCCCACTTCCGATTGCTTTGCCACTAGGTAATCTTCCAAAAGTTAATTCATCTGATGGTTGAGTTATCCTTGCACCAATATCATCAAGAGTTGTAAGAACATTGTTATTGATGCTATCTGTTTCTTTAATTGGATTAAGGAGACTCATAGTGTCAGGACCATAACCAACTGGATATTCAATAATAGAACCAGTTATAAAGTTTCTCATTGGTCTTAAGTTAGCTCCATAGCCAGGTATTGTTGCTGCTAGTTCATTATGAAACTTTCTAAGTATTACAAATCCATCATCACCTGCCCTTACTCTCTTATCCATTATCTGACCATCAGTTGCTTTTGTTAATGATCTACCTAATAAACTGAAAGGATTTACAGTAGCTGCTGCTCTTCTGGCAAGCCAACTTTCTAATTTATAAGGCTTACCTAATAAATCAGCCAATTCAGTAATACCTTGCAGGTAAGTTTTGTTTGTAATATTACGACCTAAAGCAACTGAAGCAGCAACACCAAAATCATCACGATCTTGTTTACTAAGACCACCTGTAATAGCTGCTGCATCGGCAGCCATCATCAGAAAAGAAGACCAGGGATCTAATCTTTTAAAACTAACATATTTATACCTTGGTTTACCATCTTTACCCATTCTTACATTGCCATCTTCGTCTTTTAAAAGAAATCTAAAGCTATAAGGTTGCCAACCTGTAGCTCTTTTTTGATTAAGCATATTGAAATCAGAAGGTCCACCACCAGTAATAGCTAGTTCAGACATTGGATCATTTATTGAATATGCTGTAGCACCTGCTATTAACCATATTGCACCACCCAAATACATTTCACCTCTTGCTTTTGCTGCCACAGATGGATCAGTACTCTTAAGTGCTTGTCTATATTCTTTTAAAGCATAATTAAATCCAGGTGTTCTTCTTACTTGTGCTTTAAATATATTTACTGGTGTTCTTACAAAAGGTAGAAAAATTCGACCAAACGGATGTCGTGACACTCCTTGTATCGCAGCACCCAAACTATCTTCTGGTAAATCAGCAGTAAATGTAGTTTCAGCAGCATATTGCTGTGCTTTTTCGTATAGATCTAAAACAGACTTATCTTTAACATTTGCCATGCTGTTTTTATTAACAATTTCAATAGTTCCATCAAATTGTTGCTGTATGTGTTTTTGTAAATCAGCACCTTGTAAACCTTTTCTCATACCATCCTCCCAAGCACTTGCTTTTACATAAGCTCTAAAGTTTAGTTGTTTAAAAAATTCATCTTCTGCAAGTAAAAACCTACCTGGCAAACGAACAACAGTGCCTAATGTATTAATAATATTTGCTAAGGGTTTATCTCCTTCCATTCTTATTTGAAAACGATCAGCTTCTTGTATCATTGCACCAGGATTAACAATATTATCTTCAATTTGAAATGCTTGTTTTGCTGCTTTTAATGAATCGGTAATAGATGACATTAGATAATAAAGTTCCTTACCACCTCTGATAGCACCTGTCATATCACCTTGAGCAAAAGAACCGAGTGTTTGTTCTAACGGTCTAGCTAAAGTATTTAAACCAGTAGAAAGAATGTTTACAGCGTGTGTTTCTGGACCTGATAGTATTGAGTTTATAAAAATTTCATTTTGTATTTTTACTCCTCTCATAAATTTACTTTCACTAGCCATCTTTTGTAAGGCTTGAGGATTACCTTGTGCAGCTTGTAATTTCTTTGTAATTATTCTTAGTCTTTTCCATGATGCTTTATCACCTTTTTCAGCAGCTTCTATGATTTCTTTAATTGAAAACTCACCTAATGGATCAGTTGGTTCTTTTACTGTTCCTCTAATATCAGTCGCTTGATCTATTGCTTTTTCTGCTGGTGTTCTACCTGTTAAGTCATCTACAGAAGCAGCTACCTTACCTACTCCACCACCTGCTCTGTTAGCAGCTAATGTCTGTGCTGGTACTGTTTTTAAAGGTTTGTTAAGAGTGATAAGACCATCTAATACTTTTGCTTCTGTAATGAATTGTTGTTTTAATTCTTCAGTTAAAGCACTTTTATTTCCTGTAGCTAAACTTTCGTCAATGGTTTTTGCTAATGAAGCTAGGTTAATAGCGTTTTTATTCATTAGTTGATTCATTGCTATTAATGTTGCAGGTAAGTCTTCTTCTCCCCCTCTGCCATATCTAGCGTTAAATAATCTTGCAGATTCAATAACTTCTGCTGGTAACAGGTCGTTTGCATTTTTAACCATATCAGCAAAGGTTCTTTTGTAAGGCCAAGCATTATTAGCATCTAGTCTTTTTAATTCTTCTGCTCTATCAATAATTAGTTTCTGCACATCAGGATCACCACCACCTGTAAGAGTAGTAGTTCTAAAATATTGTCCTTCTGTTTTAGTTTTTGTGTTGAATGTGGTTTGTACTTTTGGATCTACTAAAGCGTCAAGATCTACTTTATTAATATCTAAAGAATTAGCTGGATCAAAATATATTCTTACTTGATGTAGTCTTTTACCTTTACCTGCCTTCTTTCCTCCTTGATGTGTTAAACCACCAAAACCTTCTCTTTGTAATTCTTCAGTAAAAGAAGAAAATAAGTCTGCTGTAGTATTAGCACTAAGATCATTAGCATTAGAAATTAATTTTATTTCATCATAAATTTGAGCAATACTAGCATTTGAACCTACTTGATCTAAAGCTCTATCAATAATATCAACTTCGTCATAAGCATCAACATCAAAAATCTTACGCAGTTGATCTATTCGCTCTGGTGTCGCTGGTGCATCTAAATCAAAAAACTTTACAGGTTGTTTTTCAGTAACTTTATAGACAACACCAGAAGGTTTTTTACCTTTTACTCTGTTTTTCTTTTGGTATTTAGCAGCAGTTACTAAATCCTCTGTCACATAAAAACCATCTCCATATAAATTTTCTACAGCTTTACCAAATTCACCACCTTCTACAAGGTTTATTTCACTAGCAGCACCATGATAAAACTCGTTTTGTCCTCTTGTATCAGGTAAATCAAACTTTACTGGTGTTGTATTTTTAGGCGTTACCTTAGTAGGCTGTTTATCAATACTAAGATCAATTATTTCATCACCAAGATTATCAACAACATTATCTGTCATTAATATTTCATCTCTTCTTGACAGTCTTTTTATTACTCTTTCATATAACTCAGGTGTTTTTTTTATAGCTTTTACACCAAGACCTAAAGCTGTAAGAGCTTCACCTGCTAACAACCCTCCACCTGCTTGTCTTAACCTTGCTTCAGCTACACCTATCTCTTCTGGTGTTTTTGCTTTTAGAAGTTCACTAATTGGAGTTGCAAGTCTTGGGTGATTGTCAATCATATTGAACAAGTTTTCTTCATAAGGGTCTTGCACAACAGCATCAGTAATAAAACCTGCAACAGCATTTCTAGTCCAAGCATTACCCATTCCTACTAGCTTTGTACCCTTCAATCCTTTACTAATAACACCAGCAGGTAGTAAAAACTGTGTTATAGCCTGTGGTACTGTATATGCCCAATCTTCTTTGTCACCTGCTCTCTCAAGACCTAATGCCTGTAGATCTATAAGTTCATTATTATCGTATGGGTTACCAACAGCGTAATCATAAATATCATCTACAAACTCAACAGTCTCGTTAACAGCTTTTAAAGGACCAGATAAAGCACCTCTAATAACTTTAGAAGATTTTGTTTTACTTATTTCTTCACTTGCTTCTTCATATTTTTCTCTTGATTCATTTATTATTCGTGATCTGTTTTCAAGTATTTCTTCAAAACTTCTTTGATTTCCTAAAAACTTATTATCAAAAAAATCTGTTGCACCTGCTTGGCTTTTGTTTATAGCTTTATTTACAGAAGAAAGAGGTTGATTATCAAACCTTTGAAACAAAGCATCTGTTTCGGGTGTCTCTATTTTCTTTTTCTTTTTCGAGTCTGTCATGGCTAATTAAGATTTTTGTTTAAACTTTCCTTGTTCTGATAAAAAGTCAAGGGCATTTTTGTAATGAGAACCTCCTTGATTTAATTCTGGTAATGCACTTTCAACTGATGTTCCAAAAGAATCTTTTCTTTTTAGACCATCACTTTGAAGAGTTGAGACATTACCTGTCAATATAGCCGCATATATCTCTTTTACACCATGTCCTTTTTTAACTCCTCTATCTTTTAAATATCTAACAACTGGGCCTTTCATCTGTTCTTCAAAAGTCATATCATCTCTATACCCATATGTTTTACGTTCTGGAATACCAAATTGAATTAAACCTTTGTAGTTACCACCTTCACCACCTGTTATCTGATGATTAAAAGTACCCATTGTTTCTTGTGAAATTACAGAAGCAAGATCTTCTGGTTTCACCCCTAACTCTTTTGCTGCTGTAACAATAGCCTGTTGTTTACTACTTGCAGTTATTGTCGGTGTGATTGATTCAGTTATCGGCATAATTAATTCTTGTCCTACCCTTATAAAATCTTCATTGGTAATATTATTAGCTTTTTTTATAGCTTCTACTGTTGTACTAAAAGAATCTGCTAGTTGAGTTAAAGTATCTCCTTTTTCAACAGTAACAGTGGTAGGTGTGTCATCATCACTAAAAAAACTAGCTTCTAAATTATTATTAGCATCACCTTCAATATCACTCATATCATTTTTTTCTTTTTTATCATCTTTACCTGATTCAATAGTTATACCTGGATTCAATTTTCTTGCCTCTTCAATGTATTTAGTCTTAACTTCTTCTATCTTCTCAATAATTTCTAAAGTTGTTGCATTACGACCTTCCTCACTAAGACGATATTGATAAAGCTCTAATTTTGCTTTGTTGTAGAAATCAGTAACCTTACGAGAACCTTTGTCATTTAGTTGGCCTGTCATAGATGTAATGAAATCAGCACTACTAAACTCACCTTTTAGTTGACCTAATAGTTCTCTAAGACCTGTATTAATCTCTGTGTAATCACCTCTTTCTACAGATTCGGCAGTGTCTAACAACTGACTTAATCTGTTCCTGTTTTGTACTGTTTTTGGTGTCCTTGGATCTTGATACCATTGTAAAGCTGCTATACTTGCATCTTTTGATGATTCAAAATTACCACTTATCATGTTTGCTTCTAGCTGTGCAGATCTATCTAGTGTATTACCATCAATAGCTACACCAGATGTAGATATTTTTGTAGCATCAAGTGGATATTTTTTTATGAGATCACTAATAATTTGAGTATTACCAGTTTCTGCAAATTGTTTTAACTGATTAACAGTATCTTCTCTTTGTAATCTTTTTCTTTCTACATCCCTACGATTTTCATATTCATAAATGTAATTGTTAATTGATTTCTTTAAATCATTTACTTTGCTTTGATAGTCAGGATGAGCAGTAAGATTTAGATTGCCATCAACTCCATAAGGAAACTGTAAAGCAATATCTAAAATATCTTCTGCTCCTTCTATATCACCACCGCCAGAAAGACCAACTGCTTCTGCTTGGTCGATAAGAACATTAACTATGGTTTTATTAAGATCACTTCTGTCTTTTGTAACAAGACCTAAATCATTTATGCTTTGTTCAAAGTTAGATATAAGTTGCAAGTCTGTCTCATCATCACTAACTATTAACCCTTTAACTAAAGGAACAGCTAAGTTTTTTAGCTTTTCAAGATTATATTCCTGATGTTGTTTGATATGATTAGAGGTTACAGTAGCTGTAGCATCTGCTAATTTTGGTAAAAAGTATTTATTTACATAGGTAGGATTTACATCACTCAACTGATCAACAACTTTTGATCTTTCTCCTTCTAGCCATGTTTGAAATTGTGGTGACTGTAAAGGAAAAGCATTAAGAGGTCTACCATCTACCTGCGTAGTTGCGTAACTATTAGACAAAGTACTTGCTAAGTTACTACCTAAAATTTGTGCTTTAGTTCTTTGATAGGCACGATCAGCAAAGATACTTCCACCTATAAGTTGTCTAGCAGCATCTTCACCATCAGTTTTTTTAACACTTCTACTTATATCTTTAAAGTTTTTAGCAGCATCTTCTATAGCTAATTCTGTACCTTCTGCGTCTTCTCTCTCTACTTCTTTTTTTATTCTTGAACCAATAAAACTTTGTATGGCAGGGTTTATAGATTCCAATGCTTCTGCTAACTGTTCTATATCAGTCTTAGGTTGAACACGAGGGGGTCGTACAAAAGTATCTACAGGTCTTGCAGAGGATTGAAAAGCTGTACTTTGATAACTTGAAGTCATGCTGTTAGTTGTGCGTAAGTACCAAGTCCTTGAGTAGCTACATTAAGTAGTACCGACCCAAGTGAAGGGATCTGATTATATGCTTGATTAATATTACTTGTTAGTTGATTACGTCTATTATCTCTCTGTGCTGTCAATCCATCTACATTTCTACCATACTGTCTGCTTGCTGATTCAAGTGCCTGGTTTATAGATTCTCTAAAGTTTGCTGTCTGTCTTTCCTGATCTTGTAATAACAGATCTACCGTAAGACCTGCTCTACCTGATGCCTTTATAGCTCCTTTTGCTTGTAACCCTCTTATAGTTGCTGCCTGTTTTTCCTGTGCCTTTGATGCCCTTGATTCTTTTAACTGCGCCCCTAAAGCTTCTTGTTGTGCAGCAAAAGCTTGTTCTGCTGATCTGTTTGCTATCAAAGCTGATTGGTATTGCTGGTTAGCTGCTGCCTGTGCTGCTGATCTCTGTGCCAAACCTGTAACTGCGTTAAGACCTAAAGATGCTGCAAACAAAGCAGATTGCGTACCTGCTGCTAGTCCTCCTATAGCTGGAAATGCTGCAACACACATCTATGCAATCCTCAGAAATTCGTAAAATGGTTTACCCTGCATACCGTAATGTTCGTGATACTGAATAAAAGTAAACCCAAGAGACTTTAACCATTTGATAGCAGAATCATTCTCTGCATATACAAAATTATATAGGATTTTGTATTTTTTCAACAGGTTATCTACCCATTTCCGACCTTTTCTTATTAGTTGTATTTTATATTTTTTATTACTAAACAGTTCATCAGTGGCAACCATCCATATAACACCACCTTGTACTACTCCACAAAGACCTATAGGAGCATCATTATCACCAGCTATAGCCATGTTTATATTGCTGCACATATAAGATAATTGAAGAGCTTGTTTGGGTTCTTGTCCTGATTGATAGAAAGCTTCCAGCTTATCCATCTCTCTCATGTTTTTAGCAACATGCTTAAGATCTTCTAAATTTGCTTTTCTTAAATGTCCCATTAAATACGTCTACTCCTCATATGGAACATAGCTTCATATTCTGCACTAGCCAATGTTGTCGGTAAAAATGTGTCGTTCTTTACATCAATATTTACTCTATCTGCTCTGCTCATCACAGGAACTTTAAATGATCCAGACTCTAAGTTTATTGATCCGATAGTGCTACTAGCTGTACCTAAGAACCTACCAGTAAATTTATGTGTACTTGTATCTCTATTCTCAGGTGTGACTTCTACTTTAAAAAATCCTGTATCTTCAAATTTGATATAGAAATGATGCAGTTGTAAACGACCACTAATAATCTCACCAGAATTGCTACCTCCTTGACCTTCTAATAATCGTTGCTGACTAAACCTATAGTGCATTTCATAAGGTTCACCAATAATAAATTTACTATTTCTATAATCTCCTGTTGCTGTAATTGTAGATGCTGAACCATTAGTAGTATTAGTAGTTGATATAACCTGCCCTGGTTTTAAAGTTAAAGTCGTACCCTGTTGATTAACAAATGTACTTGTCTCTCCACTACCTAAATACCTACCAACAATATTCATATTTGCTCTTAATCTATAAGGGACAGTAAAGGTAGAGGTGTCAGTAGAAGAGTTATAAGCAACAGAAACACCTGTAGTGGCTTCTGTGACCTTATGATCTAGACAATATTCAAAGGTAGCATTAGCTTCCGTAAAATCATTCTCAAAAGGTATCTTTTCTAAAGTCGTACCGTTAGCTTCTTCTATAACTAAAAACAAATCACTGCCAATAAAATCAACATTCTTAATAGATCTATTTTCATTGATGGTAAAAGTAGACCAACTGTTTAATATTTTCTGATATTGTTGACCATATAACCATCTGTTGATGTATAGCTTATTAGGATTATCTGTACCAAGACAAACCAGAACATCTGCACTTGTAGAAACTGCAAACTTAAATATATTACTTGGTATTAGTTTTGGTACATGAACAGTGATATTGCTAGATTCTTTTATAACAAGATCTCTTTGATATACATATTCTCTTACGTTGGCAAAAGATCCTCTTTTGGATAAATAATAAATACTACTACCAGCACCTACAGGTTGTGCATCATCATCAGATTCAAATTCAGTTACGACTACTACGTTAGCTGTTCTAGGTGTAAGGTTGTCGGTTGATGAAGTAAGAACAAATTGTGTCTGATCAGAGAATAGTATTAGTTCTTGTTCTACTGTTACAGCACTTCTAAGAATAGCTACTTTAGTATGTGAAGCCGCTACATCAATAGGTTCACTATCAATTACAGATAAGACTGTTTCTGGAAAAAAGTTAAAAAACTCTGCTGCTCTTGATAAGACAACATTGTCATCAGCTAAAAATCCAAGTCTATTTCTAAAGAAAAAGACGTTATTAATTTTACTGCCAATAAAAGAAGGACTAGGTGCGGAATCTAAATCACCTACAGTTCTTTCTCCCCATTTAGGTAGTGTATAGTCAGTTCCACTAATTGTATAAGTATCACCATCAGCTTTTGCAAATCTAAAATTACCATCTGCTTGTCTTACTAACACATGGGGCATTGTGCTGTAATCAAATTTAAACTCTATACCTGGCGCTACACATTCTTCCCACTGTCCTTCTTCAAAAGCATTACCGTTATTAGTAACAAACTTGACGTAGTAATTATCAAAATCAGTAGTATCATCTCCTTTTACTTCTACTACATAACCATTAGGTGAGACTGTTGGCAGATCTGTAAACCTTTGGATAGTATCTTTTACTATCGTCATATGGGTATTACCTTGAGTGTCATTACCATCAATAGAAAAGTTACTGCCATCACTCTTTTTAATATGAATAACAGGACCATTTCGTGCAATGGTAAAACCTGTAAGACCTGAGTTAAGTCCTGATACTAAATCAGTAGCAACTTGAGTAGTGCTTAGTGTAGAGTCTGATGAGGTGTCATCAGTAACAGTAACTCCATCTACAGTTAATGAATATGTAGTTTTGTCTGAAACTTGATTAATAAAGACAACAGCTTGAGTAATGTTTGAAGAGGATAAACTCAGAGTGGTATCCATAGCTGCTGTAATACTGGTATTAACAACAAAGGTATAGTCAGCAATCGTCACAGTTTTTATTACACTTCTAGGATCAGAAGTATTTAAATATGTTGTTCCATCAGGTTTATTTACTGTCTTCTCTGTACCGTCAATATCATAAACTTTGACATTACCATTACTAAATATCGCTACATACCTTTCATTTAAATCTCTGTTAATAGTTTGTATATGAACATTACCTAAAGTAGAAGAACTAAGATTAGTGACATATTGCAATCCAGAACGCTTTGTAAGACCAGTAACAGGATTGCTATCAGCATTGTCCTGTATATCAGCATGATCAGCTTGTTTAGTATTGTCAGCAGCTTGTGAGACCCCTCTTAATAAGGTTGGTATTGCTCTGGATATAACTGCCATAGTTATCTAATTAATGCGTTTGCAGGTGAGTAAGTATCAAAGACACTTGTTAATGATGGATCTCCTCTAAGAAGGTTATGATCTCCATTTGCTAAGTCTGTTTCCATTAGTATAGCTCTTGCTCTTACTTCGTCTTGTTGTGTATAAGTTCTTAATCCATCATCACTAACTAACCTATCTACAAAAATACGAGCAGCTTTGATTGTTATATATCTTCTTGCAGGTTCTGGTATCTCATCAAAAGTTCTGAAGTAAACAACAGTACAGATAAGATCTTCATCAAATTCATATTTATTATTCAATCTGTCGTATAGCTTAAGACCACGTTGTATTGCATCAATCGTAGGGTGCTGATGAATATTAGGATCAACTCTTAAAGTATCAGTAGATAAGGCTACCTGATCAGATCCATCTTTAGTAAGAGTGACATCTATTTCAGTATTAAAAGACCAACCTTCAGATTGAACTTCTTTGCTTACCTCAGTAAGAGTTGATTGTGCTAGACGAGCATCAACAGGAAGAGTACCTGTAAGACTATTTATAGGAGCTTCTCCTATAGCAGCCAACATAATGTTAATGCTTTCTAGTTCAGTGGTTGCAGCTACAGTCATGGTTTAGTACTTTTTTATTTTAAGTGATTCTCTACCACCCATTTTTTTCTTTTTTTTCTTAATGTTGTAAGCTTTACCTTCTGGCATAATAATCTCCAAATAGTAGGAAAAGAGTACCCATTGCTGAGTACCCTTTTATGTAAGTTAAGAAGCAGATAACTTGATTGTAGCTGCACACTCAGGTCTTAGGATTCCATGACCGAGAGCATACTTAGCAACCATCAATGTACCTTGATACATGATTCCGTAGTCAGAACCAGAGATCTCAGTTGTCATATCCATTAGCTTAACTGTACCAACAGCAGACTTATGGAAGACAAGACCAATAGTTTTACTATCGTCACCTGAATAGGTGTTGTTAGCTCCACTTGGGTTAGATCCTACGTTTGATTGAGGTACGTTGTTACTCATCATCACAGGAATACCTGCAATCTGTTGTACACGACCTGAAGCAAATGAACCATTGCCACCTGGGTTGAAGTCAACATCTACTGTTCTTGTAGCAGACTCAGCTAACTTGTAGTACTCAGCAGGTGGTAGTACACAGAAACGATCTGTTGGAGGAATGTCTCTTTCGTCAAATGCCTGTGCAATGTCATAGATAGCTGCTGCTAACTCATCACCAGTTACGTTTGCTGAAGCAGTATTACCAGAAGCGAGAGTAGAAACTAATCCACCACTGCCACCTGTAAGAGTTGTTGAAGCTCTTGAAGCATTAGCAATAACTTTAGCTACGTTTTCATCGTATTTTTTAGCTAGAGCCTTACCTAATTCATCAGCGTATGTAGCTCTAACATCGTAATGATTCTTAAGCTCATCTAGATTGCTGACAAATGCTTGTGAAATAAGTAGATCATCAATAGAAACAATCTTCTCATTTGCCAAGATCTGGTTGGCACCTACTAATGGTGTTCCTGGTGTGTGATATGCAGCAGTTGCAGTACCTGTAACAGGGAACTGTGCTGATTTACCTGAAGTTATGGTACGAACAGAATGTAGTGCCTCGTTAAAGATGTTGTTACGAGCAAAAGCTGTAAGAACTTCTCCCGAAAACACTTTCAGAAACAGAGCGTCATAGTCTGTTCCTGTATTGTTCACCAAACCCAGGCGTGAAACTGTGGCGTTAGCCATAGATTAACTCCTTTAGATTGATTAAATAATTTGAGAAACTAACTTCACTACTGTCTGTTCTCTCCAGTGGTATCTGACGCATCAGGCACTTTTGATATTAAGATTTTCGTTTTGTTAAGTTTATACTGATCCGCAATTCCACTTGCGTAATGCAAGAGCTTTGCGTGTTAACTCACCATCTTTCTTTAACGGTCCTTTTACTTTTGACATCCTTGCACAGAAAGATTTTCTTCTGGCTTTTTGTCTAGCAGTAAGACCTGTCTTTTTAGTAACAGGAGCTTGCAAGTTTCCACCTGTTGCTCGGTTGTATTTCTTACGACCAGAAGCAGTAAGACCCCCAGTGGGATCTTTGTCTTTTTTGGTAAGAGATACCCCCTTAGACATTAAGGAAAGATAAGTAGTTATTTAAAATATAACATCTTTACGCAATCTTTAAACTGCCTCTATTTTTTTTGTTTGATAAATATGCTTTTAATTCTGGAAATTGTTTCTGTAAAACTTTTAATCTTTTTTGATATTCTTCATTTGTTATCTCACCCACCCGTCTTCGAAGTTGAAGAGCTTCTAGTAATGGTTTAGATATTGCGGAACCCATGATTAACGACCAGCTTTAAATACATCACTACCACCTAAACGTCTTTGAACATCTTCGGTGTATGTAACATCTTTACCATAGCGTGGATCAGACATAGCAGTAACTACTTCTGCTGTAGATCTGTATGGTGTAGGTCCACTTTGTGAAGCACGACCTGTTACTAAGTTTGGTTCAACACCCATAGCGTTATTGTATTGAGAATAAAGACCTTGCACTGCAAACTTAATTGCAGTTGCATTTGCTGTTTCAGTTAAAGAATTAAACTCCTTTACTTCATCAGCAGGAAGATTTTCTATGGCCCATGCCACCATCTTACCGTAATTTTCATCACCACCGACAGAATCTTTGATGCCTTGTATTTGTGCAGAAGCAATATCTTCACCAGTAGTAGCACCACCTCTAAGACCTTCAAGGTAGGTGTCGATTACCTGTTTAGAGAAACCTGCTTCTCCTAACTTTGCATAATCATCATCATTAATTTCACCTGATTCTTGAAATCTATTAGAGATTTCTTGTGGATCAATACCAACTTCTTCTAATACAGAAGCAAGACCATCACCATAAAACTCTTGTGCATTAAATTCAGTGTCGTTGGTTTCAGTCTGCTTTTCTTCTGTCTGTGGTTGATCTTCTTCTGTTACCTGTCCTAACTTGCCTTCAAGTTCTTTATAACTGGCAGCTAAGTCTTCTACTGATTTGAACTTGCCTAAGATAAGACCATTTTCATCAGTTTCATTTTTGGCAAGAGTTTCTAAATCTTGTTGAGACATTGGCGGTGTCTCTGTGACATTTACCTGGGATGAAGTCATAAAAAATTATTAGTTATAAGTCATTGTACGGCCATTCTTGGTTTCGACCACTCTTGGCTTTGTAGGGGTAGGCTCATCATTAATACCTAATTTACTAACAACAGCTTTTGCTGTATCAGTTTTAGGTTGATCAGGCTTCTTGGTTGGCATTGGTTTCCTCCGTTACTTGTTGAGCTTGAGCATTGTTTTTAGGATCTAATAAAGGAGATCCAAGAGCAGCAGGTCCAAGATGTTGTATGAGTTGCTGCTGTTGCATAGCTTGCATCTCAGCCTGTATCTCTTCTTGTGTTTTTACTAGGTTAGCAGTATCTATTCCTATTGAATTTGCTAGACGTTTTATTGCTTCATCTACATTCATGTACTGTCGCATAATGTCTGGACCTAAAGCCTGACTTATTGTGCCAATAAATTCAACAAGCTTATTGCGATCATTACCACGACCAAGCCCTTGAACACCTGTAACGATCTTAGGTTTAACTATTTTTTCTGGTAGTTTTGGAGCTTTACCAGAACGTACAAGCATGTGCATCCTACGTTTAAGATATGGTAATTGAAACTCTTGAGTAAGGATGCTGTAGATTCCACCAAGACTATTCTCTAGTTCATTAGCCATCATGGTAACTTCTGCTGCTGTTACTCTTTCTGCATCTCTCTGTACAGAACGTGCCATAAGAAAAGCATATTCAAGTCTTGATTCAATACGTTGTATTGCAGAGAAAGATACATTAAAGTCTGCACCTTTATTGACTTGCATTACAGATATATCCGCTGCACTTCCTTCTCTTATTGCACCATTGGGGGCTTTGGCTAGGGTCGCTGCTCTGGTTACACCATTAGGATTTACAAGAAATAGAGTCTTAGCTGAAGCTGCTGCACCTTCTATGATTGCTTGCATCAAAGCTTCTAAACTAATCAAGTCGCCACGATATTCTTCAACGTACCCACGACCGTAATCTTCCCCATCTATTCTTACAAACCTGAGAGTAATCCAGGGGGATACTTCTACTTTTGACCTGCCATCAGTACCTGGTATCTTTTCTCCTTTACATTCCTGATACCACATGAAGTCATCATTTACTCTTCTGACGTATGTGTATATATCAAGGTCACTATCCATTGTCTTCTCATCATAATTCTCTTTCTTTTTAATCTGTTCTAAAAACTCTGGTGATAGTGCGTTTGGATGTATTGATTCTTGTGTGATGATCTCTAATACATTACCGACTGCATCTCTTTTACAAACAAACTTTGATAGTGGATATACTTTAAGTCCATCATCTGTGAGATAGAGAAGAACATTTCCTCCAACAATTAGATGCTTTAATGCTTCAAACATTGCAACTCTATCGTTAGAAATCTCTATCTCATTCATTAAAGCTGTTTCTATTGTCCGTAAACCTTTATCTATCTCTGTTTCTAAGCCTTCTTGTCCTTGCTTCAACAGTTCAAGACTATCAATACTTAGTTTGAAGAAAGCAGTTGATGGTGGTAGTAAGGCAAATAAAAGTTTAGATGCAAGACTGTTTACACCTCTAGCACCTACAGCTTGAAAAGGTGTTTTAATTTTAGATCTTGTACCTGTTGTACTCTCAGGTATGAGACTAGGTATAGTCAGCTTAGAAGATTCTTTTGCTTCTCTATCAAAGGTGGATCTTGCACTTTGTAACTGTGCGTATCTACCTGCTGCTGTTTGTCCTTGTGTTGAGTATTCCATTTATCGTTTAGATTTACTAGTTCTTGATCTGAGTGAAGCACTACGTTTATTTCTTGCTACTACTCCACCTCTACCTCCACTTGATAAAGAATCTTCAAGCATACTTAGATTTGGATCTACATAAGTTCCTTCTCTTTTCTGTCTTTTAATTTTTAATTCTTCTGTTGCCTTCTTAGTATCTTTTGGATTTTCGACACCAGTTTGTGATCCTGTCACTATCGGTGGTGCATCACGATAGGTTATTGTTTGTTCCTTTCGTTGGCTTCTTCCTAATAAACACATAATTAATACCTAAGATCCCCTGTTCCTGTTTGTTCTTGATTTAGTAAAGGTATTTTTAATGAAGATGTACCTAACCTTCTTCTGGCTCTTTCACTTCGTGTTCTTCTTCTTTTTCGCCCTTCAGTCTTTTGTTGTCCAACTACTACATTTTCAGCAGTTTTTTCTGGTCTTGGTGCTGTTGGCCTGGATTCTGGTAAAGGAGGTGGTGAAGGTCTGTTAAAGATACACATGACTAATTTTCCAAGACTGATTCGGTGAGCATAGTTTCTTTTTGCCTTGCTTGTTGTTCAATAAGATAATCAACAAGAGATCGTTGCCCTGCTCTATACCATACCTCTCTATCAGATAAAGACAAATCAGGATGACGATTAGGAAAGATTTGATCTAAAGCAAAAATCAATTCATCTGTAATAACAGGAAGCTTTTCAGATGACATGATTAATAAGATTTATATGTATTGTAGTTCACTTTTGATAATAAAGTATAGCAGGTTTAAATTTATGTGATAAGGTTGATATGCTTATCTAAGCGACACGGAAATACCAACAGCCCATGCTACTGCGTTGTTGGTGTTTTTTTATGGAGTCCAGAGAGACACTTCTCCTGTGTTGTAATCAAAGTCTCCATCTCTCAGTATTCTTGCAAGCTGTGCATTAAGAACAGCATCAGCAAATTTATATTTCTTTTTCTCATACGCAGCTACTACTTTCTCCCACATCTGTTCGAGTGTTTTAGCTTCACCTAATATTTTTTCTGCTGTTACTGGTCCTACTTTATCTATACCAAAGTAGTTATCAGTAGAGTCTCCTGTAAGAGCTTGTATCATCCAATGTCTATCAGCCTTACGTTTAGTTATAAGTTCCATGTCATCACCTGCTAATAGTGTACAAGGTACAGATCTCATGTCCTTATCGACTGAAACTATTATTGGGTTGTCGTATTGTTTTGATGTTGCAAGCAAAGCCATAACATCATCTCCTTCTAATCCATCAAAACTTTTTGATTCATACTTTTCTCTTACCTGTTCTACTATTTTTTTGAAGGCTAACGGTTTTCTTTTGTTCTTTCTATTAGCTTTGTACTCTGGATATATTGTATGTCTAAATGTTGGGTACTCAGTAAAGCACATAACAATATCTTTATCACCTTCAGCAATAGTCTGATAGTAAGAGACTCTGCCATCAATCATTTCATGTACATCTCTTTCATCAGCATGAAGAGTATGTAAGTTGTCATCCCATTTTATGTCCTGTTCACAGGCACAACATGAAGAATACAAAAGCCAATCAGCATCAATTAATAAAGTCATTAGTTTCTGAAGTAAGTTTCCATAGGTACTACAAGTCTTCCTGTCTTTTGGTCATACAATAATTTATCTATCGGTCCTGTCATCCCTGTATGTCTGTTCTTCAGTACTCGTAGCTGGAGTTCTGCTCTCTCTGCATAGCTTTCCGACTGCTGATTTCTTTCTGCACTAATACATAAATCTGATAGCTGAAGTATTCCAGAGCTACCTCTTAAATCGGAGGTACTTACAGTCTGTCCTTGTTCGTGCGAAAGTCCAGGTGGTCTTCTTAAATGACTGACAAGAATCAAACCTATACCAGTAGATTCAACGACCTGTCTAAGTTTTGTACACGCAATATCAATAGCACGTCTTTCATCTACATTATCTATACCAGAAACTACTATTGTTAGATGATCCAGTATTACTACGTCTACACCTTCTGCTGTTGCAAGGTAGGTGATCTGTTCTATCAACCTGTCAGGGTCCATAGATCCGAAGTGATCATATAAGAATAGTTTTTCTGTACCAAACAACCTATCAAAAGATTGTTTTAGCCCTTCTGTTTCTTCTACATTATCCTCAAGATGCAGGGGTTTGTTCATCTCTACACCAAGTATCCCTTGCATTGTTCTTTGTACACTCTCTTCAAGTGCTATGTAACCAACAGTTAGTTTATTCTTAAGAAAATGATGTGCCAGTTCTCTACATATGGTTGACTTACCTGTACCACTACCTGCTGCTATCGTTATCATCTGGCTTTTACGAAAGCCTTTTGTAAACTGATCAAGCATTGGGTAGGGAAAAGGACAGACGCTGTTAGTTCCTTTTTTTGTTAGTTCTTCCCAAAGGTTAGAGGCATTAAGTATTCCATCTGGTCTAACAGGTGTTGCTTGGAATAAGAGTTTTCTAAGTTCCTCCCCTTCACCTGCGAGGAGCATTTCATTAGCATCTTTTCTAGGGAGTCTACATATAGCTGCCTTGCCAGCAGGTAAGATTTTAATTGCTTTCTCGGCAGCAGCCATGCCAGGCTCGTCACTGTCAAAACAAAGAACTATTCGTACAAATTGAGATAACCATTTTAAATTCGCAGCTAAATACTTGTTAGCTGATTGTGAACCAGATGGCAAACTTACCACAGGAAACTTGTTGCCTTGCACCTGAGAAACAGACATACAATCTATCTCTCCTTCTGTTATGGTGACAAACATATTACCTGTATTCTGTTGTCGCCAAAGCCTTTGACCCCATAGCTGGAGTTCTGCTACATCACCAAGCCAGATAAATTTTTTGTTCTGAAATCTAATATGCTGTGCAGCTTGCCTACCTAACTTATCTTCATAAGTAGCGACCTGTACTGGTTGACCATTATGTTCTGATATTCCGTAGTTAAATAGTTCACAGGTTTCTTGTGTCAAACCACGTTTCGGTAAAGGTCTTGGCGATACAAATTTAAGTAATGGTTTTTTCACTGTCTTAATAAAAGATTTTCTGGGTTTATCTTTTTCTGGTTGCAATGTAAAGCCACAACCAAAACAATAACCATGACCGTCATCATAGATAGCCATGTTATCTTTACTGCCACACTCAGGGCAGCTAGTCTTTCTTACATACTTGCTCTTACTGTTCATACCATTCTTCTGGGATAGAGCCGTGACTCCATAGAAAACCATGCTTAGTTGCCCAAGCACCGTAGGTTAAACTTCTTTTGCCACGGCTCAATTTTGCTTTACTGTTCTGAAAACAGAATCGTATATCTAGTTCGGGTCTTTGCGTCTTAATCGCAATATGTTTTCTTCTGTCCTCTTTTGAGAAGAAGCCCTTAGTTTCAATACAGATGCCGTTGTCAAGGATGAAATCAGGCTTATAAACGCAACTGATTTTGTAGCTAATATCG
>VTLG01002559.1_pt1 | contig 25713 bp, 38 predicted proteins | sample 4694571 | NCBI WGS metagenome assembly VTLG01 (sample SAMN12604809, study PRJNA352737) | marine metagenome | biome: ENVO:00000447; feature: ENVO:00000209|ENVO:00000569|ENVO:01000036; material: ENVO:00002151; isolation source: viral sequences binned using virsorter ...
TCCCTCCGGGGTTTTACTCCCCCATCCCTGGACACTTTCCCTGTAGATGGGATTGTAGATGGAACTGTATATGGGAGTGTAGATGAAGGGGCGGATTCATAGCTAAAACTGTATATGGGAGTGTAGATGGAAACTGTAGATGAAACTGTAGATGAGAGTGTAGATGACACTATAAATATCAGGAGAATTTAACAATGACATTTCAGCAAGGCATTAACCTCGTGCAGAAGAAGGGTCTAACTGTTAAAGAATTTCAAGAACTGACCCAATTCTCCAGAGCGCATGTTTATAGGATGCTCAATAAGGGTGAGATAGCTGGACAATTTAGGCTAGGTCATTGTTGGCGTATTGATTATGAACAATACGAAGCAAACAGGCCCAGAAAGTAAAAAAATTTAATGAACGCCATATATAGATTATTAAATATTTAGATATACAACTACCCCCCCTTTAGGGGGGGAGTAGTTGTCAATATTCATAAATAGAAAGTATAGGGATTTTCGCAATTTTTGGGAGGTGCGGATGACGTTCGATGTAGCGATGACATCACATCTGAGGATCGACAACGATACCAGGTTGCTGATATCGGAAGCCGAGTTCCAGGCAACTGTTCTGGACATGGCGCAGAGCCTCGGCTGGTACTGCCACCATGAGTATGGATCCCAACGGGCGCCCAGGGGACGCAACATGCGGCAGATCACCAACAAGGGCTTTCCCGACCTGGTACTCGCGAAAGATGGCATCACCATATACGCGGAGCTCAAGACCGAGAAGGGCAAAGTTGATAAAGACCAATGGGCCTGGCTCAACCGCCTGACGGGATTGCAAAAAGGGCAGACGGTCTGCCGGCGGAGATCCACCGAAGGGGTGAATGTTTCCGACTCGGGGGTACACATTACCACCGGGTACACGGTGATCGGGGCCATATGGAGGCCCAGGGATCTGGACAACGGGGTTATAGATACGCTTCTCAGGGAAGGGTGGTGTCGTGGAATATCGACTCAAGGGGTGTGACCACTGCCAGGGAGATCTGGAGATCCTGGATGACCAGTACGGGCAATGGGCCCACTGCATCCAGTGCGGTCGTACCAATGAGCTGGATATTTTCAATGGTGGCGAGGAGGTAAAGCCTAGTGGCAAGAACAGTGGAAACTCCAAGTATACCTACAGGAACAACAGTCGAGATGGTACTTCCGGTCGTAGGAGACGTCCGGAAGGGAAAGAGGAATAGAAAAGAAGTTTACGTCCGGTGCCAGGACTGCGGCTATGAGCGCTTTGTGCAGTACCGCCAGCCCGGAGTAGACAGTACAACAGAGAGGAGGTGCAGACAATGCAGTATCGACAAGCAAAGGGAAATGTTAGCCAGGTGGCGGATCCACAAATAAACCAGGGCAGGATGTTTTGCGACATCTGCTCGGGGAGAACTGACAAGCTGACCAATACGGGGTATGGCGCCCTGGTATGTGACAACTGTATCGCCCAGGGACGCAAGTGAGCCTTAAACCAACCAGGAAGGTGCTGGGGGACGGTAAACGTCCACCCCTGGGACGTCCACCAAAAAACAGGCTTGAGCTGGAACGGCTGATCGATTACCTGGCCGATCCGAAAGCTATGGAAGCATGGCTAAAAAATATATTGAAGGGGGATTGACCGATGACAACGATGAATAAACAAGTTAGATCTCAAACCTGGCTGGACGTGGTACACATGCTGGATAACTGCGATGGGAGGGAACATAACCTGGGGCACCTCTTGCGCGATTGCTGGCCCTCTGATATTGATTTAGTAGAGAACGCTTTGGTTTTACCCTTCAGAAACCAGGCATACCTGGAACGGTTACAGGATGAGATATCGAACCCGGTAATACACAATTTGATCAAGGCAGTGGCTCGGTTTGCCTATGGAGAGCACCTGGAGACACTGTATTTACTTGAACCAGGAAACACATTGAGCACAAAAGTTATTGGTTAGTGCGTAAAAAACTTGCCGAAATCAAGAAAATTAGCAATTAAGAAAAGGAACCAGGAGATCCTGGAGATGAAACTCGGTGGTTCTACCTCGTTACAGATCGGAGAAAAGTATGGGATCTCCGATACCAGGGTGACGCAGATCCTTAGAGAGATGGCCGAGGATGAAGCCAATATCAACTGGGAAACCTTCGAGGAGTACCGAGCCACGCAGAAGGCGCGGTACGAGAAAGTCCTGCACCGCTGGTTTGGTGTCATGCTGGATGTAGATCCAGATATCGCTGACGTGGGCACCAAATGGGTAATGGAGGCAATGAAACGTCTGGATAATATAGGCGGATTGAATTCAGATAAGGCAACCCAGGTACAGTTACAGAATAACGTATACATGAACGCAGGGTCGGGGGAAGGGGACGTTATGCGTCAAGGTGTGGAAGTGCAAATTGACGACCTTAACGCAGTCATCCAAACACTTGTTGAAACTGGAGCCGTCCGGTTGGGAGAAGATGAACTCCCGCCTGGAAATGTCGTGGACGCGATATATACCGCACAATCCGACGAATAAACAGGCGGCCTTTCTTTTTCTCAACAATACCGAGGTACTCTACGGTGGAGCCGCAGGGGGAGGTAAAAGCGACGCCCTGCTAATGGCGGCTCTCCAGTATGTGGATGTGCCTCACTACGCGGCATTGCTACTCAGGAGATCCTATACAGATCTATCGCTACCAGGTGCGCTCATGGATCGGGCGAAAGCCTGGCTGATCCCAACTGATGCCGAATGGAGAGAATCCAGCAAGACCTGGTACTTCCCTTCGGGCGCTACCTTAACCTTCGGATACCTGGATCAGACTGGAGCTGAATACCGCTACCAGTCCACCGAGTTCCAGTTCATAGGCTTTGATGAGCTCACCCAGTTTGAGGAGCGGCAGTATAGGTATCTATTCAGCCGTTTGAGGCGTACTTCAGATATCGATGTGCCCTTACGCATGAGATCCGCCAGCAACCCTGGTGGTATCGGCCATGAGTGGGTACGGCATAGGTTCCTGGAGAACAATGACCCCGAGGGTCCACTGTTTGTATCTGCCCGCCTGGTGGATAACCAGCACCTGGACCAGGACGCCTACCTGGCTTCCCTTGAACAGTTAGATCCTATTACCAGGAGGCAACTTCTCCAGGGTGACTGGTCTGCCAGGCAACCAGGGAACCTGTTCCAGAGAGAGTGGTTCCAGGTTGTAGATGATATGCCCGCTTTTATTAACAAGTCTTGCAGGTACTGGGACCTGGCGGCTACACCAATGCGCCCAGGTACAGATCCTGACTATACGGCAGGAGTTCGGGTGGACTATGCCAGTGACGGGATCTATTACGTCACCGATGTCCAACGCATGAGGGGAACACCAGGGGACGTTGAAAAAAGAATCGCACAAACTGCCGCTGTTGACGGCCCAGGCACCCACATCTGGATTGAGCAGGAGCCTGGAGCCAGTGGTGTGAATACCATCCATAACTACGTGACCAGGGTACTACCGGATTACACGGTACGGGGCCAAAGGGCTACCGGATCCAAGATAGAAAGATCCGGACCGGTAAGTAGCCAGGCAGAAGTAGGCAACATCCGATTCCTCCGGGGGCCCTGGATCGGGGCTTTCCTGGACGAGCTGGAGGCTTTCCCTTACGGGGGGCATGACGACCAGGTGGACGCTTTATCCGGTGCGGTGATGCGGTTACGCAACACCAGGCGCGAGGGAGCAGTAGTTCATAGCCTGATCGGGCGCCGAACCATAGATCCAAAAGACAACCCAATGGGGCTCGATCCAGACAACCCGATCTACTGGGATACCGACCGATAGGAGGTGTGGAGATGATGTTACAGGTGGGGAATGGGACAAACCCAATATCGGAATCACTAATGCAATGGATCCAACAACAGACTGACGATTTGAGAGCTGATTATGACCTGGCTCGTCAGTATTACCACGGCAACCATGACACGGCAGTTACTGACCGCTTGAAGAAGTTCTTACCGCCCAGGTTGCAGTTTCGGGACAACTTTATGAACGTGGTGGTGGACGCCCTGGCGGAGCGCCTCAAGGTTATGGGCTTCGATAGCGACTCCGAGGATCTAAACGAATGGGCCTGGGATCTATGGCGCCAGAACCGCATGGATTACACCCAGGAGGTCATACACTGCGAAACCATCATGCTCGGGGATAGTTACATCCTTTGTGACTGGGACGCCGTAAACGAGCGCCCCAGGTGGACTCACCAACGAGCTGAGATGATACTGCCGCACTACAACGAAACCACCAGGGACATTGACTGGGTATCCAAGAAATGGATCCAGCATCCCAGGATCGGCGATGAGCCCGAAACCAGGATGAACCTATACCATCCCGACCGGGTGGAGAAGTACGTCGCCAGGGGTGGAGTATGGGGCCGTTACCAGGACGAAATGGACGAAGCCTGGCCAGTGCCCTGGCTTAATAAACAGGGAGATCCCATAGGTATCCCAATCATCCACTTCAGAAACAGGCCGATGGGTAATGACTTCGGCCAATCAGAGATCATGAACGTGATACCCATGCAGGATCTTTTGAACAAAACCCTGATAGATCTGACGATGATCCTGGATACCCTGGCATTTCCGCAGAGGTACACCCTCAACGTAAATCATGGATCCTCCAGGCTGGATATCCTGCCTGGTAGCGTAACCGAGTTTCACTCCGAGTATGACGGCGGGCAGGTAGGACAATGGAACGCCGCCACGGTAGATGGACCCCTCAAAAGCATCGAGGCCCTGGTACAGCACATAGCGGGTACTACCAGGACGCCCCAGCATCTATTCCAGATCATGAGTGGAGTGCCTTCTGGTGAAGCTCTCAAGACCGCTGAGAGCGGTCTGGTTAATAAGGCACAACAGCGCATGGTCAACTTTGGCAACTCCTGGGAGGACTGCGTAACGATGGCCCTGCGGATCCAGGAAGCCTTTGGTACTGCAGTAGCAGTGGAGGAAGGCTTTACGCTCGACACTACCTGGGACGATCCGGAAACCAGGAACGAACAATCACACCTGGAAGCTCTCCGCATAAAGCTGGAGCTGGGGGTAACAAAGCACCAGGTCATGCGCGAGATGGGCTACACCCAGGAGCAGATTGACGTGATGGATGCTGAAAGCAACCAGGAGCGGGTCCAGGAAACCAATATCGGAGCCGAGCTTATTCGAAACTTTAATGCAGGTACGTTCTAATGCCAGGACCATCTGAAGCCCAGGAAGTCGTAGAACGCTTTCAACTTGAGCTGTACAAACGAGAGGCTCAAGCGGGTGCAGAAATGATTCGCGCTTACGCTCCAGTTTACGAACAACTAAAAAAGGAATCCCAGGAGCTGATCGAATTGTTGGACGTAAAAGGATGGCAAGGTATGCAAGGGCAAGCAATAATAAAACGCCAGGGTCGCATCCGCAAGATAGCCAGCAATTTTGAAAGAAACGTGGTCAAATTTGCCGAAGATGCAGTAGGTATTGTCACCGAAGCCCAGCTTGCGGCCGTCGGTTTAGCCCGTGACGGCTCGGCGGCCAGCACTATAGCAGGACTCCCAGCGCAGGTTTACGCAGAAAACCTGGCGAACTTGCGCATCGGCTGGAGTGATCTACCAGAAGATACCCTGGAAGCGTTTGTCGGAATAACTGCCGACGGGGCCCCGTTGAACCGATTGTTTGTTGACCTTGCCGGAGATAGTGCGGGGCAGATCCGCGGAACGATGACCGCAGGTATAGCCACTGGGCAAAGTCCAAGAGTTATTGCCAAGCGATTAGAAAATGTAAGCGGCCTTCCTCTTTCCAAGTCGTTAACTATAGCCCGCACTGAAACATTAAGGGCATACAGGGAAGCGACCCGGGCTCAATACCAAAATAACTCCAGGGTGGTGAAAGGCTATATCCGCAACGCCGCAAAAGATGAGCGTGTATGCGCGGCCTGTATCGCGCTGGACGGTGATCGCTATGAGTTAAACGAGCCATTTGATGGGCATCCAAATTGTCGGTGCGCCATGCTCCCAGAGGTTGTTGATTACTGGGACCTGGGACTTCACGACGTACCCAGGGGGCCGGATCAATATACCGCTAAGCAATGGTTCGAGGACCAATCAGAGGAAGTCCAAAGAAAGATCCTGCAAGGCCCTAGATTTGACGCCTGGAAAGATGGGGTTGTACAGCTTCACCAATTTGCAGTTAAGCGCTCCCACCCGGTATGGGGTCAGAGCGCGGTAGTTAAATCCCTGGACGAGCTGGGTATCAAGTACCGAACTCCTGCTACTAAGGTCCGGACGTTGCAGGAGATAAAAGTCAAGAAAACAATGGCTTTTGATGTTACTGATACTTCTGAACCACTACGCCCTCCAGGGCCGTTGAAAGATCCCCAGTCGGGAAAGCCAGTCAGGGGATCTTACGAAGTCCCCCCGCCCCTGGACTTTGACCCGAGTCTCGGCAGGGAAGCTCTGGAATTTGTTGATTCAAGGGGCGCTGACTTCATCACACCAGGTTATGTGAAAGAGCTTACAAATGAACTCAAGCAAAAAGGAGTTGTTATTGCCGATTTGACCGACCGTGAAGTAACTGATTTTTTAATTGATGTAGGTATAGCCGATTTGAGGAATATGAGCCGATATGGTGACGTTGGAGAAGCATCGGAGCTCGTATCGAAACTGGTAGGCGAATATTTCCGCCTAGTTGATGAACAAGTAGCCTGGGCGCGGGCAGTGCGGGCGGCTGACGAAATTAGCTATGACTTGCTTTCGCCCCTTGAGGCTTACAGGGCTAACCAGGCCATCGCTGATGTAATGATCAAATACGAGCATCGCCCCATGTTTTACATAGGTTCCAGGATGAGAGAAATCGATTTAGAGCACGTAGGAGGCGGTTTTGGTGAGTGGAACGGGGCATGTTACGACGGTCGCTTATGGATAAACCCGCATAAAGGTGGTAGGGATCAAGTACGCATAAAAGGGGCTATAGGGGCTAATGAAAGAACTCGCAACCAATATTACGAGGGTATCAAAACTGGTGAAACTGTAAGCAAACAAGAAGAAGTCGACATGCTAATGGCGAAAATTGAATACAAAAAACAAGAGCTTGAGGAGATCGCGACAAGCGGGGCAATGGAAGCATGGCAGAAGCAGTATGACGAGGCGCGGGATCTTACTGACAGACTTCTTTTGGGGTCGGGTCCCCAAAAAGACCTGGAGAGAAACATAAGGGAGTTAACCGCTCAGTTGCAAGACATAGAGCTGGAAGCTGGCCGATTACGAGCTACTGGTTGGTTCACCCCGACGCAAACCATTGAGCAAGCCGGGATATACCGAACAATGGTCCATGAGTTGGGGCATTACGCCCACGGGCGTTATGGCATAGACGGGGTTGAAGGGTTGACGATATTGGGTAGATCCACCAGGGCGGCAGAACAAGCGGCAACATCACCAAAAGCAAGAAACTTCCGCGCAAATGCAAAAGGGAGGTGGATGGCAAACGATAAGGCTGGTGACTTGAGCGCTTACGCACATAGTAATGTTGCCGAATTTTTTGCCGAGGCTCACGTCGATTATGTAATAAACGGTGGGGTTAACTTAACTCCCGAGGTTTATGAATATGTGGACAAAGTAGTTAAGTGGCAAAGACCGTTCAATCATATTCCGAGTAGATTTGAGACCTGGGCTAACATAGCGGATCCCGATATCACCACTGGTTTACCAATAGTCAACATAACAACTGCTGGCAGAGTGATAAGCATGAGAAAAATAGTCCAAACCGTAGCTACGGCCCAGTTGACCGAAAGCTACGATCTCCGATCAATGGTCCTGGACGCGGTGATCCCTGGTTTTGGCAGACGACCGCAAGAACAAGAGGAGGCATCAGAATCAAGATGACAACAGGATTAGTCAGTGAAAGCACCCAATGTCCAAGGTGTTATTGGTTCGTCGGGTACAACGGGGAATATCAGATCTGTTTTGCCTTTCCCAAAGGAATCCCCGATGACATTTTAACAGGGCGTTTTGACCATCGGTTGCCCTACGAAGGTGACGCGGGTATCCGATGGAAAGAAGATGAAGAACTAACCAAATTTGTTGAAAATCAGGAGGTTTAGTAATGATAGCAACACTAAGTGGTGAAACCAAAGCTGTAACCAGGGTAAAGAACGGGGTGATCTGGTGCCCCTTTTGCGACCGAAGTCGCCAGGTATCCATCGTCAGTCCTTTCTGCGAAGGATGCAACGCGGAGTTCGGAGAGGAAGTGGTTGAGATCCAGGCGGAACCAGCTCCAGCTCCAGCCAGGAGATCCCGCGCCAGGGACGCCCAGGAAGCGGAAGCAGTAGTTGCCGAGGAACCCGAAGCGGAAGCCGAGGCTGAGTAATGAACTGTTATCGGTGTCATGCCGGAGCTGATAGTTTGCTCCTGGCAAGCCTGTTTCCCTATGAGAGGACTTTGTACCCACTGGCTAACGTGGTGATACGTGTATGCCAAAACTGTGGCCTGGAGCAGAGCCATGTTGGAGATGGAGAACCCCTTGACGCCGGAGAAGCGGCAGAACGAGCGCCGAGCCCGGCGCACCAGGGGACGTAACCGGAAAATAAATGACAAGTGCCACAAGTGCGGCAAATATATACGAGGCCGCAACTTGCTTTTAATCCAGCTCTGCTGGTGTGATGAAGGAGGACGCGATGTGTAAACGATGCGGATGCAAGAAGTAATGCCAAAGAAGGGCCAGGGATCTCCTGGAGGAATGAAGCCCAAGGGTCGGGTGAAAACCGGACCGCCCAGGGATAAAAGGTTAAAGACTAATAAACCCAAGTCCAGGTATTAACCAGGCAAAAAGAAAGGGCCCCGAAGGGCCCTTTCTTTTTATTCATTTTCATAATGGAGCCAGGCTCTCCAACACATGTCGATGCCTTCCAGTTGGCCTCTATATCGGCATAAATCCATGTTGTATTCCTTCCTGATAAATCTCGATAAACCTTTGCGCCGAAGCTCACTGTTGAGCCAATCAATTTTGTTTGTAACTTCGTCCCGTTGTTGCCTCAATTCAGTTGGCATATTCATATTCTCTACTCCCTCTTTTTATTGGTGGGGCCCCGAAGGCCCCCTTCTCTTAAAATACCCCAGGGCCTGAGTTCCTTATTAAAACAATTTCGTTTGTTGCGTCACTGTTACTTTTCGGGCAATGGACCTCGTATCGAGGCATTTTGCCGTAAACATGTGTAGCTAAGTCCCTGGTTTCATATTTGGTTTTTCTGCCATGCCCGTCTATATAACCGAATGGATAACCTTCTGGATCTGAATTTTTAACAATGGCCCTTGCTCGCTTGTCGTCTCCCCAATCTACATATCTTGAATCGTATAACACTATGAACCAGGGATGGTTTGGATTGATCTCAGGATGCTTTTCTATTCCGATTTTTATTGGTTCAGTCATTCTCTCTACTCCCTCTTTTATTTAGATCCTGGGGCCCCGAAGGGCCCCGGTCCTGGCTATCCGAACATTGCCCAGGACTTTTCGGATAGTTCGGCTTTGTAGTAATCCTCGCAGGATCCCTCGCCGATTTCCATGTCGCAGGGTTCAACTATGATCCAGGTTCCATTGAAGTGGGCATCGCCGCTGGAGTAAAAATCTGCTCCATATACGCCACTGGATACTCGGGGGAGGTTGGACGCCTTGGCGTAACTGGCGGCTTCCTCAAGGGCTATGGATAAGGGCATTGCCGGACTATTGATCTTTCCCTTTGGTGAGGTCCCTGTTACGTGGTAGTGGTGGTGTAACATTTGATCTACTCCTCTTTTTTATTTCCGCCTGGTCCGGCCTTGCCACCGGACTTGGGGGTTACGCCCCGGGTCGCCTATCCCGGGGTGGCTCACCGTTTGTCTGCTTAAATTTTCGGTACTAAAAGTGTGGGTACCAGGTCAGCGATTTCGCTTATTTCAACTGGAGTACCAGTCCAGTCATCAATCTCATAATTGAATTCGAGTATCTCTGCGGTACGCTCCTTAGTGATTAAATCTATATTTACGTTAACCGTGAAACCCATTGAAGTTTCGATGTGATAAGTTGCTACGTTTTCGCTAACTACTACTGGAAGTTGTTCCGATGTGTATGTTTTTGAGTTTGTCATTTAATCTACTCCTCTTTTTTATCTGTAGAGTGGGAACTGCTCCCTCTCTACAACAAATATACATGAGTGCAATATAGTTGTCAATAGGTAACAGATACCAATTTACAACTCGTGTTTAACCAGGGGGGTTGCATTTTGAAAAAACCTTTTCTACAAAGAAGTTACCGCACCCAGCGGGTAAGAAAGGGGAAAGCATGGTAACACCTACGGAACCAACAGAAGATGGGGCAGAAGCCCAGGCAGTAACAGCGGAGGTTACAACCGAAGCTGAAACTACGGCCCGTACATTCAGCCAGGAGGAAGTCAACCGGATGATGGCCCAAACCAGGAAAGATACCAGGGGCCAGTTCGCTGACTACAACGATCTGAAGCAACGGGCGGCTCGGGCGGATGAACTGGAACAGGCCCAGCTCTCGGAGTCGGAGAAACTGGCACAACGTGCCGCAGATGCGGAGAAGGCGGCTGAAGAAGCCAACCAGAAAATCGCAGATGCTTTCATATCCTCCGAGGTCAAGGTCAAAGCGTCCCAGGCCGGAATAATAGACCCGGATGCCGCGTATGTCCTGATGGACAAGAAGGGAGTCACATATGATCCCGACGGCGGCGTAACCGGAGTTGATGAAGCGATCACCCAGCTCCTGGAGGACAAGCCGTATCTAAGGGGTACGCCTCGAAGCCCGAACATAAACCCGGAAGCTGGCCAACCAGCGCCAGTCACCAGGTTAACACCCGAGCAGAGAGAAGCGGCCCGACTAATGGGCATACCGGAGGACCAGTACGCCCAGGGACTCTAATCTGAACTGCGGATAGAACGCATAAGGAGTATTAACTATGGCCGCAAATGGTTTTGAATGGCGATATAACGTGAGTGGAGGACGTCCACTTATCCTGACTTTCCTGATGAAAGATACAGAAACTCTTACCCGTGGGGATATGTTAAATGTTGAATCCGGTGAAGTAGATCTCGCAGTCACCAGCGATGCCGCAATAGCGGGGATCTTCGTTGGACCCGAGAACCCGGATGACGCTGTTGATGGGAAGCCGGGTACAGTTTCTGGTACTGACTCAACCACGATAGTAAAGGCGATTGTAAATCCCGACGCAGTATATGCAGATCGGAACGATACATCCGCCAGGCTCGCAGGGGCAACCCTGGATATCTCTGGAGCGACCGGAGCTCAGACCGTGGCCGCATCCAGCAACACCGAATTTGTAGTGGTCGAAAGAAAGCGTCAGGCAAGCGACGAGACCAGGGTGATGATTTGTTCATCGGCCCACTATCTGGCGAAAGCCCAATAACAGGAGGACTAAATGCCTTTATCAGCAGGTAATTTTGCCGATCTATTAAAGCCTGGACTGAAGTCTATCTTTGATATAGCAATGTCCAGCCCACCAGATATGCTCAACACACTGTTTTCAGTGGAGAGCTCAACCAGGTTTGAAGAACAGTACCAGGGCATGGGAGCCCTGGGGACAGTACCCGTTTTCGATGGATCTGTACCCTACCACGACTTTGATGCTGGCTATCGTACCGATATCCGGAACTACGAGATGGCAATGGGGATCCAGGTCGAGCGACGGTTAGCAGATGATGATCAGTACAACCAGATCAACCGGAGAGCTGGCAACATGGCCAGCGCTTTCAACAATACCATCGAGACAGATGCCGCCAACGTGTTCATAAATGCGTTCACTGATAGCGGCACCAACCGTATGGGTGCCAGCACAAATGGAGCTGACGGTGTAGCCCTACTCAGTACGGCCCACCCGGATAGCCCAGCCAATACCAACAGCACCCAGTCCAACGAGGGCACTTATGCTCTCACCATCGACAACCTTGATACTACGCGCCAGAACATGCGTAATTTCAAGGATGACAAGGGCAACCTCCTGGGAGTCAATCCCAACACGCTCCTGGTTCCGCCGGAACTCGAGCGAACTGCAACCCAGTTGGTAAACCAACGGGCAATCTACGAACCAGGGAGCGCCCAGTACGACGTGAACATGTTCTCTGGCCGTTTCAATCTCATAGTATGGGATCGACTCACTGACAGTAATGCCTGGTTCCTCATGGATTCAGTCCTGATGAAACAGCATCTCATCTGGCAGTGGAGAATACGACCGGAGTTCTCCCAGTCCGAGGACTTTGACGGGATAACCGCCAAGTACCGGGGCTACATGCGGTACGGCATCGGCTGGACCGACTGGAGATTCATATACGGGAATAACCCATCTTAAATAATTATTAAGGCAAGCTGGCAGGGGGCTGGTTTCTCTCTCTTTACCAGGTCCCTGCTGGCTCCCTAAAAGGAGCTGGTAATGCCTACTAACTTTCCAAATGGATTACAAAGCCGTGGAGTACCCGTGGAGGGCTTCTCCGGAATTGGCAGTCCATTACTCACAATGGGTAACATCTACCACGTTGACAGTGGTGCAACCACTGCCGACGATGACAACGCTGGAACCAATCCAAAGCAACCCCTGGCAACCATTGACGGTGCTGTTGGCAAATGTACCGCCAACAACGGCGACATCATCCTGGTGCATCCTGGGCATAGTGAAACCTACTCTGCCGCTGGAGCTCTTACCCTGGACGTTGCCGGAGTAACCATCATTGGAATGGGCGTGGGTGGCTCACGACCAACCATTACATTCGATACTGCCGCGACAGTAGACATTGACGTCACTGCCGCAGATGTACAGATCCACAACATAATCATTTCCATGAACTACGCAGATGTAGTTGAGGTATTTGATTTGAGTGCCGCTGGCTTTGTAGTCAACGGGTGTCGTTTCGTAGATACGGCAACCAACATGAACTTCGTGGATCTAATCAAGGGCACGACCACTGACAACCAGTGCGACCGCCTGGAGTTCACCAACAACGTGGTGATATCTCCTGATACAGGAAACAATGGCGTCATTGATATCGGAGGCGATATCGACGGCCTGGTATTCAATGATAATGATATCAATATGGGCGTCGCTAACTCGGAAGCCATCATATCGGTGGCCACGGGTAAGGACGTGACCAACTGCCGGATTCTCCGGAACTATATCTACAGGCTCAATACCGCCGGGGATCTATTGATCGACTCAGACACGACCGACAACTCGGGCATAGTCGCCCACAACCGGATCGGTCATGCCGACACCGCGAGCGAAGTCCTGATTGACGCTGATGGCGTCCGGCAATTCGACAACCTGGGAACGGCTACAGATACCGCATCAGGTTATGTACTCCCAGCCATCGATAGCTAGGAGGAATAAATGTACGGTTATCAATCAGTTACAATCAATAGCGGAGCCGCCGCTGGTAACGATGGTTCCGCTACTAGCAATGGAACTTCGAGCCTTCCTGTTTGCGGAGAGATCTGCTCAATAGGTATAACCTATGGAGACAGTCCCCCTTCCGGTACGACCGACGTCACTATAGAAACTACAGGAACGCACGGGCCCGCATTAACTCTCTTGACGATTACTGACGGTGCGACTAACGGGTGGTATCACGTAAGGCACAAGATCGCAGATTCTGCCGGAGCTGATATTACCTACGATGGCACCAGGGACGTCTACGAAAAGGTTTGCATTTCAGATTATGTGAAAGTGACGATAGCCCAGGCAAACAGTCCTGATACGGCAGAAGTCGTCATTAACTATTACGGGTAAGCGAATGGCTATTGAAAAGTACACCATAAAGGTCAGCACTACGGGATCCGATGCTTCGGCTACAGGATCCCTGGTGACTGCTTTGCCCTTGTGTGAGCTCCTGGCGGTATATGCCAACTTTCACGCATCGGCTCCAGCCTCGACCGACACTACCATCAGCTCTCCTGCAGATCCGGTGGCAGTGACGTTATTGACCATTACCAACAGTGCAACCGATGCCTGGTATTATCCGACCCACCAGTTGGACGATGCCAGTGGTTCGGCAATAACCGGGGCCTACATACCCGCTATAGTCCACGGGAACCTACTGGTGGAGCTGGCAGGATGCGACGCATTAACTGATGCGCTAACCCTGACGGCATATGTGAGGACATAATGGCTTTTAGTTATACCGCCGGAAGTACGGCAGATAGGGATCGGGTCAGGCTTGAGATCGGGGATACCGATGAAAGCCGAGCTTTATTCCAGGACGCAGAGATTGATGACTTCCTCGCCCAGGAAGGCGATGAGGTACTCAAGGCTTCGGCCCGAGCGTGTGAAACCCTGGCAACGCGATTCGCCAGGGAGTTTACCTTCTCGGCAGACGGGGCCAGTTTCCAGAAGGGAAACATTAGCCAAATGTACATGAACCAGGCCAAAAGATTACGCCGTAAGTCCCAGGGCACGACTACGGTCATACCCCGGCGCAAGGACGGCTACAGTGTATACACCGATTCCGATGAGGTCACGGGGCTCAATGTCCTGGACTCGGGGACCGGACAGTATGGTAGATACGCTGATGAGTGAGCTATTAGAGGAAAGGATATGTGTCTGTTTGCACGAGGAGCACTGGCATTTTGACCAGTTCTGCTCTCAGTGCGCCAGGGCTAATGAGCATGTCAGTAAACATTGGCCCCTGGATCCAGAACATTGGTTCCTGGAGAACACACCGTTTCTTGATCACTGTCTAAAAACCTACGCACTGGAAAGGTTTGAAAGAAAGGCGAGGAACGTGTAAATGGCGGATCAATTATTACAGGGCATGGATTTGACCTATATCAGAACAGAGGTGCGGAAGGCTCTGCCTGATAAGGTCAGCATCCAGCGGAGGACGTGGACGGGCGATGGACAGGGTGGTTTTGCTGAAGGGTGGAGCAATGTCTATCAGGACATTGCCGCCCGTTTTACGTCCACTGGTGGTTCCGAGTCAGTCGCTGAAAACCGCAGGGAGGCGCAGATGGACTTTACCTTAACCCTGGGATACGACCAGTCCATTGAGGCAACTGACCGGGTAGTACATACAAGCGGCACCTACGAGGTGCAGACAGTAGATACTGGTAAGAGCTGGTCAACGTCCAAGAGATGCCAGGTCAGATTACTGTAGGGCTACAGGAAGTCCGGTGCCGGAGATCCGAGTGCCGCAACCTGTTAGCCCGAACCAGGCTGGAAGGAAACAGCCTGGTGGAGATCAAGTGCAGGAGATGTGGAGCTATCAGTAGTTTCACTGCCCTGCCAGCGAAGGGGAAGCTCAGGCCCGACGGCCAGGGTGGATACGTGGAGATCCCCCGGAGTGACAACTGAATATATCGCCCTAGAGGCTCCGAGAAGCCCAGGGAGCGCGACAACAGCGCTGGCGAATAGTGAGGCTCATTGAAGCCCTTGATTACCTATGAACCGGGAAATGCCGGAAAGGGTATCGAGGGATTTTTTTATGGCTGAATCAATAGTAAATTTCGAGGTATACATAAATTTAGATCCGAACTGGAAAGAGCTCCATGAAAGGCTGGAGGAGGTTGTGGAAATAGCCGCCAGGAATGTTGAAACCCATTCAAAGCTACTGGTCCCTGTTGACACTGGCGCAACAAAAAACAGTATTCAATCCTTCAGAGTGGGTAATCTTGCGTTGGGAAGTATTCCACCGAGGTTTGACAATTACGCCCAAAGTAATTTTCAAAGAAATCAGGACAATATTTCCTGGCGAATTGGCCCCAGTACCTGGTACGCACCACTTCTCGAATATGGCACAACAGGTATGCCCGCCCGACCTTATATGCGTCCAGCCGCCGCTTTTGAAGAACCTCGTTTGAAACGAGCGATTGAAATCATTTGCAGGAATCTTTCGTAATGGCGAACCTGAGAGTCAACCTGGACACGGCAGTATATGCCGTTCTGAACGTAGCGGCAGTAACCAACGAGGCAACCGGGGGAGTATTCAATTCCCTGGCGCCCCAGGGTACTGAACCGCCCTACGTGATATTCCAGGCAATGAGCAAGGTGGACGATTACTGGGCTTATACCAAAAGAGGTGGCCAGGCTACCTACATGGTGAAGGTGATTGACCGAAGCCCCTGGCCCAAGACTGCCTCGGATATTGATACGCAGATCGACTCGGTAATGCAGGACGCGAGTCTAAGCATTACCGGACATTCGCTGATTACTTGCCGTAGGGAATCGGACTTCTACCTGGTCGAAGATCAGGACGGCGTGGTGTACCAGCACATAGGGGGGCTTTACCAAATCATCGCTGATGAAAGCTAAGTGTAAACATCACTGGAACATTGCCCAGGCGGATGGTCCGACCAGTATGGGCAGATGTGACAACTGCGGATCTCAGAAAGAGTTTATCAATTCGATTGAAATGGATCCGCAAACATTTTACCTGGATGGAGAAATGGGCAATGAGCGAATCAACTACTACAAGCACTACTGGCGAATCTATCGACCAGATTACCTCCGCCGATAGCAGTGAGGAGACCTGGTATATCGCCACCAGGAAGTTGCACATACCGAACAGTCCTGGAGCGACACCATCGTCTCTCCGGATACTGAAAGGTCAGCGCTTTCAACTCGACGGGGATGAGGCGATTGATATTGATGACCTGGTGAGGATAGGGGTAGCGAAGATCTACGAGGAATCTGACGCTACCTGGGCGGAGCCGGAACTGGCCGAGGCCCGAAAACCTAGACGCAGGAGGAGAAGCAGTGGCACGAATAACAGCTAAATCTGCGGCCTTGCTGGTGGATGAATTCGATTTTTCGGGTGTATCCAACAGCATGGATCTGAGCTTTACCGAAACCCCAGCCGAGGTAACGGCTTTTGCAGATACCGACGCGACATTTATCCAGGGGAAACCTGGATTCAGTTTCACCGTCAACGGGCTCTGGAGTACCAGCTCGCCCAACTATGACGGGGAAATGTTTACCGACCTGACTGCCGCAAACAGGCGGGTGGGTATTTATCCTGGGGGCTTAACCGATGGCAACGTAGGGTACGAGGGAGCAACCAACATCAGCTCCTCTCCCAGGGTATCTACTATTGGTGATGCAATCGCCTGTAATGTGGAATGGCAGGGAGCATCAGCTCCAGTCAGGTCAACCCTTCTCAGGTACGCAACAGACAGTTCCTCGGCAAATGGCACCCAGTACACCCTGGGAACCATAGCGGCAACCAACACAATCGTTGGGATCCTTCGCCTGATCGAGATCGGGGGATCTGGTAATAACACCCTGGACGTAAAGATTCAATCGGATACTTCGGGATTCAGTAGTGCAAGCGACCGATTAACTTTCACCCAGCTCAACCAGGGGAGCGGAGCAACCCATGAAGTTAAAACAGCCACGGGTCCAGCAGGATCTGACAATATCTGGCGGGTAGTCGTAACGGTAGGGGGCGCGGGGAGTAGAACCTTCAAGCTCGCTGTTGGTTTCGGCTATTACTTGACGTAGGAGGAGACATGGCACGAACGCATGGTAAGGATTCAAATTTTAGTTTCAATGGCGTGGCAATCGAGGATGAATTAAACAGCATCACGATGAACGCCACTGTCGGAGAAGCGGATGTTACAGCTTTCAGTGATGTTTACCAAAACTTCCTGGCTGGAAAGAAGAACATCACCTTCGATGTTGCGGGATCTCTTGACGCATCCTGGTCGGGAGCTGGAGATGCAACGATTTTTGACCATATTACTTTAACGTCAGGACCCAAGACATTGATCTTCGATCCAGATGGCGCGGGGCCCGATACCAACTCTCCCGAGTATACCTGCACTTCTTCAGGTTTAACGGGTGCGATATGTAGTTCCTACAGTATCAGTCTCCCGGTGGGAGGTGCGGCAACTTACTCAGCCACGTTCCAATGCTCGGGTGCAACGACTCGGGCGGTTAGCTAAAAACGTCTCTATGGCGATCTCAGGGGCACACTTTTAAGTAGGAGGACCAGAAAATGGCCAGAACACATGGTAAAGACGCGGATTTTAGTTTTGACTCGGTAGCCCTGGAGGACGAGTTAAATTCGGTGTCACTCAACTTTACGGTGCCGGAAGCAGACGTAACTGCGTTTGCTGACACGTACCAGAACTTCCTGGCGGGGAAACCCACGGCCACTATCGACATTAGTGGTTTCGCAGACCTGGCATCCAGCCAGGGCGACGCCACCATATTCGGTGAGCTGGGCCTGGAAGGTGAGGAGTGGGACTTCGAGCCTGACGGCACAACTGGATACAACGGCTTCGCTATTGTAACCAGCTACTCGATTAGCTCCTCGGTAGGAGGCCCAATTACCTATAGCGCATCATTCCGCCACAACGGTGGATCTGCCGCCCTGGATGCGGCGGCCCCAACCAGAGGTTAAGTAATCCGGCCCCCTTAACCGGGGGCCAATAAAGAAAGGAGAGGCTCTATGAAGCCCAAGATACCGACTGTAAAAATACCATCCGACGAGTGCTCAATAAGCATTGGCCAGGTCATTGAAGATGGAGAAATTGTTGAACCGGGGAAAGCTCATTATATCCACAAAGGAGAATGGGTTGAAATCATGCCCGTTCTGACAGTGAAAGAGGTAATGCAGTTGTCCAGGTTACAACAGGGAGCGAGTGATTCGACCAGCCTGGGAGAAAACTTGAGCGAGCTTTGCAAAGAACTTTCTCGCCGGATCATCAAGTGGAACTGGACAGATCTCATGGGTGAGCGTTTGCAACAACCCTACAACCGACCGGACGTCCTGGAGGGTCTTTCGTCTGATGAGCTTTTGTGGCTGGTAAACGCAAGCAGTAACCAGGAAAACGATGATGACAGAAAAAAAGACTCAGAGCCGTCGGAGAGCACCTCCTCGGAGATGGCTCTCAACCTGGATCAATAAGACTGAGCATACTTTGTGATGCTTTCAACTGTTTGCCAAGTGAGATTGAAAACGAGGAATGGCAAGTCTTGAAGGAAATAATGGACTACAGGTTGCTTGCTAGTGCCCGGGATCAGCATAACCAGGACGCCAGCAAAATGAGCCCAGGTCAAATCGAGGCATGGAAGGAAATGGTGGAAGCGGTGGAGGAAAATGGCTGACGCTACAACAATCAGTGTATTACTCAGGCTCAGAGATGAAATGACCCAAAAACTCAACGAGGCTGAGAAGCGGTTCGAGAAAATGGGACAAACGATCATGAAAAATCGCAAAACCATCGGTATTGCGATGACTGCGATTGGTGGTGCCATTACGGGTATCGGTGCACTTAGTATCAAGACTGCCAGCGACGTTGAAGAAATGGACGCCAAGTTTCGCACTGTATTCGGGCACATGGCTGATGAAACCGAGGACTGGGCTAGAAGGACCGGAGAGCACGTAGGACGAAGCAGTCTGAAGCTGATGGGATATGCGACCTCGGTCCAGGATATTTTTGTCCCCGCTATGCGACAGAGCGGTTTGGCAGAGGATGAGGCAAGAGCGGCGGCGGCCAAACTATCTCAACAAGTAACTAAGCTATCGGTAGACCTGGGATCCTTCAACAATATGCCTACTGCCGAAGTTGTCAAAAGGATGACGAGCGCTTTCGTTGGTAACTGGGAAAGCGTTCGAGCGCTGGGTATTACTATCAACCAGACAATGGTTGAAAACGCTTTATTAGAAAAGGGGATCATTAAAACACGTCAGGAAATGACCCTGGCTCAAAAAACCCAGGAGATCTACAACATTATCATGGAGCAGAGTGCGGATGCGGCTGATGATGCTCACCGTACCTACAATAGCTTTGCTAACCAGGCGGCTCGTCTCAGTGATGAAATGCACGACCTTGGCGCTGAAATAGGCAAAGCGTTCCTGCCCTTGATGACAAATCTCCTCCTGGCGCTCACCCCGACAATAGAAAAGATCTCGGCGTGGATCCAGGAGAATCCAAAGTTGGCGACTCAAATAACATTGATTGTCGGCGGCCTCGGTGCGTTGATGCTTATCCTTGGGCCAATGGTTATTGTGCTTCCCCAGTTGATAGCGGGGTTTAAGGGGGTAGCGCTTGCGATTAAGGCGATCACGATTGCTATGGCGGGGAACCCGTTGGGCCTATTGGTGACGGTTATAACAAGTTTGGCTGTTGTGCTTTTGCCTAAGTTACTCAACAACTGGGACACGGTGTGGGAAGGCATCAAAAAAATTACTATCGGAGCTATCAACGTAATTATAGACCTGGTAAATGGTCTTACCCTCCCATTTAGGCTGGCATGGCAAGGAATACTTTTTATCATCTCGAAGGCAATGGGAGCGCTCCCTGACACAGTTAAAGCTGTGATCCCCGGGTTCAAAACTCTTGAGGCAAGTGTTAATAGAGCAATCGACGAGGTAGGCAAAGGAATTCCCAAAATAAAGTTAGCTGAAAAGGAAACCGACAAGCTCGGTGCAACTGCAAAAAAAACATCTCGTAGCCTGGATACAGGATCGAAAGCGATGTCTGATTTTGGAAACCAGGCAGAGCAGTCTGGCAATCAGATATCAAGCACGTCCAGGAATATAGAGGGCTCCCTGGCGGAGGTAGATACCAAAGTCCAGGAAACTGTGGATATATGGGCACAAGCCAGAAAAGACTACGGTGAAGAATGGGGCCAGGTTAAAAGAGATACGACTGCTGGTGTTCATCATGTAATGACCGAGCATGACAAGCTGGCCCTGGAATGGGAAGAACTTAGCGATACAGTAGTCAAGGAAACTGGCGAGATCATTCTAGCCCAGTGGGAAGCGAAACAAAAAGCGGAAGAATTTGAACGAACCAAAGTACGCATGTTGCGTGAATCAGCCGAAGAATGGGGCGCTTTTATTACCCAGCATGAAACAGATCTTTTTAACGAGGAGCAAGAGCGACTCGCTAATTCTGTAAAGGCCAATATGGAGGCGGCCGACGAAATAATCAAGGCTATGGAGGAGGAGCTGGCCGCACGAAAAGAACTGCAAGGCCAGGAAAAAACCTGGCAAGAAGAAAGGGCGGCGACTTTTGAGGAAACCGAACAACGCATCCAGGAAGCAGTAAAGGGCACTGAAGTATCGTTCCAGATGTCCCAGGAGACATTTGATCGTTTAGTTGATGAACGCATACGAAGTATGGAGCGCCAGAAAGAGGAAATAATCAAATTAAGGACATTCATTGACGATCCGTGGTTTGAGGAAACAGGCAAGACTCAGCAACAGATACAATCCGGCACTGAAAAAGCTATCGCTGATGCCGAAGCCGCCGCTCAAGCCGCTATTGATGCGGCTGAAAAAGAGAAGGAATTAGACCCGCTACGGCAAGCATTGAAAGATACCGGCACAGATGCACATGCGTTCAACATGATGTTCAACCAGGTGCAGAAAGCCGCCGGTTTTATGCAAGAAGAAAAAATCGCCGCAGAAGCGGCCGGTATAACAGGGGCCGCAAAGACGGCTCCCGGCAGTGCGGCGTGGCAAGCCGCAGTTGATCAACTTGTCGGACAACAGCCAGCCGGTACGTCGTTAGACGCTTCACTGAGAGCCATGCAAGGTGGTATTTACAAGCTACCGAAGTTTGCCAATGGAGGCATGAGCCAGGGCGGCCTGGCCCTGGTCGGTGAACGGGGACCGGAGCTGGTGTCATTACCTGGTGGATCCCGGGTCCATCCTAACGGCAGTGGACCTGGTGGCGGGATGACCTTTCATTTCCACGGTGCTGTATACGGTGTTGATGATTTGCAACGGGTAGTGGTCGAGGCAGTACGCGATCACGCTCTATCAGGAGGCTTTCAAGGTGTCTTTGCGGAGGGGTAAATGTTTGAATATTACGCGAAATTAAACAGGGTTGTTGATGGGGACACCATCGACGTTGAAGTAGATCTAGGGTTCGACATCTGGCACAAGGCCAGGGTCAGGATGATGGGGATTGATACCCCGGAATCACGTACAAGAAATTTAGAGGAGAAGGCTCTCGGGCTGGCCAGTAAAGCCAGGCTCAAGGAGCTTCTCAAAGATAGGAAGGTAAAACTTGAAACTAGCAAAGAAGGCAAAGGGAAGTTTGGGCGGATTCTGGCGACAGTCTGGGCGTGCGATAAAAAAGGCATCGAGCCGGACATCAACTGTAACACGAGGCTTATCGAAGAAGGTCACGCAAGGCCCTACCACGGTGGTAAGAAAGTTCCCTGGGTTTAGGAAGTCCAGGTACGAATTCAAGGCTTACAAAAGTAACTCGGTTGACTCTCCAGACCCGGGAGTGATCGTTTACCAGGAGCCCGATGGGCTGGGTCAAATACTAACGATTAGGGTTTATTAAATGGCAAAGGGAACCTACGTGCTGGCAGTGGACTGGAACAATGATGGAGACTGGTCCGACTCGGGTGAGAATATTACTGCTCGCACTCTTAACATTGAATTTAGACGGGGTAATGATTACGCATCCCAGCTCGTTGGGAAGGCTGTTGCTGGTGTTCTCATAGCGGATCTAAACAACGAATCAGGGGATTATTCCACGTTTAATACCAGCGGCGCCCTGTATGGCGATCTCCTGCCCGGCAGGAAGGTAAAACTGACGGGCAATGATGGGTCAACTACCAGGACGTTATGGCAGGGATTTGTCGATTCAATCCAGCCGATACCCTCGGCAGTCGGGGCCAATATTGCGAGGCTACGGGCGATTGGTCCCCTGGGATATCTCAACAAGTTTGACGTATCGACTGCTATGACCGCCAACAAGAAAGCGGGAGATCTGGTAGGAACTGTCCTGGACGCCGCAGGGTGGCCTGATGGGGACCGTGACCTGGATACCGGGATTGTAACTTTCCCCAGGTTTTGGGTTGAAGAAACAAAGACTCTTAGGGCCCTTCGCCTGATAGAAGAAAACGAGTCGGGATTACTTGAGGAATCAGCAGACGGCAATATCGTCTATCGTGACCGCCATGCCAGGAGTAAGGACACCCGGAGCACCACCTCCCAGGCAACGTATACCGACGCTGGTGGAGGAGCCCTGGCCTATTCGCAGATCGAGCAGATAGATCCCCTCAAGTTTATATATAACGAGCTCACGGCAAAGCTCACACCCCATAGCGGATCGTGGATCCTGGGATCTTCAGTTCTCGATAGTGATACAGAGATGGGTGTGGACGCGGCGGTTTTATGGACTTATCCCGAGGATGGTCCAAACAGTCCAACGATACAGGCAGGAGCTACCAGGACATTTACTGCCAAGTACCCCAACTCGGGGTCTGGCTCTACTTCATCGGGGGTTGATTTCTGGACTAACCTGACGGCCACTACAGACTACCTGGCCAACGATAGCGCCGATGGTTCCGGCACAAACCGGACATCAAGCATATCGGTATCCCTGACCAAAAGGGCTCAAAGCATGGATATCGCCCTGACTAATGGACATTCGGGGACGGTTTACATAACCAAACTACAGGCCCAGGGACACAAGGTAGTTATGACCGACACCTTTGAGGTAACTGCAACTGACAGTACCAGCCAGACGGCTTTCGGAAAGCGCACATATCCCCATCCAGGGAAGTTTGTCCCGGATTCTGAAGAAGCTCAGAACTGGGCTGATTTCCACGTAGCGGCATGGAAAGATCCTGTACCGCTGTTGAGGGTCACGCTGGTGGGTAACAGATCCACCGCAACACTGACAGATATTATGACCCGGAATATTTCCGACCTGGTAACGGTGACTGCTACCAATGACGCCGGGCTCGGAGTATCAGAAGGCTTTTTTGTTGAGCAGGTACATCACACCATTGATGCCCAGCTCAACCACCGGGCAACTTTTACATTGAGCCAGAGTGCTGGATATGCGGGGATGTTCCTGGTTGGAACTTCATCGTTAGGTAACAGCACCCGCCTGGCATATTAAGGAGGAATAGCGATGGCATGGACCGATCCGAGAACGTGGGTAACTGGCGAGGTTGTAACTGCGTCACTGATGAACACCTTCGTTCGTGATGCACTAAATGAATGTCCAGCGCACAAAGTTACGACTGCTGGCGATATAACTTATGCGACTGGTGATTCTGCCCTGGCTAGACTGGCTTTAGGTTCTAGCGGATACATTCTCCACGTAAGTGGATCTGCACCTGCCTGGACCAATGCCCCGAGCATAGCCAATCTTACATTGTCAGGCGTCCTGGATGTAAATGGTTCAGCAGATTTTGACGTCACAACGGCGGCTATTACAGCGACAAGTACATCTGCCAATGGGATCTATTTACACGCTAACGGCGGCACCAGTGAAACCATCAAGATCCATTCCGACCAGGGGACGTCAGTCACCGAGGGAGCGGCATCGGTAAGTATGCTTTCAGATGCTGGTGGAGTGGAGCTGAGATCCACGGCAAACCTGGCAAACGCAATCAATATCACAAATGACGGTGGTACAACTGGCTCGATCACGATATTCAACGACCAGGGGACAAGCGTCACCGAGGGCTCCGCTTCGATCCAGATGCTAAGTGATGCTGGGGGTATTGGAATTAAATCCACGGCAAACCTGGCCAATGCAATTTTGATAACAGCAGATGGAGGAACATCTGAAACGATAGTCGTACACGCTGACCAGGGATCTGGTGCCGCTTCTATTGCCCTGATATCTGACGCTGGTGGAATAACTTTTACGGCGAATGGAAATGTCACCGTAACGAATAACATGGTAGTGAGTGGGAACCTGACAGTTAGTGGAAGTACGACAACCGTTGATACGGCCACGCTATCAGTTGAAGATCCCCTGATAATCCTGGCATCAGGTAACAACGCCGCTGATGCGGTAGATATTGGATTCTATGGTCTATACGACACGTCAGGATCTACTGATCTTTATGCTGGTCTATTTCGAGACGCTAATGACTCCGGGAAGTTCAAATTATTCAAAGACCTACAGGCGGCACCCACGACAACCGTTAATGTCAGCGGTACAGGTTATGCAGTAGCTACGCTGGTTGCCAACCTGGAAGGCAGTATACAGACGGCATCCCAGACAGCCATTACAGGGGTCGGTACCATCTCGACTGGAGTCTGGAACGGCACGGCCATAGCCCAAGCCTATATAGCAGACCAAGCTATTAACGAGGCGAAGTTGCAGATAAGCAACGCGCCCACTAATGGATATATGTTGACGGCTCAATCAGGAAATGCTGGCGGTCTGACATGGGCAGCTTCATCCTCTGGGGTAAGCCTTGGAGTAGCACTAGCAGTATGTTAAGGAGAAGATAATGGGTGATCTATTAAAAAACAAATTTGGCATAGCAAAGACCGATACAGCTTACGAGGAAACGGTTGGTTCAGGTGAAACGTGGACAGTAATTGCCATTACTATTTGTAATACTGAGTCGGCAGACGATGCCACCTTTGACCTGTATGTAGACACTAACGGGTCAGGTGCGGATGCCTATATATATAAGACTCAATCCCTGCCTTCCCTGGCTACGTTTGAGCATACGTCTAAGATAGTTTTAACTACTGGACAGAAACTCGGTTTTGTCGCAACTGCCAGCCAAGATATTGACGTCTTTATAAGCTATCTGGAGCAAACTTAGGATGGGTCGCATAGTAGGTGGCGCAAATGGCATATCTTCTGGAATTTGTGGCGGTAGACAATACCAAAGGTTTACTGCTAACGGCGTTTGGAAAAAACCCATTGGTGCTAGGCTTGTCTACCTTGAAATAATCGGCGGTGGAGGCTCAGGTGCTGGTG
>VTLG01004315.1_pt1 | contig 25711 bp, 44 predicted proteins | sample 4694571 | NCBI WGS metagenome assembly VTLG01 (sample SAMN12604809, study PRJNA352737) | marine metagenome | biome: ENVO:00000447; feature: ENVO:00000209|ENVO:00000569|ENVO:01000036; material: ENVO:00002151; isolation source: viral sequences binned using virsorter ...
CAATGGATCAGGTAACACTGCGTTTACTAATTTTATTGCAAATTTTAACGGATTTTCTGGCACGAATACTAGCGGAACAACGCAAAAAGCAACAACGCACAGACCGGATGATGGCGTTACTGGAAATATTACAATAAAAGCTGGTCATAGTTACAAAGTATCTTTTAATCTTTCTGTAACTTCAGGGAATACGGGTCCTAAATATCTCATACAAAGCAATGTCAATAGTGGGATTCCAGTTCAAGGCGGATATGTAAATTCATCTCCTGGTTATAACGAGAACACTTTTACTGCAACACAAGACAAAACTAATGCCTTGATAGTTTTTGTATATAACTCTCCTACTGCTAATACTAATTTTGTTGTGTCAAATGTAAAAATTACCGAAGTTGTAGCAGAATATTCTGTATTTAAAGATAATTTATTATCTAGTGATAATTGGTTTTCTCAAGTATGGATAAAAACTGCAGGTGGTTCTCTTCCTTTTATATTTAGCCCGGATAAAGATAGTTATACGTCTGATAATTTTGCAATATGTCGCATTAAACAAAATACTCTAAAAGCAAAGAGGACATCATCTTTAACTTATAATATATCTATGATAATAGAAGAGGCCTGGTAATGTTTATATATCAACAACCTTGCAAACCACGGTTCTATATTAATGATTTTGAGTATATTTTAAAAACAAATTCTAATATCTTAGAAGAAGTTTCAAATCCTCAACAATTTTTTACTTTACCCGTTGATTTAATACCCGCACAAAATCAGCAATTAACTATACCTTATACTATGCATAATCCATTTATGATGCTTCTTGGTCACAAGTCGGTTTCTACTGATTATGCGGTGCATAGTGAAGGAGTTACGCAGTTAGCAGATAATATAATGAATTTTAACGAAGATTATTTAAAACAAGGATGGTCGTTAAGTGCATTAAATGATCTAACTACTGGTTTCACAATAGGCAATATTGATGGATCAACACCAACAGGAGAAATTGGATCTATAATTCTAGGATCTTATTATGATTTATCTGCCTCAACTGAGTTTTCTTTGACAATGACAAGGGAGTTAGATGGGATTAAAAAAGTAACAACGAAAGGCGGCGCAGATTTATTCCATAATAAATATTTAGGCGGAGTCAAATGGGGCACGCTAGCGCCTTGGGAATTGAGCGGCTCAGGATTTAACCAAGAATTAGTAAAAAAAGGTCGTAGAACGTGGAATTTGACGTTTAAAATGTTATTACACGATAAAGTATTTCCAAAAGTATATAATTACTTAAATTATAATACTGATTCTGAAGATATAGATAATATATTAAATGACACATTAGGCGAGTCAGTAACATTTTTTACTCAAGTATTGCAAAAGGTTGGTTCTAATACGCCTTTTATATTTAATCCTAATGGAGGAGGAGCAAGTCCTAATGTTAATCATAATTTAGATATGATGGCAGTAGTTAAATTTAATCAAAATAAATTTGATTTTAAGCAAATAGCTTCCTCCGTTTATCAACTTACTCTTAAAATTATCGAAGTTTGGTAAACACTCCTCAATAGCCTGCACGATTAGGCTCTCCGAATGGCTAACGATGACACGCAAAGCCCGGCTGGTCCCCGGGTTTTGTATTATAATTTAGATTATTTTTATAATTTTTATAATTTTTTTAAAAAAAGTCTTGGAAGTTATAATTGCTCTTGTTTAAGTTATAAACGATGATTAACAAACAAATAAACGGAGATAGTATGAAAGAAGAACTTAGAAGCTTAATAAAAACGATTGAAGGAAATTTAAAAACTATAACTAGCAATCCTTTTGAAGATGTTAACAAAGAGTATAATGTAGGCAAACAAACTGCTTATACCGATGTACTACATAAATTATTGACATTAGAGAAAAAAATGGAGGCTAAATAGTATGTGGAGCTTTCAAGAATTTTTAGATGAGATAAGAGATCAAGAACCTCCTTGTGATTTAAGTTTAACAACAATAGAAGACCTAGGCGTAGCAATTGAGAGAATGCACGATACAACTTTAATAGGCATTCAAGATGAAGATGGGACCTTGTTATTTGATGAAGGCGACTTAGATATTGCTATGAGCAACTTAGAATTTTATATTGATGGAGGTTGCTAATATGAAATATCCATACGAAATATTATTAGAAAATGCACCATATTCAAGTGAATTGGAATTTCAAATGTGGGAAATAGATGCAGTTGATGATCCTCAAATGATATGGTGGAAAGAAAAGAGTTTCAAGCAAGTAATTGCAGAGGTTCAAGAAATAGCAGATAAATATTGTATTGGGAGTGGATGGTCACACGGAGAAGAAATTGCAATGGGAAATGAAAATGCAAAAAAAGAACTCAAGCAATTGAAAGCAGTTATCCGACATATGAAAAGAGTTTATAAAAAGGAGGTTGCATAGATGGGTAATACAATATCAATTAAAAAAGAGTTTAGTATTTATAATGAAGATTATATACAATTTATAATAGAAATGGAAAATGGTGTTACCTGGAGTATAGCGCAAGTTGATGGAAATTGGAATATAATAGAATGCTCCTTCGATCCTATAAAAAAAGAAATATATAATGTCCACGGGCTTGATACAACATTACCAAGTATAAATGATGTCAGGGATTTTATTTGGAGAAAAACAAATAATATAGAACTTGGTGAGGAGGTCGCATAGATGTCTATGACAATAACCTATCTCGATATCCGAAGTAAAATAGAATGTAAAAACTGCAAAGGCAGTGGTGAGATTGTTAATGAAGAAGCGATGGCAACTGGTGGACAGTTATTCTTTTATGTGTGCCCAAAATGTAAAGGCAAAGGATATACAATGAAACGGAGAAGAATATCTCTTGAACAATTTAAGGAGTTAAAAAATTAATGGGATTTTATGATACAAAAAACACGACATTTTATAGCAACGCAAAGATTTCCGAGTGCCTAAACTACGATAAAGTAAAAAAGGAGTTAAAAGTGAAGGAAAAACAAAAAACGCACCATCCAGTAGCGTTTAATATTCCTATTGAATTATGGGATAAAATAGAAGTAGAACGATTAAAACAAAAGCAAAAAACGCCTGGACGCAAATTGACAGTTCAAGATCATTTAGTGTCTCTTATGGAAAAGGGAATAAATGGGAAGTAATAAAGAAACATTGTTAGACGTTTTATCTGTGCCCGAAGATGAGAACTCATATTATCCGGAAGCAATTAATGATGAGTTAATTAATTCTAAAATTCCGGTAGATAAAATGGATTCAAATCTTGGACGTGTTTACTATGAACGTAGTGCATTAGAAGAAAACAGAAATTATTTCTATTCAGTTACTACTATAATTGATGTTTTAGATAAAGGCATTGGATTTGCGAGATGGTTAGGGAATTCACTTTCTTATGATCACGCTCAAGAATATGCCGAGAAAGCAGCTACGGTTGGTAATATAGTTCACGCCTTGCTTATGTATTTAACTTGGGGGCGAGATATTGATACAGATAATGGTTTTTATGATACCAAGTCAGGTCAAATATTGCCAATCCAAAACAATGTTAAAAAGCGACTACTCGGGTTCCTTAAATTTTATGATGATTTAAAACCTGAAGTGATGGCAAGTGAACTATCATTATATAATAATAGAACGTATAAAAAGAATTTTGTCTATCCGTTTGCAGGTCAAGTTGATTTAGTTGCAAAAATAGATGGCAAAATATGGATGATTGATTATAAAACAGGCAAAGAATACAAGCATTCTCACGAACTACAATTAACTGCATACAAAATACTATGGGATGCACTTTATGGTAGCGAGTTTGGAAAGATTGATAATCTTGCGTGTTTATATTTATCAGATGGTTGGAGAAAAGGACCAACATATAAATTAGCAGAATATGATTTTGTGCCAGAAATATGGTATAAAGTTTATGATCTTTTTGTATATTTATATGGTAAAAAAGGGGCGCTTTCTTCCCCTAAATTCAAACCAGAATATCCTAATATATATACATTAAACAACAAGGAGAGTATTAAATGAGTGAAGCAACAGAAACAAGACAGTATGATAATCCCCCGCTAACCGGAAATAACTTCAAAGATGGGCCTATTACGTTCACTTTTGATGAGACCGATAATTTCCCTTTCTATGAGAAAGAAAACGTGTATGACGGTAAAAAGACGATGAAATACGGGTATAAGATATGTAATGCTAAAAGAGAAATAGATGGAAGTCAGATAGATATCCCTAATGATACTATTTTCTTCACACAAACAGCAAAAGATATTATAGATGCCGCAAAATGTAAGAGAAATCAAACTGTAACAATGCATCTTAAGTCAGGTCAGAAAAAAGATGGCGGTTTATATACAGTATGGATTTTAGATGATAAATCACGAAATCAATGGTTAGAAGAATCGGCAACACCTGCTTCAGTTGATGCTCCTAAAGAGCCTGTAGTAGAGGAAAATGTCGAAGCGCCAGTTAGTGTTGATTTCACAAAAGTAGTAAGTTGTATTGATGCAGTCGAAGACGCAATTAAAGATTTAAAATCTGAAATTGATTCTCTGCATAAACAACTTAACCCTAAGCCTAAAGACGACATCAATTTACCATTTTAGTACCTTAGATGATTATTTGAGGTATTAACCCGGGACGCTGCTCCGTTTGCTGTTTTAATCATCAAGCGTCCCGGGAAATTAAATAAGGAGAACTATGTTTACATCATCAAAAAGATTTGGACCTATATCAGTAGCACACCGACAATGGAAAAGTGAAAGTCATTGTAAGTATATCCACGGATACGGAAGAATTATAGATATAACTTTTCATTGCAAGAAACGTGATGAAAAGGGATGGGTAATGGATTTTGGTAATTTAAAAGAAATAAAAGATTGGATGTTTAATATATGGGATCATAGTTTGCTTGTTGCTCACGATGATCCTCATAGAGCAGATTTATGGAAATTAGATCAAGAAGGTGTGTTAAAGTTATTTATTATGCCGGAAGCATATGGGCCTGGCATAGAAGATTCTTGTAAATATATATATGACAAAGTAACTGCAATGATTAAAATAGAAACAGACGGAAGAGTTGGTATAAAAAAAGTGCGTATATATGAGCACGAATTTAACTGGGCAGAATATAATGGATAAACTAAAAGTTAATGAAATATTTTATACTCTACAAGGTGAGGGGTATCACGTAGGAATGCCGTCAATTTTTATTAGATTATCAGATTGCAATTTAAGATGTACTTTTTGCGACACAGAATTCTTAAGTGGTAAAATGATGACGTTGGAGGAGATTGTAACTGAGTGCCAGAGCTTCCGGGGAACGCACATTGTGCTTACAGGAGGGGAGCCTGGTGCTCAGGACATAGGTTCTTTAGTTCAAGCATTGAAACGTGCTAAGTATTATATACAAATAGAAACTAATGGTATGTTTAAATTACCTTGGGGCATTGATTGGGTTACTTGCGCTCCGAAGACAAAACCTCAGTCGTTAAATGTTGAGTTCTATCACGAAATAAAATTAGTAGTAAATAATGGGGATAAATTACCGAAATTAGGAAGTCATAAAGATAGGTATAATTATCCTGTAAACAAAAAGTTATGCTGGGTATCTCCGCAGAATCCTTTAGATCACACACAACGTATTGGATTACAGACGTCAAGTTCGGTTGATAACGATAATCTAAATTATTGTATTGGGCTAATAAAAAACAATCCGGATTGGCGTCTGAATACCCAGCAGCACAAATATTGGAGAATAGATTAATGAATGATCAATTAGAAAAAAATGTAGAGCAGTTCTTAAAGTTAATAGGATACAAGGACTTACATCCTGGAATTAAAGATACACCAAAACGTGTTGCAAAGGCGTGGAAAGAATTAATATGTCGCCCGGAATTTAGTTGCACCACTTTTGATTCTAATGGTTATGATCAAATGATAGTAGAAAGGAACGTTAAATATTATACTTTCTGTGAGCATCATTTATTACCATTTTTTGGAGAAGTTTGTATAGGATACATACCTAGTGGTAAAATTATTGGATTATCTAAATTACCAAGGACCGTTGATTATTTCAGTAAACGTTTAAATACTCAAGAATATTTTACTGATAATATAGCAGATTTTTTACAAGATTTATTAAATCCTCAAGGTTTAGGTGTGGTCGTAAGAGGCAGACATTTATGCCAAGAAATGCGAGGAATACAAAAGAGAGGCGAGATGATTACTTCAAGCCTAAAAGGTATATTTAAAGATGACTTAAACGTTAAAAAGGAGTTCTTAGACCTATGTCAAAAATAGCAGTTATATCATTTAGCGGTGGAATGGATTCTACCGGATTATTATTACATCTACTTGCCAATGACTACGATGTTAAAGCATTGTCATTTAATTATGGGCAGAAACACGTTGTAGAATTAGAACGTGCTAAAGCAAATATTAAATACTTAGGAGAACGTGGTTATTATGTAAAGCATAAAATAGTAGATTTACAATCAGCAATGAGTGTCTTTCATTCTGCATTAACTTCTAATGAATACGAAGTACCAAGAGGACATTATGAGCAAGATAATATGAAGCAAACAGTTGTGCCTAATCGCAATGCTATATTTAGTTCAATATTATATGGATTTGCTTTGTCTATTGCAATAAAGCACGATCAAAAAGTTACTATTTCTACAGGAGTTCACTCAGGAGATCACGAGATATATCCTGATTGTAGACAAGAATTCTTTAAAGTTTTATTTACTGCCTTTACTATGGGTAATTGGGATTCAGATAAAGTAAAAATTGAGTTGCCTTTTATAACAGGAGATAAATACTTAATTTTAAAAGAGAGTTTATGGGCCTGTGATCAATTAGGGTTAGAATTTGATAGTATATTTGCTAATACAAATACTTCTTATGCACCAGATGAAAATGGTTTGTCTGATGGTAAAACAGGCGCAGACGTTGAAAGAATATTAGCATTTCATAAATTAGGTAGAAAGGATCCTGTAGGTTATGTCAAGGACTGGGATTCAATATTAGAAGATGCATTAAATATAGAAAAGGAGTTTATCAATGAGTGACACAACAACATTATCCGCCTTAGGATCGAATGAAACTAAATATAATTATGACCATCCAAGTCCCGATCTATTAGAGAGATTCGAGAATGAGCATCATCATAGTCATTATAGTATAAATATAGTTGCACCAGAATTTACTTCATTGTGCCCTAAAACAGGACAACCAGATTATGCAATGATTGAGGTTGATTATGTGCCTAACTTATATTGTGTAGAAAGTAAATCATTTAAATTATATTTAGGATCTTTTAGGATGCACGGAGAGTTCCACGAGGATTGCACTTGTAGAATAATGGAAGATTTAATTGAATTACTTGATCCAAAACACATTAGAGTGACTGGACATTTTAAACCAAGAGGCGGGATTTCTTTTGTGCCTACAGCAGAATGGTATCATCCAGAATATGAAATATTAAAAAGTATATGATTTGTTATTTCTCAGACTCTGGTATAAAAGAGGAAGATGAGTTGTTTATTCATAAACACACTAAACATCGCCTAATATCTTATCATTATAAGTCAGCAGTTTTAAAGTTCATTGATATTTGCTTAAAACACGACATAGCTAAAGATATATCATTCATAGTAGATAGTGGTGCGTATTCAATATGGAATTCCGGAAAACCTCCTTTAAAGGTTCAAGTATATGAAGATTTCTGCCACGATGTTATTAAACGTAGTAAAAACGGGTTTAAAACGTTAGAATTTATAAATCTTGACGTAATACCTGGCACAAGGAATATTCCGGTAACATACGAAGACATCCAGGAAGCACAAATTAAGAGTTGGGAGAATTATATCTACCTTAATAAATCAATACCAAACGTTTTACCGGTATTTCACCAAGGCGATGACTTTAAGTATTTAAAGATGATTGAAGATATTACTTTAAGGTATTGTATAAGTCCCGCAAATGATAGATCAACTCCATCTAAATTATTATGGTGCAATGAAGTATTTTCTAAAATAAACAAAGAAGCAAAACCTCACGGATTAGGGTTTTCAACCTCAGAAGTAGTAAAATGCAATGATTGGTACTCTTTTGATGCGGCGACTCACGCATTGCGTGCTGCTTTTGGCACACTTGTTTATTATAATGGAGATAAAATGATGGACATTGTATTTAGTGATAGACGAGGACCAAAAGACACTGGAACGCATTTTTACAAGTTCTCTCAAACAGAGCAGAAGCTTATAGCTGAAAGTATTGAAGCAATAGGAGAACAATTCAATGTAGACACAATGTTTGCAGACGGAAAGACAAGAAAACTCGCAAATATCTATTATATGTCAAAGTTTTACAATGATTTTAAAGCACCAAAGCAAATAATTCAGCAAAATTTATTTTAAAAGGAGAGTCAAATGAGTAGAAGAGTTAAGTTAGATGCACGTGCAGTAAGAGAAATAAATAGAAAGAACGCACACGGCAAAAAATGGGTCCACGAAAATGGCAACCAAATTGATCCTGATTATATTTGTAAATGTTATGACTTATATAAGCAAGGAAGGATGACCTCTAGACAGTTGTTTGCACAATTTCCTGGAAGAACAATGAAGGCCATTGAGTCAAAAGTGTGGAAAATAAGAGGTAGATCTGAAAAGGAGAACTTTATTGATCCTAATCAAGAGGACCTTTTTAGAGCAAAATTAAGTAAATAAAGATATGTGGCGCCTGATTAGCGAGTTATGGCAACTCGGAAACACTAGTACAGGCTATTTGGGCGCTACGTTATTAATAAGGAGATATTGATGAAAAATAGTGAGTGCTGTGATGCACCTTTAAGAAATTATGATAAAAACTGGGACGATGGTATTTGTAGTAAATGCGATGAACATAGCCCTGCGATAAAAGATGAGCAAGAAGTTAAAGTATAAGATTTGTAAACACTGCGACAAAAGGCAGTCAGAAGACAATTATCGTAGGCAAAGTGGTTACTTACACTCAATGTGTAATAGTTGTAGGCTTGATTATCAAAGGAAATACAACACAAAGAAAACAAAAACCATAAAAAACAATAAACTCTGGTAAAGGATTATTATGAGAATAAACAAATATGGTAATACTAAGTGTATGATTGAGAATTTGGATGGAACTTATACCTTTTTAAATGTTTCAATGTGGGAAGCAATGAAGTTTTATATAGCTTCAAGGATTAAAAACAGTATAAAATTAGGAGAGCGCAATGCCAAGGAAAAGAGTAATAGACCCGAAAATATGGACAGATGATAAAATAATTGAGTTATCATCTAATGAATTATTGACCTTTATAGGTATGATGACGTTCTCAGATGATCGTGGTATCCATAAATACAATGTAAAAGTATTAAAAGCCGAGATATTTCCGGCACGTGAGGACATTAATAGCGATATGGTCGGTGATTATATAAAAACATTATTATCTAAGGAATTACTGCAAATTTCAATAGATGATAAATTATTAAGATATACCAACTGGGACACATATCAAAAGATACAACACAAGACAAAGTCTAAGTATGAGGACGAGGAAGGCAATATATTAGTGGAGTTTATATATAAGTATAATACTGGTATTGAAGAAGTATCTCATAATATAATTAATATAAATAATATAAAAGAAAATAATATAAGCAGTAACAACGTAAAAGAAAATAATACTACGTTTAAACCTAAACCTTATAAAGAAAAGGTTAAAGAGTGGTATGATTCGTTTTTAAAGGATAATGATAAAATGAATACATTTAAAGAAACATTTCCAGACGTTGATATTAAACAAAAGTTAACTGAGTGTTATTTATGGTTAAGTGAGCCAAATGTGCGTAAGAACAAAGATAAAGTGTTTTTTAATTGGTGCAGTAAACATAGTGGCAAAGTAACAGTTGAACAACAAAGTAATAAGTTATCATATAAGGATTATAAATTAGATACTACAGGTAATGCAAGAATAGGTTATTGTAGTGAGTGTTATAGGTCAGCATTTTATGATATATATAAGATACATCAAATAGAAAGTGAATGTTGTGGTAAGCAACTTAATCCAACAAAGGAGAATGTAAATGCCAAGTAAACAAAAAGATAAAGGTAATAGGTTTGAATATCAAGTTAGAGATGTATTCATTGATAAAGGTATTGATTGTAAAAGAGCGTATGCATCAGATGGTAGATCGTTAGGGCACGAAGAAAATGTAGACCTTGTTGCTTATTTATATGACAAAGTTGATATGCGTAAAGATATTACAATTCAATGCAAAGCACGTAAGAAGATTACTCAAGTATTAATGCCTGATGATAATATCTTTGCTCAAGTCATTAAGCAAGATTATGGCAAACCATATGCAGTAATAAGATTAGATGACTTAGTCGAGTTGCTTAAAAGAGTATATGAGTAGTATTATATTATTATATGCACAGTAATAGTATCTGATAATGTGCGGAACCCCACCCTCGAACCCCTTTAAATATCGTTAAACTAGACACCACAATATCTTGTGGTAGTTTACTTTACATAATATATATTATTTGCAATTATTAGCGAGCCATACAACATCTTGTGGTGGTGCAGACCCGGTGGGGCGGATGACTTATTTAGGTGCTGTGCAGATAGACAAACGGATTTTGCTTTAATTTAACGTTTAAGTGTCTTTAAATTAAAACGTGGATACTTTACAGGAATTTAATTTAAACGCTGATCAAAGGAAGGCCGTTGAAATTGTTGCAACCACTCCAGGCGTAACACAAAAAAACGTAGCATTAACCTTGAAACTTTCGGAAGATAAGGTTCGTGCTTGGTTTAGGAATCCGTCATTTGTTGATGCCTGCTTTGACAGGTTTACCGAACTTGCGGGAACAAAGTTAATAACTGTAATGGATGCAATGTTTAGAGAGGCAGAGCTAGGAAATGTCGCCGCTGCGAGGTTAATACTAGAACATCATAATAAACTAAATAAAACGTTGCATATTAAAGTAGAATCGCCATTTGACCGGTTTATGCACTCACGTAATATAAATGACTTATCAGTTGAGGATGCTGAGATTATAGGTGATAGTGCAAATATAACTTCAATATTACCGCCTAGAAACCCAGATCGCACTAATCCTACTAAAGTTATAAGGAATGATAAAAAACGCATTGCTAACCTTGAAAATGTCAGTAATTCTGTAATTAAAGAACGTAAACGCCGTAACTCTGCATATCATATAAGACAACGTGCAAAAGCAGTCGGGTTAGAACCAATGCCTCCCGGAAGACATTCTGAAGCAGCTCGCAGAGAGTGGTTAAATAAATTAAAACGTTTAGAAGGTCAAAATAATATTAAATAAAAAAACGCTCATCGTTAAATGAGCGCTTCTCCACATTGTTATATTAGGTTCTTAATCCAAAGATATCCCTCCTTTTAGTTATTGTTATTTAATCCTACTAATTTATTTACAAAGTAATCTAGATAATTTTTTATTTCTTCTCTTTCAAATCCTTCATCAAGTAAGTCATTAACTACAAATTGTAAACTGCCAATTCCTGATGCTAACTCTGATTGTTTAGCTAATCCATCCATACGATTAAAAGTAGATAATTCTGCTTTTTTCTGCTCGTATTTTTCAATTTTTTTAGTAATCCAAGTTAATTGCTCTTTCATATCATTAATACTATAATTATTACTACTTTTTTCTTCTTCAATCATTTCCTTTAGAATTGCTTGTGCATCTAATGCTGATTTGTAATCTTTATCTGTTTCTATTGTATTATTTACTTGATGTTTCATTATTTAGCCTCCTTATAAATGTGATAAGTGTTCCATTGATTATACAACTTCCAGCCTTTTTTAAACGATTCTATAATAGAATTCATCTCCGCCATCATTTCTTTTTTAGTTTCAAAATTGTCTATAACTTCAACAGTTCTCCAGTATTTTTCACCCTTAACACATACTCCTCCATTTATAGTATAAACATCTCTAACCTGAAACTCTAAAGCGTAATTTGCAGGCTTGTTGTTAAACGTTCTAGGCTTATCACAAGCATAAAAATTATAATAGTTACGATATTCAAATCTTGCTATCTCGGTCGACTCAATGTCATTGTCATTACAATAAACATTAAGCTTAAATGTTTCTGAATTATATACCCAGCTATATTTTTTGTCTTTTTTAAACTTCATTTTGTTCTCCGTTTGTTGTTTGTTTGTTTTAATCATACTGTAACTTACAGGGTTTACTAAACTCAATGCAACTATTATTTTAAAAAAAATGATAAAAATAATTATTTTAATAAAAATTATAAAAAAGCTTGCATTTAATATTTATTCTGCTATAAGTTAACAGAGTTGATTAAATAAAGTTATTTAGATTTTTGAAAATTGAAAGATGGGTAGACGATATTAATAATTAGGTATGAGTGCAAGTCTCCCAATATAGATACTACTCGAAAGTTAAATTAAACGCTACTCATCTTTCTTAAAACAATCAAAATAATTTAAAAGCAAACACATAATAGTAAAAGGAGTAATATAATGAGTATATGTATTAGAAACGAAGCAACAAAAGAAGAGTTAAAAGCAGTTGAAATGCCCCAGAAAACTGAGAGTTATATGCCGGTTTCTCATAATTGGGTAGTAGATTATGTTGAGAATGATCTTGCTGATATGTTAGGCAGTCAATATTCTTTAAAACATAATAAGTTTGGAATGTCTTGGCATAATCAGTGCTTGTTTGGGCAAGCGTGCTTTGAAAATTCTGATAATTACGCAGGTCTTAATATTGCATACAGAAATTCTTATAATAAAGAATTCTCACTAGGCATTGCTTTTGGTGCTCAAGTATTTGTATGTGAGAATGGGATGTTGACTGGCGAGGTTATTGTTGCTAAAAAGCATACTTTAAATGTAAAAGAGTCATTCCAGGAAATAGTAGGTAATAATATACATAAAGCAGAAAAGACATATCATAAAATGGTAGAAGACGTTGAGTTTATGAGAAGTAAATCTGTTAATGACCTGCAAGCATATCAAATACTTGGTGTTGCACGTGGGAAGAATATTTTAAGTTCTAGAATTTATGAAAATTCACTTAGAGAATATTCTAAACCTTCATTTAATGAGCATAAAGACGGTTCTTTAATGCAAGTTTACAATGCTTGCACTGAAGCGTTAAAAGCTGAACAATATCCAGATAGAGCAATGAGACAACGTATTCAATTACACGACTTATTTAAGGATACGGTTTTTAAAAACTTTGCTTAGGCAAAATGTGGGAAAATAAAAAGCCTGGCAAAATGCTGGGCTTTTTTATTGTCCTTTATATTCTGCAATGTTGCCTTTAGGAACCTTATCGGGTAAACTTTCAGTAGGATCTAATACACAATAGCATCTTGCTTTGCACGCTGACCATCCAGAACCTGGTAATCCTAGGTCTTCCCATTCTGCAAAAGTTTTGATCTGTCCTTCTCTTCCATTGCAATCCTTACAGACATTTCCACTTACAACAATCCATTTAAAACGTTGTTTACTAATATCATAATTTTCATACTCCCCTTGTCGTGCCGAATACATTATTCCCTGAGCGATAGCATTCTTAATAGAATTATTAAATTCCCCGCAAATTCGCCCGAAACTCGCAAGATCAGCCGCTATCACTCCATCAACCGCACTTAATGTAGAACCTGCGCCTAGCATTGAAGTTTCGAGTTGTCCAATACGGGAGTTAAAAACTTCTACATCATAAGTCATATTTTCTACAATACCTGTAAGTAAAGTTTCTATTGCAGGAGTCAATTCTTTGTCTAATCCTGCTAATATTACAGCTAAATCATCACCAAATAGTTTTTCTATATCAATTGCCATTCTTTTTCCAAGCACTTGCTATCATAGGTTCTATTAATTTTATTGCTTTCTTTAACTCACTGCCTCCTGGCTTCATTGATTGAGGAATACCAAACCATTCACGCTTAGGAATAGTAGCGCCTTTAAACCATTGTTTCTTTTTAAAAGAATTAGTATAACCTTGATTATGAAAAGCGCCATATATATCGCCACGAGATTGAGCAGACATTTCTATAATAAATTTTAAAGTGTTAGGATTAGATGGAATTTTTTTGATTCCCTTTTGCATCTTGCCAGATCGTTTTAAAGGTTTTTTACCACCTAGTGTCTTCGTATTTTCGGATAAAGGTTCAAATTTTTTACCATTAACATCAACGCCTTTATCTATCCCATCTTGAATTGCTTTAACTAATCGGCTTCCTATAACATTAATAGAGTCACTAACCATTTTAGGAAATTTGCGTTGCAATTTTTTAAAACTATATGTTCTTCTAATCCGTGTCTTTGCCATTTTTTAATAAATCTTTACCAAATTGTTTACCGTGTTTATATGCCTTTATAAATAGTGGAATATGTTTAATAAAAGATGCTTCGATCACATCAAGAGCATATTCTGTTGGATCTTTGCGTAAATTAGACCCAGATATTTTAGTAAAAGTAGGCTCTACGCTTTTATTCAGTTTCTGCAGTTTGTCCACGTAATCTGCTAAATATTCCACCGGCTTGTTGTTCTGTTGTTTGGGCATTTATTTTCCTATTATCAGTTATAATTTGTTCTGCTTCTTGAATTGTCAAGTCCTTATTGTATTTAACAAGTAATTGCGCTTTTGTTGTCATATCATTTTCTATTAACCAACTATTCATAGCAATCTCGTCTTGAGTTGTTTTAGGATAATCTGGCTCTTTAAAATCAATGCCTATAGTTTCAGGCAAAGTTATGTCATAAAATTTAGCAATAGCTCTTTCTATATGATATATTCTATGCTCATATAAACGCCATAGTTCTATATCATCTTGGTAATCTTCAAACCTTTCTAAGTCCTTAATTTTTAAAGCGATTCCACTAGGAACTTCGCCTCCGTCCTGTGCAAACGTTACATAGAGATGATTATTTTGAGCAACTAAATCAATCATAGATTTAGCAAGTTCTATTGCCTGTATAACATTTGCTTTAGGTGACTTTATATCAAAATCAGCACCTTCTGGAAGTATTAATAATTCATCAGAGCCAGTTCTTTGGATTTTCTCATCTTGATATATACCAGTAATTGCATATTGACCAAACATTTGGAAACGCATACCAAGTGCCATTTCAGTAAATAAGATATTTATTGACTGATTGCAAGCAATTAAATCATAAGCGCCTTGAGAAAAAAACTGATCTAATTGATGTTCTCTGTGAGTAAATGCAAAAGGCAAAACTCCTAAGCCGTGTTCTACTTTTTCTAAGATTGTCCCTTCTTCATCATATTTGACAAAGTGCATATTATCCCAGTAAGCATACTGGATTCTTTGCTTCATATTGTTCTCATCGTGGATAGGCATAATTACAGGGTAAACAATAGCAATTGGTGTAAATGGATCATCATCTGCAAAATAGCAGTCAAAATTATAAATTGGGTTGTACTCGAAATGAGGCATAGTATTGATATCTACTAATCTAATCTGTATTGCTAGCGTTCCTAATAAGCGAGTCATTTTTTCTATATGCTTCATTTTAAAATCTTTAAATACTACTAAATTGTCATATGTAGTATTAACGTTTCTTTGAGCGCCTAACGTGTAAATCCGAGACATTCGATCTATAAATCTTCTAGTAATATTAAAAGATATAGGTGGAATTTCTTGGAAAGCTTCGGATTTAAAGTGACTAATTATATATTGATCAGTATTATCTCCAGCGTAGAAATCTAAGTATTTATTAACTAATTGTCGCCTTAAGCGGTTAATGTTCTGCTTATAATCTCTAACTGATTGATTTACAAAGTAAGTTGCTAAGTCATTTATCATCTTTTATTTGTCCTTAATTTAAAGTTTCTAATAGGAAATTTATTAATAATACCATATCTCAAGGCATCACAACCGTGGTCGTGGATACCATCTTTAAGAGGAGCGTCTTTTAATTCTTTTCCTTCTTTGCTATCAGGATACCTAAAGCTCTCTAAATCCTCTATTATTCCAGTGCAAGATTTGTCTATATGCAATCTCGCAACTCCGTCCGCAGTTTTTACAAAACTTCTAACGTGAGAAATGCCAGAATTTACACTTCTACTTGCTTTATCACGTAAAGCAAATACTCTATTGCCGGTTAAACGTGCAAAAATATCAGCTTCTCCGATTCCAACTGATGATTGAACCTGATAACCAGCAGGATCGCCAAAAGCTCTTAAAATCGAATAAGGTTTTGCTTTGATAAGATCGCATAACTCAGTAATTTTTATATTAGTTCTATGTATAATTTCATCTATAATATATATATGATTAGTTCCGTCTACAATATCTGTCTGGAAAAATAATACCGCTGGCATTCTATAACCAAAATCAATAGCTAAAAACACAGGCCTGGTATAATTATAAGGATAATTGCCAACGTTGTCTTCTCGTGTAAAGTCATTATAAACTCGACCAGATAAACTTGTAAATTTCGCACCATACTCTTGCTCAAACACCTCTAAACTTAAACTTTTCTTTGCTTCGAGCAAATCAGAGTCAGAAACGCCTTCAGGAAAAGCATAATGATTATCCCAAGAAGGAGAATTGAAAGAGAACCAACTTTCATCACGTTGACCTTTTAAATATAAATCATAGAAGTAACCGTAACCATCTGGAGTTGAAATAAAAATAGCACGACCTTTTTTATCTGATAGTGTGGGCCTAACATACATTTCCCAAATCCTTTGAAAGTTTGGCACTTTGGCTGCTTCGTCTATAATAACTAAGTCGCAACCTTCACCAATTAAAGATGACGGATGTTCTGCAGATCGTCCTTGTATAGTCGAGCCCCATTCGAAAGTTAGAATCTGCTCTTTCCTACTATACGTTTTTGGCTTGTATCCTTTTTTAATTACCATATCATCATAGACAATTCTAAATATTTTTTCTGAAGTGTTATAGTTAGGAGCAACTATCCAGATCATCTTATTTTTTTGTGTCAACATAATTTCTGCTTCACGTGCCGCAGAGTAACTTTTTCCAAACCTTCTACCGCAACACGCAACTATAAAGCGTTTATTTTCGGGCGCTGTATGAAGCAACATTTGCCCGGGATGTGGTTGATAATCTACAAAATCAAACCATTCTTTTTTGAAGTCATTTAAAGGTAAAGACATAAAATTATTTTGAATTATCCATATTAAATTTATTAAATTTATACATAAATTACGAAAGGAATTAAGTCAGATGACTGAAGAAACTCAAAATAACCAGGCGGTTAACGACCAGACAGCAGATGCTGGGTCTATGACATCAGAAGAAGTTATAGATTGGGAGAAAAAATATCACGAAGAGGTAAAGCAATCAAAATCTTATAGAAGTCGAGCTCAAAATGCAGAAGAAAAGTTGACATCTCACGAAACTGAGCAACAAACTGCACGTAAAGAAAAGATGAAGAATGAAGGTAAATTGCAACAAATTATAGATGAACAAGATACCTTAATTAAATCATTGCGAGACAAAGCAGACGCAGGTGAGAAATATTTACAATCAGAAAAAGAAAGATTGTTAAATGAATTACCTGAAGAAGACAGGGAAGATTTTAAGGATTTGCCAGTGCCTCAGATTAGAAAAATAGTAAATAAATTTTCAACAACTCAAACACAGAAAGCAGAAATACCTGCAGTCAAAGGAGCAGTTACTCCTTCTCAAATAACAAAGCCGTGGTCAGAAATGAATGACGGTGAGAAGAGAGCGTTTTATGCTCAAAAAGCTCAGGAGCAAGCTCAAAGTATGAGTTAATATCCTACCCGAAGGCCAAATGGCAGCTGAAGATGGATAAATAAAAAGGGTTTTAGTTATGGCATTGGACGCAACAAATAATGTAAATCTCGGTGGTGGTTTACGAGATACAGGAAATGAGGCAACTTTACAAAATTTCATCCCAGAAGTTTGGGGTGCCTCTATTATGGATTATATGACAAAGAATCTAGTGTTTGCAAACTTAGCACAAGATCATTCTGGTATGGTGGCAAATGGAGGTGACAGAATTCATTTACCAAAGCATACTGAATTAACTGCAAGTGATACTTATGGATCTCAAGCAGTAGAAACGCTAATGGATAACAATCTAGCATTTGCCAAAACAGGCGGCGCTGAAGGTGAGTATACTTTAGACATCAACCAAGCAATTCATAGTGCAATTGCTATAACTGATGTTGCTCAAAATCAAGCAGGCTATGATGTTATGAATCTATATACTCAGAAACTTGGGTATGCATTAGCAAAGAAGATTGATGCATATGTAGCAATAGAACTGTTTAAGAATGTTGCCTATAATTACGCTAATGGAACAGATGATGGAACTTGTGCTGGTAATACACTAATAATGACTGCAACACACGATAGTTATGACTTAGTAGTTGCAGGTGTTTCTACAATGATAGAGACAATCCACAGCAATGATTCTAATTTAGAAGATTGGACATTAGTATTAGTTCCTAAGTGCTATGCTTCATTATTTAAAAATAGTGATTTTGCACGATATGACGGTGTAGGCAACTCTATGGGTCAAGAAGTTCCAACTATAAGTGGTTACGCTGGTAAATTAGGCGGTGTAAACGTTGTAGTTAATAATAACTTCCAGGATTATGGAGCAGCATCATCAACGCAAGCAGCAACCTCAACGCCAGTAGGTAACTTTAGTGCTAACGGTGTGTCTGATGAAAGTGAAAAACTATTAGGTTTTTTAGTTCATAAAGACGCATTGCATATAGCATATGCTAAAAATATGAAGGCAAGAGTGCAAAGTGATTATCATTTAGCAAGTTTGTCTACTCGTTTCGTAGCAGATAGTGTTTATGGATGCTTGATAACTGGTAGCACAACTGTAGGAAATAAAAAAGTTTTCGCAGTTGTAAGCCCAGCATCATAATATAACGTTAATCAATAATGGGGGAGATTAATTTCTCCCCCTTATTTAAGGAGATATAAATTTATGTCAAATACAGTTAAATTAAGTCATCCTAATCGAAAAGGTCAAACTAAAATTTTTAAAAAGGCTGATGTTGAAGCAGCTAAGGCTAATGGATGGATTGAATTGGATAAACCAAAATCAAAATCAAAAAAACCTAAAGGAGCAAAATAATGAGTGCGCCATTAGTAAGTTCTGCAGGTTCGTATAATGTAGTAAGAGTGACTCCAACAATTAATGGGGATGCGTATGCTAATAACGATGTGTTATTTGATACCACTGAGATTCCCAATGCAGTAAAATTTGGAGGAGGCGCTTCAAAGTTAATTAATATAACTATAAATTCTAAATCTGCTAGTTTATTTGATATAGCCTTGTGGTTTTTCCAAGCAAATCAAGCTGTAGCAAGTACAAATAGTGCCTGGAGTTTAAGTGATGCAGATTTTGGAACAGCAAAAAACTTAGGCTGTGTTTATGTAGATTCAGACAATTTACAGCAAAATCCAGGTGGTGGAAGAGTTCTCACTATAATGCAAGGTTACAAAGCATTTACTTCGGCTACTAAAACTTATCCTCAATTACCTTTGATATTACAGGCGGATGGGAATTCAACTAGTGTATATTGTGCTGCTAAAATTCAAAGTGAAGACGATCCGGGTAATACTACTCCATCGTTTTCTGTTGGCGATATTGAATTAGTTTTTGGAATAGAATACTAAATGGGTTTGCCTAATTTTAAATCGTTAATTACTAGAATTGCAATAAATGAAGGATTTAGAAGTAAAGTATATAAATGTAGTGAAGGCGTTGACACATTTGGTCACGGATTAACTTATATAACTGAAGAAGAATCCTTAGATATTTTAGCACAGCGTATTCCTAAAAGACACTTAGAATTAACAGATAGGGTTGATTGGTATAATGATCTTCCTCCAAAAATTAAAGAAGTAATAATAGAAATGACATATCAACTTGGTATTTCTGGAATGCTTAAATTTAAAAAAATGATTGCTAGTATGAAAGAAAAGAATTGGCAATTAGCGGCTGAAGAAATGAAGGACTCTCTGTGGTACAAGCAAACTAAATCTCGATGCGAGCAACTAGCTCAAATTGTTAAGGATCACGGATAGTGGATGAATGGATAGGAGTTGCAGAAAGATTTGGCTTACCAATGGTTATGCTTATAGGTATGTCTTGGGCGGGAATACAATTATTTAAATGGTTAAGTGCAGATCTTTTAAGGCAGATTCAAAATAATGCTGAAAGAATTGAAAAGATTGTTATTACACTTATTGATAATTCTAAAAAAGAACGTGAGCAAAACAGGGAACACTTTAGTTCAATCTTTCAGAGATTAGATTCTTTAGTTGATGTATTGGTTAAATTGTCAGGAAATGGATTAAATAAAAAAGAATGAGTAATGTAGATAAAATAAAAGCAGAAAGAGCTAGAGATATTCGTATAATGCGAGACAAGGCCGCAGTTAATATTGCTAAATGGGCCTTGCCTACTATAGTTTTATTATTTGGTGGACTTGTAGGTGCAATTATATATATTGAAGACGCCGCAATGATAGCAATTATAGCATCTGCTACATCATCTACATCTATGGCATTGATTGCTATTTTAAATTCAATGACAAATACAAACCAAAAAGAAGATCCAATAGTAAGTATTATTAAAATGTATTCAGAGCAAAATGGTGCATTAATTGAGCATCTTAAAAGTGAAAAGACTAAATCTCAATCTATTAGATTAGGCGATAAAGAAGTAAGTTTAACTGAAGGTTCTACTAATATTCACGTGTCAGATGATGATATTGTCTGGGGCAAAGAAAAACCAAAAAAAGATGAGTGAGCCAACAATAAATGAGAAAAGTCATTTTAAAATTAGTTTGCCAATGGCAATACAAGCAATTGGATTGGTATTAGTTTTAGTTTATGGTTACAGGGATTTAGAAAGTAGAATTAGATTATTAGAAGTAGAATCTGAGTTTAATACTAATTCAATCAAAGAAATGGTAGCTCTGCAAGAAAAACCCATACCAAGTGATATTGAGCAAAATCAAAGATTGGATTACTTAGAAGCAGAAGTTGGCGGAAATGGTGATGATTTAGAGTATTTAAAAAGAAAATTGTATAACAAATAAGGAGAATAAAATGGATTGGTTAGCAAATAATTGGGATATGTGTTTACTTGTTTTTATGATAGTAGAAAAAGTAGTAAAAGCATCCCCATCAAAGTATGATGATATATTACTTGATATGGTTTGGGGTGGTGTAAAAAAAATGATGGGTAAAAAATGATTCCTCAAGCTGTTATAAAATTATTACTTCCTAAAGTTGTAGATCATATGATGAAGATCTTTAAACTAGACAAAGTGCTCCATTATGTAGAGGAAGATAATGAACTTGATGTGGCAATGAGAAACAACGAGGAAAAGATGATGGAGATTAACCTCAAATTAAAGGCAATGGAATCGGTTCTTAAAGATCTAGGACAAGATTCACATCCCCCAGCAATTCCTGTGAAAGAAATTAATGAGATGAAAAAGATGAAGGATGAATTTACTCAAGTTAAAAAAGTAATTAATAAATTAAAAAAACTTCCACTCTTAAAATCGGTATTTAAATAATGGCAAATAGTATCACGCAAACAATAACTGAATCTATAACATTAGAAGGAAATGCAATTTCTAACAGTTTAACAAATACAGTGTCTAATTTAGTTTATAAAGAATCTAAGATTATAAATTTATCTACGTCTTTTCAGACAATAGTAACTGCTGATGCGACAGCTTCAGCTTTCCCAAAATATGACTGGGATAAGGTTAATTATTTAAGTATTACAAACTTAGATGATACCAATTTGGTATATATCGAATTAGAATTAAGCACAGGCACAGATTTTGCTTATTTGACAATAGGCCCTGGAATGTGGTGGAGTATAAATTCATTGCAAAATTATATAGATGATGATAGTGGGCTGGCTGCAGATATAGAAGCAATACAAGGCAAGTTTAGATCATCAGCAGGCAACATAGAACTCTTAATAGGATCTATAGCGTAATGGCAGATTTAACCGTAACAATGACAGAAGCAGGAGATATTAGCGGCTCAGATATTAGCACATCAACAACTAAAACAATATCTGGAATTACTAATATTTACCACACTAGGTTCCAAACAACAACTAATAGCGCTTCAAGTAAAGCATTTATACTAAATGATCACACCAGTGTAGATGCCGGGAATACAGTTAAGAGTAGTCAAATAAAATATGTAAGAATTACTAATATTGATGACTCAGCAACATTGAAATTATTAGTTAATACAAATGATCATTATTTAGCATTGCCGCCTAATGCAAGTTTTGTAGCAATTACAGATACGTATACCAAAACTGCCTGGCTTTATAATACAAGTCAAGATGCAAGCATTGATGAGACAGACATTGCTAATTTACAGTTTGTGCAAACTTATCAGGGCTCTACAACTCCTTGCTGGTGCGAGTTATTTATAGCAGCTAATACAACTACAGGTTAAGGAGCAGATTATGGGTCAACAGCATAGTAATTATACAATAACACAAACAATTAGCGACAGTAAAGCGTCTGCAAGTTCAGATATAACTTATAACGGATTTGTTCATAGAATAATGCCAAAGATTGGTTTAAATGCAAGAGTTATATATTTAGCAAGTGATAGCGATGCTGGAAGTGGAACATATACTACAGATGATTTCTCCTATTATTTTGGTGAAAGTTTAGTGGTTTATGCAAGAATTAAAAATACACATAGTACTCATTCTATAGCCATATCAATAAATGATGGAAATTATAATTATAGTTTTGATATTCCAGCAGGCGGAATGTGGTCAACGACAGAATTTAATACTGTGTTTAATGTGTCAGATGCTTCGGGAGATTTAATTACAGATACAAGCAAAAATATATCTAAAATTGAAGTAAGAGGAAATCACAGTGACGGATCTTCTATTGATTATTTTTTAGCATTAAGTCAATAATGAAGAATGATATAACATTACAAAACAATAAACCGGTAGATGAAAATTTAAGGCCAGTTCTAGTTGGAGACAAAGAAACGTCATTAGAATTAGCTGAGAAAAATAATAAAGCAAGAATAGCAGGAGATTTGCAAATTACAGGAGATTTAGAAATTACCGGTCAAATAGATCAAGTTTCAACAGAAATAATTAAAGATGGTCCTAGTGGTAACGGGCTAAATATATCCACGACAGGCTCTATTACTCTTGAGTCTGAAAGTGGTGATTTTGTATTTAAGAAAAGTGGCAACGAATTTAGCTCTGAGAATAGTGCTTATGCAGGTATGATACTTGGATCTACTAAAATACAAAATGCTCAAACTGGAGCTTCTGATAGTATAATTACTATCGGTACATCAATGACAGTACTGCAAACAGTTCAAGGAACTGCTGTTAGAATTAACTTTGTAGCACCACCGTCAGGAAATGTAGAAATAGAATTTAGGGCTTATTTAGCAGGCTCAAGTAAGACAGTATACTTTTCTTTATCAGATAACTCAAGTTATAATGAAGTTAATCAACTTTATACTTATGATCAAGGTGCTCACGCTATGGATGAAACAGATAGAAATATTGTTACAATACCTTTTGTTGTAACAGGATTAACAGCTGGAACAGGATATGCTTATTATATAGCTGCAGAATCGAGCACTGCAAGCTCTTATATATATCACGGAACATTTAGAGCAACAGGAAAGCACTATCCGCCAATTTTAATTAAAGCAATAGCTTTACCAGAAACAATTTTAACGGGAGAATAAGATGCCCTCATTTGTAAATACAGCATTTAATACTTTTTTTAAACGGATATTTCAAGTTAATCAATCTTCAAACACAGGAGTAGATGCGACTACTCGCAATGTGCAAACTGGAGATGGCGCCAATACTTCAATTTCTATAAGTGATGACGTCTTGCAAGTGCAACCTCAAACACACAATACTACTGGCGCATTTTTAGTAAAAAACCAAGGCGGTTCAAATATCTTAGCAATTGATACAACAAATAGCGCTGTAAAAGCAGGCGCTTCTCAAGTTAACACGTTGACACAATACAAAGAATTTGGAATGCACGAATTAGATGTCCAAACTGGATATCATACAGCTTTAGTTGCAGGGAATATGGTTAGAGGCATTGATGATGACACAAATTGGTCAGCAGACGATAGCACATTTTCCAACGGAGCAGATCCCGCAACTACAGTAGATTTAAGTGCAAATGGAACAGCATCAAATTTAACTGCCTGTTTGTGGTATATAATGGATAATATAACTATAGATCAATGCAGATTTATGACTTCAGTCAAAGATGTTACTGCAAGAGATATTAATATGCACGTTATGACTTATACTTTAGACACGTCAACAAATTTTGGAGATTTATCAAGTGGCCTTGTTGTAGCAGATGGAACAACGAATGTAACAAGCACAACTTTAAAAACAGGAACTTTATCTAATACTAGTAATGTAGATATAGATGCTGGCAAGGTTGTAGTTTGCACAGTAGAAAATGAAGGAAGCACTTCAGAGGTTACGTGTCAAATAATAATTAAATATCATATTAGATAAAAGGGGAAAATTATGGCAGATTATGGCTCAGATTCATCAGACACAGATGTAGGTATGCAAGCAGGCGCAGGAGCGACTGGGACTTTACCGGTAAATACAAGGCGTATAAATACGCAGACAATAAAATCTATTGGTTATAAGACAGGATCAGATAAAGCGACTCAATTAATATCAATTAGTAAAACTTCATCAGCAACTGGTGTAAAAACTACAGATCCAAAAGGAGTAATAATAGAAAACACAGGAACGGTTCCAGTTGTAGTTGCTTGTGGCTATGAGAACTATACATCATCAACAGCAGATAGTAATGTTGTTTATCAGCATTCTTTGGTTCCTCCAGGTCAAAGCGTTAGGCCTTTAATGAGATCAATTATAAGTACGCAAGGAACTAACGTAGATCACACTAATGCTTCTTTTGGTGATCAATCTTTATATAATTTAATTGGGACAGAGCAAGATTTTGTAGCACCAAATGCTAATTTATATGTAGATACAACATTAGATAGTAATGATGGTACAGGTGGAGATATAACAGGATCAGCGACAGAAACGAAAGTTTTTATAGAACAATATACTAGCGCAACTAATTGCGGTGCTAATTATTTTAGAGTAGGAGATCTAATTAGGATTACTAATGAAATTATGGAAGTTACTGCGATAGGCGACAAAAGCGATGCTGCTAATAATTATCTTACTGTAAAAAGAGGTTTATATGGCTCTACTGCTGCGGGAGATCACGCAGATGATGATGCTATTTTATTACCATTTTTTAATCAGTATTATGATTATGATAGAGTTTTATCTGGCTCAGGATCACAGTTGTGCCAAACTGATAATCAAGGAAGATTTAAGTGTTCAAACTTTTTTGGATACGGTCGCAGTTCATCTGGCACGTCAGGAATAACGCCAGGAAGTATAACTTTCAAGTTTTATGAAAGTGCTTACCAGGAGATAGCAATGGGCGGAACGACTTCAAATATACCAATTAATGCAAGTACTGATAGTAAATTAACTGCCAATACAGCGTATACTTTTTCTATAACTATTGATGACTCATCTT
>VTLG01006042.1_pt1 | contig 25709 bp, 33 predicted proteins | sample 4694571 | NCBI WGS metagenome assembly VTLG01 (sample SAMN12604809, study PRJNA352737) | marine metagenome | biome: ENVO:00000447; feature: ENVO:00000209|ENVO:00000569|ENVO:01000036; material: ENVO:00002151; isolation source: viral sequences binned using virsorter ...
CACCATATGGTGTAATGAGATAGAGGCACACCTACCAGATGTAGTTAAACGTGATATTTTTCAATGGAAAATAGATAAACCCAAAAGATGGGATTATTTTAAAAAAAGTAATAATTTAAAAATTTTTTTGATTAATGTAGAGGCTTTAAGTAATAGAAATGGATTTGAAACAGTTAAAAAATTTATTAAAGATTATAAAAATAATTTTGTAGTCATTGATGAATCAACCACTATAAAAAATCCTAAAGCAAAAAGAACAAAATTTATATTGGCTCTTAGAAACTTTATAAAATACAGAAGAATTTTAACAGGTTCTCCAGTTACAAAATCACCATTAGATCTTTATGCACAATGTTACTTTCTTGATCCTAAGTTGTTAGGGTTTGAAAGTTACTATGCATTCAGGAACAGATATGCAGAGATGCAACAAATACAAATGGGTGCAAATAGATTTATTAGTATACCTAAATATTATAAGCATATTGAAGAACTTGAGAGAAAATTAGATATATTTTCTTTTAGGGTTAGAAAAGATGAATGTTTAGATTTAAAACCGAAAGTCAGGCAAAAAAGATTAATACAATTGCAGGGTGAGCAGGGTATTTTATATGAGAAACTTAGAAGACGTGCGTTGGCCGTTGTCCGTGATTCCACAGTATCTTTTACTAATAAATTATCTGAGATAGTGAAATTACACCAACTTACTAATGGATTTATTAAAGATGATGATGGCCAAATTCAAGAGTTTGGTAAAGCAAAGATAAATGCTCTTGAAGAAATAATAGATGAGACAGATGACAAAATAATTATTTGGGTAAATTACTTACATAATATTAAACAATTAAAAGAGTTTCTTGCAGAAAAATACGGTAAAAATAGTTTTGTTGAGATTTATGGCGAAACTAAGGTGAAAGATAGAGCAAAGGCCATAGATTCTTTTCAGAATGATTCTAAAGTAAAATTCTTTCTAAGTAACCCCACAACTGGTGGGTATGGTTTGACACTTACGGCTGCAAAAACTGTTGTTTATTTTTCTAATAATTATAATTTAGAGATAAGAAAACAATCAGAAGATAGAGCTCACAGGTCTGGACAGACAGGCACTGTCGTAATAATTGATATAATAGCAGAAAATACTATTGATGAAAAAATTATGAACGCATTAACAAAAAAAGGCCAGATTGCGGCAAAGACTTTGGGTGAAGAAGACCTAAAAGACTGGTTATTGTAGCTTTTTAAACTGCTCTACTCTTAATAAAAATTTTTCTCCGTATTCGCTCAAATCAGCCTCTGAGAGCTTAAATTCCTGATATACAAGGCTTCGGGTACAAATACTTATTACACCCTGCTCTATAGGCCCGTAATTGCGTTTATGAGCTAAATAATAGGCTCCTAATTGTAGTTTATAATCTTCTACCCACTCTTCTTTTTTGGGGCGGTTCGCTTGTTTAAAATCCACGATAGATGGTTTACCGTATGCCATGGCCACTAAATCGCAAGTACCTGCATATTGATTTTCAAATTCTAAAGAAACTTCATTACCCCAAACTTCATCTATATCTAAATTATTTAAAATCACTTTAGCCATCATGCGTGGTTGTTTACCCTCATCAGAATCGTTAAAATAACCTTTGCCGTTATAGGCATATTCAAGTACTTGATGCATTTCTGTCCCTATAGTAGAAGCTTGATTCATTATTCTATCTGCCTCTTTTTCGCCTATTTTTCTTCTCCAATTATCTAAAAATTTATTATCTTTAGTAGCTGATAAAATTGTGGTTACACTTGGGACTTTAGCTTCACCGACTAAATATTTTCTACCAGTTGTGTCTGAAAAACGATTGTAATGTTTATAAGGATATTTCTTGATTATCTTCAAGACTACTACTCTTTATTCTTCGTCTGATTGTCCTTTATCTTGAACCCCGATCTCTCTAAGCCTTTTATCAAGTTTTTCTCTATTTCTTCTAAAGACATCTGCGGTTTCACTATTGTAAGTACCTGCCTTTTTGAGTTCTTCGATTCCTTCTTTTGTTTTAATTTCTCTGACATTTTTTAAATCAAATATTGCAAATTGATCCCCTGCATCTCCTGCGTAAAGAGCCTCTTCTAGTGTATCATATATAACTGGCCCGTCAAGATAGTATTTTCCATCATCCTCATTAAACCAACCACCTGCTTTAATATCTCTTTCTGTAGCATCTGAAAGTCTTTTAAGATTTTGTGCAAACTTTCTAACTGTATCTCTTGTCAATTCCTTTTGTGGTAATGCTATCTCTGTCAATTTTGTTTCAGCTACTACAAAACCTTCGGTTTCCTCATTTCCCTCTAAATCAGCTGTAAATCCAAAAGGTCTATCTTTAATAAATTTAAACAATTTTTCTGTGGATTCATCTGCTTTTTTTATAGCTCTTTCAGTAGCAACATCTTTTATTATCTCTTCTATAATTTCTGGTTGTTTCGGTGGCTCCGGTGGCCGTGATTGAGGCCTAGGTTTTATTTGAAATTCTATCTTTGGTTTTTTTTCTTCTTTCTTTTCTGGCTCATCTTTTTTTTCTGTTTCATCCTTTTTAAATAATCTATCTTTAATTTCTTGGCCAACTGTCTGTGTTGGCATTAACATTGCTCTTAACATTTTTATTTGAGGATCCTCTAAATTACGAATATCAATATTTGAATCTTTTAAATCTTTTTGTGCTTTGTAACCTATAGCACCACCAACACCTATAGTTGCTATAGCTTGTAATAATGCGGGTAAACCTAAAATAACAGCCATGTTAAACCTTTTGTATTAATACAAAAATAATGTAACCCATGCCAGTTAATAAACCACCAGCTACTGTTAACATTACTTTTTCTATCCTAGCAACAGAATTTTCTACTCTAGTAATTTTATCATGTGTTTGCTTTTGCATAATACGGCAAAGCTTTTCATGTGATTCTATTTTACTTAAAGCTATATCTTTTGGCATTACGTCATTCTCTTTCTAGCTAAAGCTGCCCCTAAAGTATCTTGAGGAAACAAAGTTTCAAAATTTTGTGCTGCTTGTATTGACTCTAATCCGACTGGTTGTTGAGGCATTCTAGGCAATTCTGCTGTTTCAATAGCTGTAAATGGGTTTCTACTTATTGTTATTTCATTATCTTCCTCAGTTTGAATATTAGCTTGATTATTAGAATCTACATCTGAGTTATCTATAAAATCAATCATTGCAGGGCTAAATGAATCATCTTCAAAAAATTGTTCATCCAAAACATTATATCCAAACAATCTAGTCAAAGCTTGTTTAGCAAATGTTGACCCCGTTTTAACCTTCTCTAGTTTAAGTAACTCTTCCAATCTGGCAGGTTCTGTTAAGATGTCAGCTAATTGTTTATTAAGATTACTACTAAATATTTTTTTAATTGCTGTAAATGTTCTACCTGCAACAGTAAATTGTCCTAATCGTGCTCTAATTAAATCATTTAATGCAGTCTCTCCTCTACCAACAATATTAGCAGGTCTTTTTCTACTTGTTATCTCAAGAGCATTTCTCATTTTGTATAAATTTTTAACAAAATCTGGTTGATCTGCAAAAGTTCTTTCAAGTATTTGCCTATTTTGTTTTAAATAATTAGCTAAGTTATCAAAAACAAATTCGTTTCTGTTATTTGTAATTTTGTTAAATAAATCTTGTTTTGCAACAGATTGAAAAGATTTATATAAATCATCATCGCTTCTAACTATTGCCATTATTTTATTTAAAGTAGTTGGTCTTTTACTGTTAAATGCATATTGAAATATTTGATCAGGATCCATTGTTGATAATTTACCTTGAGTGGTTTTTGAAAATTGTTTAATTAACTTATCTCTTTTTAATGTTGCTTTTTCAACTTCCTTTGCAAGTCCACCAATTTTTTCAATTTCTTTAGAACCTTTTTTACCAAAAAAAGTTTTTAAAGCATAATCATAATCATTTAAAAACTTAACATGTTTTACTAAATTTATCTTTCCTGTAACTTTATCTTGAACGGTATCTCTATAAGCTCCTAAAATAGCCTCTTTATATGTCGGAATCATTTCTGGTCTTTGTTTTAATATTGCATAAACATCATCTATTCTTTTTTCTTGTCCTAAACCTTTTTTAAATGTTTGATTGAATATATCCTCATTATTTATCACTAACCTACCATTTTTAGTTTCCAATAATTTACCAATAATCCCTCTAAATTGATCTTTTCCTGACTTATAATTTTTTGAAAGCTCTTTGTATTCTAAAAGCCAAGCGTCATCTGTTCCTAAATCTTTTGCCATTTGATCATCAAAAGCTTTTAACAGTCTTGATATGGATGTTTGTTCAGGCACACCTTCAATATTAACTTCACCTCTTACAATTGACCTTTCAAATTTTTTCAGATCTGAAATAGAATTTTTTATTTTTTCTAAACTAGCAGTTTTACCAGGATTTTTAAAAAAAGTAGATGTCTTTGGATATTTAGAAAAAAAAGTATCTCTTGTTCTTTTATTTAATGATTTTAATACACTTTTAATTATATCAGTATTTACTTTTCTATCCCCACCTGACGAAAATAAAGTTTCATACGCAGCGTCCATTTCATCATCAAATGTTTTATATAAATCATCAATAACACCTTTTATTTTAATCCCAGCTTCTTTTTGGGATCCATCAGGTAATTTTAAAACTGCATTAGTTAAATCTGTTTCTGATTTTTCTAAAGCTTGAGTTAATGCTTTCTGCTTTGGACTTAATCTTTCTAAAACTTTATTTTTAATTAATTGACCTAATTCATCTGCCGCAATTGGATCTTTACCTGATAACGCAGTTTTTTTATAAGGCCCGGTTATGATATTAAAATAAGTATTTAAAGCTTCCGCTTGTTTTCTATTAAATGTATCAAACTGTCCTTTAACACCATATTTAATGTTGGATTCAAAAGCGTGTTGCAAAGCTAAAAGTTCATCATCATTTGACGCTTGACCTAATGTAAATTTTAACCTTGGTTTTACCCCTGCTGCTTCAAGTGTATTATTAATTTCTTTAACCAATTTGTATGCATCTTTTGCATCAGTTATTCTACCACCTATTTCGGCTGCATTTATTTTACCAAAACTTTTAGCATCTTTAATCATTCTATATAATTTTGGTAATGATAAACCAAGAGCTGTTAAACCACTGTTTATTGCAGTTAACTCACCAACGTCCTCTAAGTATTTTCTAGCTTTTTCAATACCTTCTTTTTCAGTTGTATTTATTCCATAAAGTTGATAGCCTAAAAATATTCTTGTAGCTTCAGTTAAAGCTGTTACTCCTGCTGATGTTGCAATTGCTGCACCCGGCCCAGCTGCTGATGCAACCGTTGTAGCAATAATCTCAGGTAAAATGTATGCACCCATTGTTCCAAATTTTGCAATATCTCCTTCATCTAAACCATATTGATTTAACAATTCAAATTTACCAGTATTAGGATTTAAAAATTCTAATTCTTCAGTTTCAGGGCCGTATCTAAAAGGCACATCCTCTCCAAAATATCTATTCAAAACAACTTTTGCTGCTAATGCTTTATCCTCATCATCAGTTGCTAACGCTTGTGCGAAACCAACCTCCACCATACTTACATCTGTATCTGGATTTATACCTCTTATTTCTGCTATTTCTTTAATACTATATTCTTTATCTGGTAATTGTGGTATGTCGGGCATTGGAAAGAAAGGAAGTTCATCATAGTCATCAGGTTTTTCGGCAAAAGTATTTATAAAGTCTTTAAATCTAACAGGGCCTTTTAATGATAATTCTTCGTAAACTTTATTTATAATATCTTTATCATCTGCTTCAGTTTGATCGGTTGCAACTTTGTAAGTTTCTAAATTTGAAAATTTACCTTTTGGATTAAAAGATCTATAAAAAGAATAATAGTCTACATCTGCTTTATCTTTAATTTTATTGTAAATACCATCAACGATCATTTCATCGGTAACAGGAAAACCTTTCTCTTCTTCATATGCTTTTAATTGATCAGCAAATTTAGCTCTGTACTCTTCAACATTTTGTGTGGATAAAATAGCCATTATTGTGGTAAAATAGATGCTGGTGATTCATCATCAGAATCTATTTCTACTCCTCTAAAGTAATCGTAATTTTTTAATAATTTATTATATTTATTTGGTATATCTTCCTCTAATACATCATAAGCAGTTGTGTACTCATTTATCGCCAATGCTGCTAAATCATCACCAGTTGATCGTAAACCCTCTAAGAAATTTAATTTGTTTGAGCTTTCTCCAATTGATTTTAAAGCTAATTCAATATCTGCTACACTAAATCTTCCTCCTGGTTCTCTGGTTTTAGCAATAAAATATGCTAAGTTGATTATTGAAGTTTTAAGACCTTGTGCTTCCGCAGCTTTTAATGCTCTTGTTATTCTAGCATTTGTGCCCTGTCCATCAATTATTTGATTTATTGCTATTTCTGTTTTTCTCAAATCATTCATTTCTTGCCTATCGTTTCTATTTATGAATTGATCAACAAATCCAGTAAAGCCAGTAAATGCTAAAATTGTATCGGCTGCTCTGCCTGTAAATTGAGTTTTTGCCACCTTCTGCTGTATTCTTCTTATTAATTCTGTTGCTCCTTGTGCATTAGTCATCGCAACATCTGCATCATTTTTTTGTTTTCTTTGACGCTCAATATCTTTTACTTTGAGCATCATTTCTATGTTACCTTCGACAGGTTGATATAAATCTGGATTTTTTAAAACTTCAGATTTAGTTACAAACACAGGCCTTGTTCCAAATTCACCATCAACCGAATCTCGTTTGTAAGCTTTTACAAATGATTCTTCTTTACCAATAGGTAGATATCTTGCTTTTTGCCCCTCTCCTCTTGGCCCATCAGGTATAAATGTGCTTAAAACTAAATCAGGATTTACAAAAACTTCTTTTTGTTTGAGAACATCAAAAACTTTCATTGGTTGTTTAGCTGTTTTTTTCTCAGGCATTGGTGTGAATCTGAAACTACCATCATCCATTAAAGCATTTTGTATCATGCTTTCAGTAGCAAAAACTGATTTTTGAGTTACGTTATCAAAAACTTGTTTTGTTTTTTCTAATTTTGATTCTCTTCTTTTATCTTCTCTTGCTTTTGCTTCTTCATCTAATTGTTTAATTTGTAATGATAATCCTGGTATTGGTTCTATACCTTTTCCAAATGCTCTTGCTAAAGATCCTAGTTGACTTTCACCTGGCATTACTCTTGCTTGTAATAAAGCAGAAGTTATAGGCGTAAGTAAAAGATTTCTTTTTTCCGTTTGTGAAAAACCACCTACTTTAAATTTTTCTACCTTTAAATTCTTATCTTGTTTTTTAAGATAAGCTTTTCTAAATAAAGGTCGCATTAAAACCTTATTCATTTAGGCCCCCTGTATTCCTGAAAATGCTTGAAAAGCTCCTAATCCAGCTCCAACCGATTGAGCTAAAGGATTTGTTGTAGGTGCAGTAGCCATCCCTAGTTGTGATGTAGTTTTAGGCCCTTGTGCATAAACGTTTGATAAAAATTCTATTCTTTGGAATGGTTCGAAAGATTGTTGTAATTGTGTTCTTCTTTGAGCATCTAATGCAGCTTGAGCTAATTGTCTTTGTACACCACCTGCTGCCATTAATTGATTAATATCTTGTTGGCCCATTTGTTGTTGTTGTTGACCTGCTCCTAACAATTGTTGACCAACAGCAGCTTGTGTTCTTTGTTGATTTTGTGCAGCTTGTAATGCAGTGCCAAAACCTTGTTGTCTTGCTCTTCCTATATTAGATAAAATTCTATTTTGTAATTCTGCTTGTTGCACACCTTCTCTACCGCCACCAAATGCACCAGATCTTACAGCTTGTCCTGCAAGTTGATTTTGCATTTGTTGTCCCTGTCTTAAAATTTCACCTGTAACAAATTGATCAAAAGGATTAAAAAACTGTTGTATATTAGGAGCTGCTGCCGCTGCTTGTAATTGTGCTATTCCTTGAGCCGTTGTCGCTGCACCAACACCAGTTTGTCCTGCTAACCTTGTTGCTTGTTGTTCTAATGCTGATAATCCTGCAACTCTTTCTGCTGGTATGGCAACAGGTTTTTGTGCAACCTGTCTTGCTAAATCTAATAGCTCTATTTTTCTTTCTTCAATACCAGGAGCCTCTCGGACAATTGATGTCTGAGTAGCTGGTGTGCTAGGTTGTGATGATCTTCCTCCGCCTAAAAAACTCATTTATCTAACCATTTCTCTAATTGTACGTGTTTCTTTTTCCATCCCCATTTTTGAGAAACTTTTTCCCAACCAGGTCTGGCCCAAATGCATAACCTTTTACATTTATTTAGTTTTGCAAATTTTGTAATATGATCCACAAATTGATCCTCCCATAACTCTCTTCTTTTCCCGGTGCATATTACAATTTCTAGTTGTTGATAATTTGGCATCTCTGTTATTCTAGTTACCCCAACACCAAAAACTTTATTTTCTTCCATTTCATCGGATCCAAAAAATATCCAACACTGCATCATATCTTTTTTTAGCATCTCATAAATATGTTTTGAGTCTGCATATTCTCCAGAATATTTTAAAGCTTGTGAAACTAAAAATTCTGCTAGTGGCCAAAACTTTTCAATATCTTTAGGCTCTACAGGTATTACACTTACTAGTGGTTTAATTTTTTTTCTTGTTGATGCCATTGGCCTCCTTTAATAAGTCAAAAACTCTTTTATATTTTTTTTGTTGATCATAAAAAAATGCAGCTCCTTTTTCTCTCATGTCTTTCATGCTATTAGGATTTCCACCATTAATTATTCCTGCACCTAAAACTCCGTCAGCTCTTGTTACAAATTCACCATCTGCTAATTGAGCTAACATAGTATCTTCATCTTTGTCTCCTGTCCCTGATCCGTCTTCAACATATCCTGTTGCTCTTACGTAGTTTGTTGGATCATTTTCATCATGAGACTGTTTTGAAGGTAAATAATTTATACCACCTTCATTAAATTTTTTTATTTCTGCTAGACCTCCAGTTTTAGCTTTAAATGTCGTACGCTCTACAGCATATGGCCCAAGTCTGGATGTGCCTTGATTTCTTGGATCTGCTTCTGGTATGTAAAGTTTTTCATAAGCTTTTTCTTGTCCAGTAACAGGATCAATATATTTAAAGTCTCCTCTTTCTGCCGCTAATCTTGCAACACCTAAATTGTAAGTTGGTTGAAATACATCAACATCTTTTGGTTCAAATGCTCCTGATAAATATGTTATAGCACCAATACCTAAACCTGCTTTAAATGGATCTATTTCCCTTTCTCCTGGAATGATTACTCCATCAGCCACTCTTTGCCTTGTAAAGAAATCACCAATTTTTCCAAACGCTGATCCTTGTGTCGTTGCTCCTGATACTGCCCCAGTTTTTGCTGCCGCTGCTCTACTCGTTGCTAGTGCACCAGATTGACCAGCAGCTAATGGACTCATAGTTGCTCCTCTAGAAAATAATTGTGTAAATGTTGGAACTCCACCAAGAGCTCCAAAACCTGCTTCTCTGACCCCTGGAACCATTTGACCCCCGTAATATCCAAGTGTAGCCCCACCGACACCACCTAGAATTCTACCTATACCAGATGCTCCAGAATCCTTTGCAGCTCTATATCCTTTATATCCTCCGTATGCAGCTAATGCGTAGGGCAAAAATTGTAGCATTAATTCTTTACTCCTTTTAAGATCTTAAAAGGTAAATATTACCATTTTACTTCTCTAATATCAACTCATCGACAAATTTGCCTTTATATTGATGTTCACCAACGTGTATTATTTCATCTAATATATAAGCAAAACATTTACCACCGATGTCTTTCCAGAGCTTACAAAAAGCAAAATCCTCTCCAAGGTAAGTTTTATTTATAGGGTCATGTAAGGTATCAAAGAAATTCCACATGTGTTTCTTCAACACTAATTTACTGTTAATAACAGTGTTTTGACGTATTTCTCGTTCAGGGTATTTTTCAATAAGTTTTTTAAAAACACCCCTTTCTATTAACATACATCCCGTAGGAGCGTGTGTAATTTCAATTATGCCATCTGTTAATTTAACATCGTTTTTATCTTCAACTTTCATAGGGTAGCTATTAAATATTTGCTCAAGATCCTCTGGCTTTTTAATTTTGCCTTGTTGTATTTCATCTAATCCTTTATCCCATAAAAAAGCTTTTAATGGGTACGGAACTGATATTAGCTCTTTCTTTGCCTCTAGCATTTTTAGTATTGTTTTAGCTTTGACATGAATATCCGAATCAATAAATAACATGTGGGTGCAATCAGACTCTAAGAAACCAGACACACATAAATTTCTACCTTGTGTAACTAATGATGATTTTAAAATACAAAATTCTACATGTATTTTTTTCATGTGACATAGTCTAGAAATATCTAATAAAGATTGTACATAATGTAATGAAACCTCTGAGTGACATGGAGTTGCAACATACAATCGAAAGGGTGAAATATTATTTGATTTTTTTTCAACCCATATAGGTTTAATTAATTCGTCTTCATCAAGATTTTGCACTTAAAGCTCCTTCTAAAAAAATTTCCCACTCGCCCCCCTTTTTTTTCCAATCGTAAAATCTTTTAGCATGTAATTGTTGTGCATCTAGGTGTTCTTCTAAATAATCTTCACCTAATTGCTTACTAGCCATATCTATAGCTTGTCCAAATGTTTGTGCTAGTTTTACATAATCTTGTGTGTAATTTACATACACTGGCCACTCAGAACAAGTTTCATATAAAGCTCCATAATTTGTACATATCATATAAATACCTGCTGCCATAGCTTCTAAAGCTCCTATGCAAAATGTTTCTTCCCAACAACTAGGATGACACCATATATGATAATTACTAATATTTTCCATAATATATTCATGAGGCTTATATCCAATGTAATTTACATTTTTCAATTTTTTCGCTTGATCAAATAGAGGATCATATTTACCTTTATTTACTTTTTCAAAATAATCACCATAAATTTGTGTTGAAGAATAAACATCTAATTCAACATTTGGATTTCTAACAAACTGCATTGCACCTAACATAACGTTTAATCCTCTCCAAGGTGTTGAATTGTATAATATTTTTATTTTTTCGCCCTTCTTATAAGGTTTACGTTTAGGAAAATGTTCTACACCATTTTTAATAACCATAGATTTATCTTGAGGTATTCTAAAAAAATATCTAAATTTTTCATAATTCCAATGTGAATTAAATATGTACCAGTCATATTCATCATGTCGACTCTGATCACCAAAAAACTCTTGTAGGTTTGGTTGATCGTATGAATTTTTTTGCCAAAGTAAATTTAATTTATCTTTTACTAATGGAACTTTACCTGGTATTGATGTGCAGATATTTACTTTATCTAATAATTCTTTTTTACAATATTTATGTAATAACTCTAGTTGTAATTCTGTACCGCCTCTTGGTTTCATTCGTCTTTGGTTTTACCAAAAAGCGTAAGTTTAGCAACTGTAATTTCTAAATCTTGTCTGAAATCATCTGCGGTTGTATCTGTGTTTGGATCTGCAACGTCTGCATCAAACTCTGCTTTATCAGCATAGACTTTACCTGTTCTTTTGTTTTTAACAATTTCAACAGCCTTCGCAGGTATTCTTTGTATCGCCATTATGTCCTCCCTTGTCGGTTATATTTCTTATAATCTCTTTTTTCACTTTTTGAAAGTTTTTTCTTATGCCTTCGTGGTCTTTTTCTTGGTTTAGGTCGTGGTGTAAAATTAACAAATTTTCGTTTAGCCATTCTCTTGTGATCTATCTAGTAGTGCAAAAGAAACTATACCCTGAAGCTCATCTGCTGTTCCTGCTGTCATTTTTAAAATATCACCAGCCTCAAGCACTAATGTATTATTTATAATATCTTTAGTAACACTTCCTGATAATGATTCGTTAAAAATTCTAAAAGTTGCACCTGCGGATGTATCAGTAACTTGTACATTTAAATTTACCCCACCACTAGATCCATTATTAATTTGTATTTGTTTAATTAATATAGTTGCATTTGTAGGGCATGTAACAACACTTGTTGTTCCTGTTGTTGATAAATTAACTCCTGCGTTTTGATATCTTATGGTCATTGTAAGAAAAAATTAAAAGTGTCTTGCTCTTCTTTTAAATCAAATTGAAATGAAAAATTTAATTGATTTTTTAATGTATCTAATGCCTCTAAAATTTGTCTCTGATTAGACTCATCATATTGTGGTTTAGGTTCTGGAATATAAATATCTATTTTTGCCATTACCTCATCATCCCAAATGGAAGACCATAAATAAATTCTTGATTAATAAACTGAGGTGCTCCATACAAACTTCCTAAACCCTGACCCATCATATTTTGTGGTTGTATATTAGGATCTTGTAACAATGCAGCAATTCCTGAACTATCGTCACTGCCTGTAGATATGATATTTCCATCAGGGCCTCTCATAAAACCTTTTTTTAAATTACCAGCAGCATCAATAATACCTGCTGATCTATCTTGCATGTATTGTTTATAACCATCAGCAGATCTTTCATAAAAATCGATACCTCTTTTAGGTCTTGGATCTCTACCACGTACAATGGCTCTATTTTTCAAACCTGAAAAAAAATCTATATTTTGACCTAAAGTATAATCTCTAAAAGGTCTTGTAATATTCATAAAGGTTCCGCCAGGAAATCCTATAGGAAATGTGGCAGCACCTTGTTGTCTTAATTGATTTAAAGTTGCAGGTTTATTCTGAGTTAAAAAAGCCTCTTGTTGTTTTCTTCCTCTATCTCCCGGTGTTGTTGTGCCTCTCTTATCACTTGCTATTTTCGTTGGCCTTTGTGTTTGTTGTGCAGAGTATTTTTGTCTTCTGTCATCCATTATCTTTGTCCATCGGGTTGCGTGTCAGCTCTAAAAGTTCCATATCTCCAACTTTGATTTACTGAAGTATTTTCTACTCTTAAACTAGCAAATCTAGCTCTAGCTCTAGTATCTACTTTAGTCGTTGAACTATTTATTGTAAAGGGCCCCAGTGGAGATGAAGTTTCATTATCTACTGGAAAATCCTTTAATAATATTGATATTTTAGCATCCCCTGTTAAAACTTTAAAGTCTGGCACAAATCTTCTCATGCTTATAAAAAATTGACCATTACCTTGAATATCTAAATCAAAATCTCCTGACTTAATAAAAGAGACAATTGCTGTAGAGGTGCCGTTTGCAGCTACTTGATTTGTGCCCTCTTCATGAGAATAGTATGTCGTAGCTCCTCGATTGTTTGTAATACCTTGAATAACAGGAAATGTAGGTACACCAGTTGAATTAAACTCTGTTGCATATGGGTTATCAAAAAGCGTTGCATCATAATAACTTGTTCTTGATAATGACCCAGTAGTCCAAACACGTTCTTGATAATTATATGTTACGACTCTATCAATGTTTACAGATCCAAATTTTGGATAGAACCAATTAATTTCAGAATACAAAGTATTATAACCAGCATAAACAATTTCACCACTAGTAAACTGTAAACCTAGATTATCTCCACCTGTAGTAAAAACAAAATCTTCTACTAAACATGGTAATGATTTAACTGTTCCATCATAAACAAAAAATCCACCTGCTTGACCCATCCAATAAACTGCCCCATCAACATATTGAATTGAGTGCTGACCTATAGCTCCACAGTTTGAGCCAACCTGTCGAATAGAGAATGTAAAAGGAGGGCCAACAAATTGCATAACATATGCAGCAGTATCTGTTAAAATTAAAATATAATCTTTTGCTTTTGCTGCTCCAACAATTTTAGTGCCGCTATCTAATCTAAAAGTTCCAGCAGTATTAGTTGAGGTAGGTGCATAATTAGTAGCGTCTTCTTGATCTGAAAATCTAATAAATAATTTATCTTGTGTCGTAGTTGTGCCTATTGTTGTCTCGGTTCCTAATATAATTAAATGTCTATCTCTTTCGGAAACAATTGATGCTACGGATGCAGTTGGAGCACCAGACAGTGCTGCGGCTCTAGTAGTTAAAGCAGCATTATTAGCATTAATAGGATTCCAAGAAAATGTTTTACCATTTTTTGCAGTGGCTATAAGTTGTTGTCCAAAATTATCTAATGACCAATTAGCAGGTTCAAGTATTACAGCTGAAGTTCCAGAAGCTGTGCCCCATCCTGTAAAGTTTTGTGCATCAGTAACAGTGGCACCATTGGAATGTGCTTGTCCGTTTGAGGTGCCCGGTGTCGCTGTTCCGTTAGCCCCTCTTGTTATACCAGTTAAATCATTACTTGAAATACCGCTATAGGTAATTAATTCATTATCAACCAATATAACGCCTGATGTTGGTAAACCTGTGACTGATGTCAATGTTATACTTGTACCTGAACCACCTGTCCCTGCTGTGTCTGCATTAAGAGCACCATTTAAAGTTGTTTGAATAGGGTTTGTTACACTACCACCATAAAGACCTGTGCCCCATCCGTATCCAAATGTTTGAGTTGCAGGCCCAAAATCAACATAGGGTTTTATAGATACAGCACCGGCAGCAGTCATGCCTGTTCCTGTTTCAGCAGATGGCATAGTTAAAACTAATGATGTAAACGTAGACGATTGTACTTCAAATACCACATCATCAAAATCTGTAGTTGAAAATCCTGTTGCTCCACCACCAGGTAACGTTACCGAGTCTAAAATAATATAATCACCTGCATTAAGATTAGTTCCTGATATATTAATTGTAACAGTTGCAGAACCATTCACAGAAGTAAAAGTCCCTCCTGATATTGTTGCAGCTAGCGGTGTAATGTCATAAAACGTATTAGAATAATAAACCAATAAACATTTATCTGTTCCTATCGCAGCATAAACTCTACCATCTAAATCTGTCCACATATGCTGATGTCTTGCATTTCCTGCTAAAGTTGATGTTGTAAGCTGTGACCATCCACCTATTTTCTCAGGCAATCCGTATCTGAATCTTACATTATCTCCATCAACCCATTGACCCTCAGCACCTGTTTCAGTGACTTGCTTATTAAATCCTGGTTGTATTGGTACACTTGTTAAAGGCATCCGTAATTATACCATAATAGATTATTGAAATCTATTTCACTTCATGAAGATTTGCACACTAATTCTAGGCATAATATCTGTTAGAACAGGGTTAACTTTGTGTTGAAATGGTGATTTTATAATAACAATTGAATTACCTTTTAAAGGCAACCACCCATGTGCTGTAGAGTCTGCAAACATAAACTCACCTCCCCAGTTAACATTCCATTTATTATTAATGTAATAGGTAGCACCATATTTCCAACTGCCATCGTTATGCCAGTTAATACCTGAGCTTTTTTTCATATAATGAATGTTAGTAGACATTTCTACAACGTCTTCAAATTGAAAAAAAGGATTGTGCTTCACTAATGTTTTTAATTTTTCAAAAGGTTGGTAATTACTAACACCTGTTCTTAGAGGTGGGTTTAATCTTTCTATAAGACCCTCTTCCCAAACACCTTTTGAGGTATGTAAATTTATTTGTTTTCGTTCTTTGATAATAGCATCATGTATACCTTTATACATATTTTGATCTAAAAAATTATGTATCCACCAAATTTTTCCAGGTACAGAATAATACAGATTCATTGAGGCCCTAAAAAACAATTAATGCAATATCTTGTTCCTTTAGTTACAGGATCTGTACCATGAATCCATATAGGTTCTGCTGGAAATATCATAGCATCTCCAGTTTTAAATGAACATTTTACACGTCCATCAAAAAATCTAAATTCACCGCCCTCATAACCTTCGTTTAAATTTATAGTGCAAGACGCTCTGTTTATTACACTAAAATCAGAATGATCTTTAATATACTGTCCCTCTTCATATTTAAGTATTCTAATATTATGTGTGGTTGTTAAAAAAAATTTATTCTCAAATGTTGGGCATATATTTTTATTTAAATGCATTTCATAATTTTGTAAAACTATGCTTAAGTAAGTTCTTATAATATCAAAAGGTTTTTTAAAAGACGCATCAATCTGCACGAAATGAGATAAATTAATACATTTAAAATTATCTTTTACATTTTGTTTTTCTTTAAATTTATAACTTTGTTCAGTCTCAGATAAGTATTTTTTGGTTTCAAAAAAATTAATTAAGCTATCACATATAGCTTTTGGCATTAGACCATCTATGTGATATTTCAGTTCGGTTATTTTATGGTCAAACATTTTTTATCTCTATCATAATAATATTTTTTACCCCATTGATCAGTATATTGCCTTAGAAACAATGTGCATGTATATCTTCTCATATTTTTTACAGGACTTACATTAGCAGAATGTGTTATGTCTGAAGGAAAAAATACAGCTCTATTAGGTTGAAATCCAATATGTATATCTAAATCTTCCATATCCTCATCTTTTCTTTTCGTATAAAAGACTGTGCCATTAGTTACAGCCACAGGGCCATCAATCATTAAAAGGACATTTGCAGCAGCAGTATCTGTATGAGGTTTTAAAGTATCTAAATTTCTCATGTCAATCCCAGAATCAGGGTCAATAACATCTATCTTAATATTAAACTTTTTTTCTGCTTGTCTACATAAAATGTCAGCTAAATCTTTATCATGTTTCAGAGAAAATCTCATACCATAATAAGTTTCTTTATTTCTTACAAGCTCTTTACCAAAGTATCTTGGAATATAAGGTAAGCCTTTCTTTACATAACCTTGAATTTTTTTAAGCTCTTCTTTTTCAAAAAAATCGTTTACAATCTGTATCATTTTAATATTGATTTTATTGTATTACAATAATAAGTATCATATCACAAGCACAATAAAAATGATAAATATATTAGATAAATCTAATAACGTTCAAGAACAGATCACTAGTTTAAATGTAACATATAAGAGATCAGTAAATATAATTTTTGGTCATTATCCTTTCCCAGAAGAAATTCATAACTTTATTATAGATATAAAAAACAATATTGATCCATCTATAAATTATTCAAATGTAAAAGGTGGTATGACTGATTGGTATTTTTTTAATAAAAAAAATAATTTTAATAAATTTTTTAATTACCTAATAAATAAAAATAGTCAAACTCACCCTGACATGTGGAAATATTTTTTTGATAAATATTTTGTTTCTAATGCTTGGGGCAATGAAATAAAAAAAGGGGATAGTGTGGGTTTTCACACACACCCTTGTACTCATGGTTTATTGTTTTTAAGTAAAGGTTGTGATTTAATTTTTCCAGAACTTAATATTACAATAACTCCAGAACCTGGAGATTATTATATTTTTCCTGGTGAAATATTACATGGTTTCAATAAACATACTGGAGATCTAAATAGATATACTTTAGTATTTAATATATTACAGGGAGATATATTTAAATTCCAAAATAAGGTAAAGGAGCTAAATGAAAGAAAAGACATCTAACATTACTAATTTTATTGGTGTTTATGATAATTTCATAACCCCTGAAGAGTGTAACAGAGCGATAAAATTTTTTGAAGACATGGATAAATTTAATAAAACAATGAATAGAATTACTTCTGAAGGTATGTCTGTTTTAAGAAAACAAGATCAGCATTATTTTTGCACGTTTGATCAATATGATGTGTGGTTTAAAGAACTTAAGACTATGGTTATAAACTTTGATTTAGCTTTTAATCATTACTGTGAACAAACAGGTGCTACAAATATTTATGATGTTAAGTATAAATATACTACACTTAAATTACAAAAAACGTTACCGACTGAAGGTTATCACGACTGGCATGTAGAGTATTCTAGTGTTGATAGTGAAGCTTTAAAAAGGGCTTTTGTTTTTTCTATATATTTAAATGATGTAAAAGATGGCGGAGAAACTGAATTTTTATATTTTTCAAAAAGGGTTAAACCTAAAAAAGGTAGAATTGTAATATGGCCAGCTGCTTTTCCTTATGTTCATAGAGGTAATCCACCAATATCAGGTGAAAAATATATCTTAACTTCTTGGATGTTGTTGCCTATGTTAAATGATAAGTTTTAACTTGTATATGAAGTAGGTCTTGCACCTATTCTTGCTACCTTAGCATCAGCAGTTTCTTGAGTGCCAGTCTCGTCAAAATAGTTATCCATGTCCCAATCAGATTGTAATCTAGCTAAATGTGCAGCATCCCATCTATTTGTAAATTCTTGAATTGAACCTAATGTTGCTTCATCATATTGAGAGTGAGGTGTTTCATCTCTATACTCAACTTCATCAGTATTTGGAGTTGTGCCATGTTGAATAGCCCATATATTTGAAAATTTTGATTGACTCCAAAATGCATCATCATCAATAACATAACCGTTACCAGCTGCATCGCCAGTTTGTTTAATAACTAACTTGTCGTCCATAACTACTGTCCAATTTGCTGATGTTGCCATAAATTTCTCCTAAGTTTTAATTATATATATCACAGCCAAATAAGGTTGTACAACAGATGTTGAATCACCTGTAAATGTTGCACTCATGTTATGGTTGTGCCCTTGTCCTGATCCTGCATTCGCTACACTCAAACCAGAGCTACTTGAAGATCCTTCAGGTGTGTGGAAAGGACTTGTTTGTCCACTGGCAGGTGTGTGACCACCACCAGAAGATGCGGTTGATATATTTGTTGGGTGGTTGTGCGAAGCCAATTGTGCAGTTGATAAAGTTGCATTAGCTGTTGAACCACCTACGTTTCCTGTAGATTGCACTTGTTCTGCTCCACCTGTTGAAGCTAATGCTTTGTTATTAGATTTACCTAAAGCAATTTTGTCAGATAAGTTCGGTAAATTAAAAGTAGATGAACCATCTCCTGTTCCGTATGTTGTACCAATAATTGCAAATAAAGCAGAATATGTTGATCTAGAAACCGCAGATCCATCACACTCTAAAAAGCCAGATGGCACTGAAGATGAAGACCACGGCACGATAGTTGCAGTAGGTATACCTTCGATGCCAGTAAGGTTTGCTCCAGTAAAATCGTATCTTGTTGCTTCGTAATTTGACATATTATTTCTCCATATAAGTCCAGCCTACATTTGAACCAGAAAAGACTAATCCAAAACCTGCACCCTCTGTGTTAACTACTAAGTCTGATGTTGCGTTAGCTATTTTAGAACTGTTTCTACCTACAGTCAATGCGGCAGTATCAAAATTAAATCTTGAATCTATAAAATGAACTTCATCACCAACAGCTGGTGACGCTGGAAGTGTAACTGTAAAAGCTCCACCCGTTGTATCTATAAAAAGTTTAGCTCCTGCTTGAATTGTTTCAGCAGCGGTAAGTGTTCTCCATTTTCTATATTCATTTGTTTTTACAATGTTTGTTCCATCTGAATAAACAACATAACAATTACCTTCACATAAAAGCACACCTGTTCCAGATGCAGTTTTAAATGTTAATGTATTTCCCGCATGATCTGTTCCGTCTTCAATGTTGAAAACTTTTTCAATACTATCTGGTAAAGTAACAGTTCTGTTTGCAGCTAATGTGCCAGTAAATTTTAGAGTTGCATTTCTTGCATTGGAAATTGTAGCATCTGTCATTGCTAGTGTTACATCTGCTGATGCAACATCAATTGCTTCAAAACCAGCTACTGCTTGTTGAACTAAATTTAAATTTGTATTTGTTTTGTTTCCCCATGTACCAGCGTTTTCACCGGTAGCCATTAATTCGAGTTTTAAATCTGACGAAAAAGTAGAAGCCATATTTTTTTATCTCCTGTTTTCCTAATTTTACTTGCAGCTATAAAGTAAATCAACCCTACCCCTAAGCAGCATCTTGCCATGTATTATTAACACCTAAATCAACTTCCTGCCACGGAGTAACATTTACGCTATTTATTGAGCTTGTTAATGATTGTCCTGTAGGAACCACTCTAGCATTAGCCTGAGTGCCTTCCTCACCCATAGCTGATGTTAAAGATAATCCAGAAACACCAACAATAACCTGAGGAACTTGTGTGATTGTACCTATAGAAGTAGTTAAAGACTGTCCTGTAACTGGTTCTGTTGTGGTTTGTGTTAAACTTGTAGTGCCTTGAGATGTAGTCAATGATGAACCTGTAACTGGTACATCTAAGAATAATCCTGCTGGTGCGTTACCTACAGAGGTCGTTAATGACTGACCTGTTAATGTTTCAGTAGTAGTTTGTGTTAATGATGTAGAGCCAAGTGAGCTCGTCATTGTATGTTCAGCTACAGTAATAGATAAATCAGCATTAGCTGTAACAGAATAAACTCCAAACGTCATGCCTAGAGCTTGGCCTGTCACAGATACTGTCACATCAGTGAAAGAAGATTCACTACCAATTGATGATGTTAATGAAAGTCCAGTGTTGTTTTTAGCAGAGTAATTTACACCCCAAGCTAAATTTCCATATGTATCTCTACCCCAACCCTCGCCAATTAAAAACGTATCATCAATAGTTACAGATCCAGAAGATGTTGAGGCTGCAATTCCTGTTACTGGAACACCGATATCTACCACCTCTGTGCCGATAGAGGTTGTTAGAGATTGTCCTGTAACTGTTGTAGCAAAAGATATACCAGCAGTTTGTGTTCCTACTGATGAAGTTATTGATTGTCCTGTAACTGATACATCAGCGTTAGCAGTAACAGTAGTTGACCCGATTGAGGTCGCTAAAGCTTGTCCTGTTACATTTTCAAAAGGTTGTAGTTGTCCCCAGGCATTTACGTTCCAAGCATCACCTCCCCATCCTACTTCAATTATTCCCTCTGCTGTTTCATTTCCTATAGCAGTTTGAAGTAAACCAGCAGTTGTTAAATTTACTATATCTCCTGTGCCAGGTACAACTGACCCTTGAGATATTGAAGATGATACTCCTGTTACTGAAGTAGAAAATGAAGCAAAACCTGATGCTGCTCCAACAGATGATGTTAAACTAATTCCTGATACTGTTACATTTGCGTCAGCGGTAGTAGTAGCTGTGCCGCTAGATGTTGTTAATGAAATGCCTGATCCACCAAAGTCATTAGAACCCCATGTGGATTGACCCCAATATTCAGAGCCTGGCGACTGTACTAAAACTGTAATATCAGCCACAAGGCTCCTCCTTTATAAATTATGCGATTCTTAAGATAGCTGCCGAAGTAGTGAATGCAGGAAACTGAATTGTAAAAGTTCCTGAAGTCGCTGTTTTGTCTCCGCCAAAATCTAGAACAGCAACTGCATCAGTTGTGTTTGATCCACCTGACGTAGTTGTGTTATAAATTAAAGCACCTCTCGCAGTTAATGTAACTCCAGTAAAAGATAAATCTGCAAAGTCTGTTATAGCAGTGTCAGTTGCTACTGACGTTCCTACGTTTACTAGTGCTTTACCACCAGATGTATAACCCGATGGTGAAGATACTTCCGTATTAGATCCACCACCAGGGTTTGTTGCAAAACCTGTAGTTGATTTTCCTAAAGTAGCTCCGTTTGTAAACATCGCAAGTTTGAATGTGCTTCCGTTAGGTGCAGCTTGAAACTTGTGTGCACCTTCTAATAATTCTTTTTTAAAAGAATTACATATTGCGTTAGTTGTTATAGCCATATTTTCTCCTTATTAATAAGTTGTGTTAGGAGCAGGAGATGGTACTTTAATTCTTGGAACACCATCATCATACTCCGCACGTCTTCTTCTGCCCATTTGTTGTAGAGCAAAATTTTGTATTTCTTCATTATACTTTGAATTATATAGATTGTATAGGTTATCAGGGCCTTTTAAAAATCTAAAACACTCAGCTAAAACGCCATGTAAAAGCATAGACTCTTGATAAGTTGATATAAAAGTATTTGTTGAAGAATTAAAATGAGGTGGATCTTGTATATAATTTATCTGAACTGTATCTGCTGCTGCTGGTGTAGGAGCTACGATAATATTAAAATCATCAAAATTAGCAAAATATTTAGGTGTGCCTTGCTTGCCAGTGCCATTAAATTCAGAAATAAAACTTGTATCTTTTTTTTCTAGAAAAATTCTATTACCACTCGAATCAATATGCTCTACAGATCTCATAACGATTAAATCAGCAGGTAGAGATACAGCTCTATTACCAACTGTAAATGTAGAGGTTGCAGCCCTTCTAAGATCATCATAATCTACTCTCCCTGCAATATCAATTTCAACATTTCTAATAAACTGATCTATTAATGTATCAGTTAAAACTGTGTCGGAAACTTCGGTATAGTTTCTTACTTGTGTTAGAAAATTAGCGTGTGTTATAGCCATTATGTTATACTCACTGTTATGTTGCCAATAGTGGCACTTAATTGTCTTCGTCTATTCTGTAATGATCCATCATCTGGAACCATAGATGAAATAGATGTGGTTATTCCGTTTCCTGTAAAATTTTGTGAAAAAACACCAAATCCAAATATTCCTGGTAATGTTAAGTTAATTACCTGCACTTGAGTTCCTCCTGAATCAGAAATTGTAATATCATTATTAAATTTTTGAGCAGGTTGTTGAAACTTCATTGGTCTTGCATTTTGTATTGCAATAGCATCAGCGGTAGTACGTCTTCTTCTTATTTGTGGATGCTTTGGTTCAAACTCTGTAAAATGAACTAAAGATCCATTCCATTCTCTAACCATTTCATCATAAGGAAACTCCATACCTGATCTATCTGATATGGCCTTTGAATATTTTCCTACTGCAAATTTAGACATTATATACTCGTTGGGTAAAAGGATTGTGGAGTTATAAATGTAGAAGCTCTTTGACCATCTTCTTCAAGAGCTCTTTTTAATTCATCTTCATAAATCATTTTATTTTGTTGCACTAACTGTGGATTTTTCTTCATAGATAAATAGTATGCTAAACCTGCACACATGCATGGTAAAAATCTATATGCAACATCTGCTTGATCTGTATAAGCTCCTGCATCTTCTATTCTTTTAATTACAAAATATTTCAATACAGTATATGTGCTTAAATCTGGTGTTTGATATAAATTTATTACAGGTGTTGTTTGCCTATCTACATAATACTGTGATGGTGTGCCTGTTTCAAATTTATTAGGAATAGCTGCATATGCAGATCTATCTATTTTAGATAATGATATATCTTGTGTATTAGAAGTATTAGATGCAGCAGCGGTTGAAGATATAAATGCCTCAAGCACATCGTTAACATCTGATGAAACTGTATAAGTAGCTTGTCCTGCTACCAAAGCATTTTCATCTTGCTCAACCTTCCAAAGGTGTATGCCCCTATTACCCCATTCTGCAAATAGTAAATTTAAAGATCTTCTAGCAGATTTTAAATCATAACCTGAACTAGTTACAATTGCACATCTTTCGTATGCCTCTTGTATAATATCATCTATGTTTAAATCAAATCCTGTAGTTCCTGATGTAGCCATTATAATATATCCTTATAGTAATCCATTAATCCACCGCCTTTTTTCTTAATAACTTTTTCGAGTGCTTTTGCTTGTCCTGCATGTGCTTTTGATGCTTTTTTTAATTTAGCAGCTACAGTTTTAATTGTAGACTCACCACCATCTGATAATGTCATTACTCCTTTTGGAGCTTTACCATAACTTTTAAATATATCACTTATTCTACCACCAACTCTAGGTTTTGGTTTTGGTAATTTTGCTTTATCTCTTCTTTCAGCTGCATCTGCTTTATCAAAAGCTTTCATTGCTTCACCTTTAGTAATTACTTTTCCTTTTTTATCTTTATAAACTACACCTGCTTCTTTATTTTTAATTTTTGTCATCTTTTAAATCCTTTTAACATATCTCCATAATAATTTACCAAACTATCATTACTCACTTTTTTTCCCGCTATTTCAGATTTCATATAAGAACCAATATATTTATCTTTCTGTGCATCTCCGGGAGCCTTACTTGTAGTTTGACTGAACATTGCACGTCCCATAGCTGCTTTTTCAACACCTTTTATTTTGCCTTTATTTTTAGTAGCATAAAATATAGCAGTGCCTTTTTTCTTTCCGTATTGATCCTGCATAGAATCCATAATTTTTTTACCTTTTTTATTTAATGGCACTATACCTCCTTTTTAGCGGCCGCTTTGAGATCATGTGTCTCCTTTTTGCGGTTGTACAACTTCTTAGAGTTTAACACTTTTGATGCGAATGATCTAGACCTTACGAGTTTTGCGAATGGATTCTTTACCTTTTTTTGCAATGTTTACTACCCCTGTTTTACCCATTACTTTAGCTCTTTGCTCCATAACAGTTAAGATTTGTATTTTTCTCGCAAATGGTTTAGATATCTTTTTAACTTTTGCAACAGTCGCACGAGCATCAGCAGGAGTTGCAAACTTAATTTTAACAGTATCTCTAGGATTCTCATCAGTATATAATCTCCTATCTGACCCTTTAGGTTTTTTACCAGTTCCAACTAACGGATCTCTTTTTTTCATAATTATAAGTCTGTAGCGTTTCCTATCACAGGTTTATATTTAGTTTTACCATCTTCTTTGTATGCTCTCAACAATTGTTTTCTAGGATTTTCAGCCACCCAAGAACAATGAATCCACCCGCTGTTGGGTTCGCCTGGAGTAAAAAATTCGAGAATCATCTGATCATACTGAAGGTTTGCTTTGATCCAATCAAAGACCTCAGCGTTGCTAGTGCCCAGACATTCAAAGTCGACCGCTTCAGCTTTGGTGTGCTGTGAATTTAAACTGCTACCTATTTTTACACACAGCTCAGGAGAACGAAAGCAGCTCGTTACCGTAACTCTACCAAAATGATCACGCACTGGTTGTAGAATATTTTCACATAGTAATTTTAATTTTTCCATTTGATCTGCGTTTGGATTATTATCAATACCGAGCCTGATGGCTGTATCTGATTTTATAAGCTCTGAAAGGCTAAAGTTCCGTGTTAATTTCATTATTGTCTCCTTTATCTGATACCCATGTTTGTATACTTAATCTAGGATGTGTCTTTTTTAAATTTGAGTTTACCTTATGTTTTAGACCAGATTCAACAATAACCACTGAATTTCCTTTAATTGGTATAAAACCTGAACCTAAATTAGATTTAAACATAAATTCACCGCCCCAAGACTCATGCCATGTCTTATTAAAATAATACGTTACAGCATATTTTCTACCTTCATCATTAGAATCATTATGCCATCCTAAATGATTACCATATTCAAATTTTCTAATATGACTGTGGAAATTCATTTTTTTAAAATCAATAAAACTATTGTATTTCAACAATGTATGAAAAATAAAAAAAAAATTAGGATCTATACCATTTTCATTTTGACCAAATGAATATGAATTATCCTCTTCTTCCTCTTTAAATTTTCTCCAGGTAATTTTAGTTTTATTCATACCTTTGCTATTTCTTATTTTTATTACATTTTTGTACATTCTTTTGTACTCATGTTCTGGCAAAAAATTGTGTATCCAAAAAAGTTTATCGTGAAAGTTAAACGCTAGGTTCATCCTTTTCTTCCATTTGATAAAACATTTTATCAGAATCCTCTGTTACCATTTTCGTAGCTTCCGCATCCCAGTAAGTAGTTTGGACTTTATAGTCTGGCCAACTTGTGTCAGTAGTAAAACTATTAATGTGCCAAAGAAGGCGATTGTTAGGCTGAGCTGCGTAATTACCGTTATCAAGAGCCAGTATATGTGCACACTTATGTTCTTGAG
>VTLG01009594.1_pt1 | contig 25705 bp, 10 predicted proteins | sample 4694571 | NCBI WGS metagenome assembly VTLG01 (sample SAMN12604809, study PRJNA352737) | marine metagenome | biome: ENVO:00000447; feature: ENVO:00000209|ENVO:00000569|ENVO:01000036; material: ENVO:00002151; isolation source: viral sequences binned using virsorter ...
CCACTACCAAAGGACAGTTCCTGCATACTTGGTAACTGTACATGACCAGTTCCATTAGCACTTAGAAGTAAGTCTTCATTAGTTGTTGATGTTGTAACCGTACTACCATCAATTTGAACATTATCAATTAATAAATTATCAATCTTACTATTACTATCTACAATAATACCAGAATTGGCAGTCAACGTACCATGAACATGATCAATGAGATCCATAAAGTACTTACCACCAACCACCTCTGGATCGCCATCCTCATTTCCAACATATAATCTCTCACCACCGTTTGTTTGAGTACCTTCGGTTTTTACAGTTACGCCAAGTTCACCGAAATGTAAACTACCTGGTGCTTCAGCTAATTGGGATCTCTTAATTCTTATCTTACTTGCCATGACTAGAAGTTACCTCCGTTAATGTCTAAATTTTGATCTGTTCCTGGTGTCAATTCTATAGTTGCTTCCCATTTACCAATAGCAGCATTATATACAAGCACCATACCATTTTGTAGGGTTTCACTAAAATTAACATCTGACATTCCAGCCAGTGTACCAGTACCTCCTGCAGTAAAAGTAGATGGTACTTTAACAACATTATCGGTTGCCGATGCAACTCTTACTGTTATGTCTGCCATAAGTGTTATATCGTAGTTGTGACTCCAGCAGTGACAATTGCACTACCTTCTACAATTCTGGTCTTTACAGACCCATTATCAATTAATATATCATAACTATAACGACCTGGTTTTAATCCACTAGTTATGGCAGGTGTTAAAGATATTCTCAATTGCCCAGCTACTCTATTAGGAAAAGAGACTGTAAATGTTGCAGTATTTGTTAATGATCTTGTTGACTTCTTCATAAATGAAGCACCAGTATATCCACTCAAATTTAGAGGAGCATTATTGCTACCTTCTAAATTAAAGGTCTGAGTAAAATCAGCCCCTTGATCTATTATAATGTTACTAACATATGCTGCCATTACTATTTCAGTTAGAATCTATATACTACACATATTTATAATTTATTGACCCACGATTTGTTTAAGAAGAATTTTAATTTCACTTATATCAGTTTTCATTGAATCTACATCAGATTTCAGATTATCAAATTTGAGTTTTTCTTCATATTTCTTTTTAGAAATATTCAAAAATTTATCGTATTCACTTTTATTCTGATTGATAATAGCATTCGTATTCATATCTCTCACTAGAGATATGTCAGATTCAACCTTTAAATAATTTTCCATCAATCAATATTATAAGATCTCAATGCAATTGCTCTGAAGTTTTTCAATCTTGGGGCCTGTGCCTGACTGGTAGAAGTCATAACAACTTTAATCATAAATGCATTATATTCTGGAATATTTTCTGCTGTATACTTGTGCTCACTAAATGTATTTTTTCTATTATTAGAATTAACTATTTTATCTGATAATCCATTACTATTGAATGGTACATAATGTTGATCCGCATCTTGACTATCTTCTCTATACAACTTATAGAATACACGGAAGTTTGCATCAGCTTCCTTATGACCATCAAATTGAACATAAATCGAGTTTGATGGGAAGTCTAGATCAATCCTCTTAGTCTCATAGATTGCAGTATTTGGATCACTTCCAGGAATATTAATTCCACTATCTGTTACATAATCAGTTACTTTACTGTCTACTAAGTTACTATGTAAAATTATATTTGCAGTGTTTAAATCAATTAATGGTGATACGTGTTCACTATTAGTATTAAGGACTAATTCCAATGCAAATGACTTATTATCATTTAAGTAAGTATACTCATTAATCTTAGATGCAACTAATCTTGCACTATCCAATTCATTATACTTATTCAGTGATATATTTTCATATCCAATATCTCTGAATGGAACTTCAGTACCACTTAAACTAGTTCCAGAAGTAGATTTTATTCTTGAAGTAATATCACTTCCCGTTGGTGTAATTACATTAAGTTTTGGTGTAATTGCTTCAAAAGGAATATTTTGAGAAACTTTAACTTCATTGCCACCACCAGAAGATGTTCTATTGAAAACTTTTTTAGCATCATCACCAGTCAATCTTATATAATAACTATCAAAAGTTTTATCTAAATTTGATATTTCGTGAGTTTTATTTATTTTTCTCAATGATACTTCATTAAATTCATACTTATAGACAAATTCATTTTGAGGATGATTTGATCTCAAACTATCATCAACTTCTCTTGTAATACCACTTAAAGTGTTAGTAGAGTTATTATGTCCAGTATAAGAAATAATTTCTTTACCAACTTTAATATATCCTATATTATTTGCTGATACAGGAGCACCTTCAAAATTTGCAAAATTAGTTGCATCACTTAATATAATAGTGGTTGAATCATCATCTATTTTTGAACTTAAAGTAACTGGAGCAAGATCACTCACAAAATTGTCAATTTGTACCTGGTTGGTATTAGAGTGCATACCATGATTTTTGTGATCAACCTTAAGTGTATATCCATCTCTAATGTCATCAGTAGTTACAGAAGTAACTTTAAATGCAGCATCAGTACCAGTAGTATATTCTTTTGTGTGTTGTCCACTATTATCAGAAACAAATTCTGGAACAAGAAGGTTACTTGATGTTACATTTACTGGTGTTCCTTCCACACCAATATCTTCAAGAATTATTTTGTTTACATCGGGATGGGTACTAGTTGTTTTAATAGTATTTACTATTACTTGAAGACCAGTTCCATTATCACCGATAGGAGTACTCTTATCTGATACTAATAAATCACCTGCACGATATCCACTTCCTCCAGTAGTAATATCAACAGTCATACTACTAAAAACTCCTCCACTAGCAACAATTTTAACAGTTCCCTCAGCACCAGAACCATATCCAGTTAATGTTTTAAAACTTATATTTGAATAATTTTGAGTTGTTGTAAGAGGTAAACCAGTACCAGTATCAGAAATAGGAGCATTACTCGCTTCTCCAAGAGTTATTGGACCACCAGTTGCTAATATTCTTCCAACATAAGTATGACCAGTACCACCAGGTTGTTGTGTTATTTTGTCTCCTTGGTCAAAATCTACACCAGTTATATCACTACCACTTGTATTAGTAACAACTAATATCTGTCTCTTAGAATAAGCAGTTACTGGATTTTCCTTACGAATCGTTCCTTTAGCTAGATCATGATTGTACATAATCACACTAGATGGAGTATTCGTTACGAATTTTGCCTTATTTAATTTAAATTTAAGGTCATCATACTGACTTTCTGTCCATAACTCACTATTTTGGGATCTGAATAAGGATCCCAATGATGGTTGCTTATCATTTAATCTTCCAGAAATCAAATCAGTTTCATTCATTCTTGTTATAAAAGTATTCCACCCAACCAATGGACTAATAAGAGTTAATGCATATCTTCCACTAGGTCTTAGATATACTGGTGTTCCAAACGTAAATACAGTACCAACAGATCCATCATCCGATAATGATGCTTCATCTGGAGTTATTTTTGTTTGACCGAAAGGAACAATTGTTTGAGAAGGTCTTCCTGTCTCATCCAATTCTCTTATTTGTACAGTTACATCACTTTCATCTTTTCCTTTAAAGTATACTTCTCCACTACTAACAAATAAACCATCTGGGTATTCGTTAGCTGGAACAACAAATGATTGTGCAAGAGGATCAAACCATTCACCTTCAAATATACGTACTGTATCAACAACTACACTACCATCGAAATTCTCAACCTCAGTACCTGTTATTCTACTAATTGGTTGCTCAATACTTGCCCTTTCAATTTGAGGAGTTGTAATTGACATTGTTTGTTGAACAGTATGTGCAGCCTGTCCAGAAGTTAGATAATTTGTTGATGCAGAACTTCCACCTGGATCTAATATAGAAGCATTAGAAGCACTAGTAGTAACCTTAATAGTGTTTAATCCAGTAGTAAATGTAGGATTACTTCCATTTGAAGGATCAGGTATGTGTAATGAGAATAATAAATTTCCATCATTATCACTCATAAGAGATAATTCTTCTACAGTTGCTTCAGCAGTACCTGCTTCATTGGTCAGAAGCATACCTTTAGTAACATATCCAAGTCTTTCTACTCTCCTAAAATCAGAAAGATCGAATGTATCAACATTTATAATTTTACTTGTAGAAGAATAAGAATTAGTTAATGCTGTATTAGAATATGGTTCAGTATCATAAGTTGTTGTTGGAGAATTAAATGGTCCAAACTTATGATTTGCTTGTGCTGCTCTAAATGTAATATCTGGTTGTCCAATTACTTGAATTTGAGCTCCAGCAGTAGTGATAATATCTTGAGTAGAGAAAGATCCTCTAGTCATTGTTATTGGTAATAATTTTGGAACACAGAAATTAGTAACATCCACATTCTCCATGAAAACATAATATTTTGTATTTGGTTTTAATCTAGTACCAACAACTTCAATATTTCTAGATCTACAATTAAATAGAACTTCTATAGAAGTTACTTTTTCACCCAAATCTACAGTTTCTGTTGTAGATGATAAATTGAATCCACTTTCAATTTCAGTTCCACTTTGACCCCAAGTGGTAATTTGTTGACCTCTTCTGCTAATTATTGTATCTCTTTCTGTAACATTTCTTATTCCATTTCCACGTTCCCTGAAACTACGATCTCTAGTTTCAGTAAATGTCTCAGTATTATCTACAAAATCAACTACCTCACGATCTCCCCAGATTTGTTCTGTAGTATTCCACATTCCAGTTGACATTCCACCATTTTCCCTATCCTCAACTCCAAGTATGGTTGCAAATGCTTCGAATGTTCCTTGACCATATTCAATATTTTGTGGAGCTCCTACAACTTCATCAATCCAATAATCAGTAGAAGGTGTTAATTCTAAAGTTCCGTGATATTCTGCTAATGCAAATGGATTTAAACTCTCCACTCTTGTTGCTAATGGTTGATTTATAAACAAATCTTCTGTAAATTTCAGAGTCAATCCAGGACCATTTCTTGTAATATTATCGGAATCAAAATCATCAACAAAGCGATAATCACTACTTAACGGATTTAGGTTAGAAGTTTTTGTTTCGAAGACCAAAGAAACATTTCTTTCGGTAGATCTTGGTCTACATTCACTTCTTATTTTATCAATATCAAATTTAGAATCTCCATCAAAGTTATGAGAAGAATGATTCCTAAAGTTATCTACAAAGAAACCAGATTTAAACTTATCTAATCCAGTATTTGGATCCTTGATTGCTAAATTCTTAGTATCAGTTTCAAGAAGAGATAGAGTAGTATATTCCTCAAGAGTTTTAATTCTATTCTCAAGACCTCCAATATCCTTCATAGTATACCTCTTATGAGGTATCATTTTTATCCTAACATCTTTAGACGCATCCAATACGTATGGTTTCATATTAATTATACCAATTTCAAATGCACCATCAGTTTTCAAAGGTGCTTTTGGATTTATAGATGCTTCGCCTCTCTTTACTTGGAATACACCTTCATTAGTTAAATATAATCTATCAATTCTACCAAGATAATGTGTATAGTCTAAAATAACAGACTGATTTGCCACCAAATTATCAGTAGTTGAATCTGTAAAATCTCTATTAGAAAAACAAAATGGTGAAGTAGCGGCACTATAATTATCTTTAACTCTTGGTCTTAGATCAATTGCATCTGATAATCTTACTCCAAGAGCACTTGGTATTTCTCTACTATAATCTAATCCATTATAACTATTAACTGTTTGTACAGTTCCAGCACTTTCAGTACAAGTATAATAATCAAAAATAATCCTAACTCTTCTAGTAGGTTCTGGAGCTCCATTCTTTCTAATAATTCTACCATAATCTAGATATTCTGGTCTACTACCAGTATCTAAATCATAATTTGAAGTTATATTTCTATCACCTTTCGATATTAAATTAATATCAGCTATTATACCAGAAGTCTTTAATGTTATAGTTTCTCCATTTTCAAATTCTTTTTGATTTTCATATACAAATGATAATTGAGTAGCATTATCTACACTAACAACACGAGCAAGAGCACCAGAAGTATTTCCAATAAATTGTTCACCAACAGTTACATTATTAGTAAATACATCAGAAGCAGATGCACTATCTACAGTAATACTTGGTAATGCTGGATCAGTAGCATCATTAGACTCAAATACACCCAAAACTCTATGAATATCTGGATAGTTTAAACAAATTTCTTTATCCTGAACTCTTGCTCCATACTTATTAGATGAAGAAGATAATCCATCTCCAAACCCTGCAGCACCAGATCCAGTAAGTTTTGATCCATCTATTACTATACTTTTGCATCTGTCTATATTTTTGGTTTTAGAAGATAATGTACTTCTTTTAACAGTTGCAGTTAAAGTATGTGCTTCGTTATCTAAACCTGTAACAGTTAATAATCTACTTTCGGTATCGATAGTAACTTGACTTTCTCTTAGGTTTACATTTGTACCTGCACTATCACCAGCAGATGTTAAATTTAATACGTAATTATTTGGAGTAAATGGTTCAAAAAATAAATTATCATCACCCGAATCATCTAAATTAAATGAAGCACTTCCACCACTAGCAGTTGCAGTTAATTGTTTTCTTATAATATAAGATGAATCCTTAACATTAACTGAAGAAACAAATGGATTCTCAAGAGGAATTATATATCCAGGATCAACTGATTTTTCTAAGTCACAACTAACTACTTTAACACCAGTTGGGGTTGATGTTCCTGATCTTGTACCATCAATAGAACCAACACTTTCAACTCCTTCAATTTTAAAAGTGGCAGCATTAACTTCAGTAACTCTATTGTAAATAAGTACACCACTACTTGTATAGGTAATAATATCACCAACCTTAAGTATTCCTCTAAAATCTGATACAGCAGTACAATTAACTAAAGAAATACCACTTCCATCTGGTGCTGCAATCTGAAATTCCCATCCAGGATCAAATAATTCTTTGGAACGATTTAATACTGTATCAGCTATAAATGTACTTACACCAACATTACTATGAACAGATTTTACACTTGAAACATCATAATCATCGATTGCTGTAATACTTACACCAATATTATTTCCATTAACCATTAATGGTTCATTAACTTGGAACTGTCCTTTAACATCTTGTAAACTTACACTAGTACTGGTAGATGCAGTCACAATATAACCACTAGCACCACTATACTGACCTTCTACAAAAGCATTAGCAGCACCAGTTGTAGCATCGAAAATTTTTCCAGCAGTTATTTTTGTGTATGCTTGAATATCAAATAGTCTCAAATCATAGTCATAAACATTTCCAGCAGCATCATTTTTACTTAATCTTGACCAATCATAAACCCTTGCCTTACCAATCGTTACAGCACCTGTATCTTTTATCCACTCCGAAGTTCCTGATCTTTTCACCAATCTTCTATCAAGAAGATCAACTGCATGAGTAGTTGAATTTGTAAATCCAAGTTTTGGTTCCCCATACACATTATCTACTTTCAATACATTACCAACTTTAATTGGAAGAGATTTATTTTCTTGCTCATTTTTAGTTCTAGGTTTTACTACATCAACAGAAGAAGAATAATCTTTAGTTATTCTATATCCATTCACATATGCTTTTCCAGCTGACATTTGCAAACAATATATGCCATCTGAAGGAGTATTTGTGTTTTGTGTTAGTTGATTTTCAAAATATAATCCTCTATTATTAATTCTATCATTGAGAGATTCTCTAACATCTATACTAAATGGTCTTACATAATAGTTACCAGACTCTTCAAATGTTCTTTTTGCTAATGCATCTTCAAACAAATTGAATTTTGGATCTGTACTTGGATCGAATTTCCTAATAATTCCATTTTCAAGACGAATTAATTCTACAAAATTCTTATCCTCTGGATCTGTTAATAATTTTTTACTTAATTTTGCAGAAACAGAAAATCTATCTGCACCAGGAGCAGATTCATTAGCAAATCCTTTAGCATTATCATAAAGATCAGGATTGACAGATGATGCATTAATAATCTCTTCAGTAATTGCTAATCCAATTTTATAACTTGGTTTATTAGTATATTGATCTAATATAACTGTTGATTTTGGAACCTGTACAAAAAATCCTCTAATATAGTACAATCCTTCATTAATTGAAACAGAAGAACCAGTTTTGGTTGCACCAGATTCAATACATTTCGCAAAAGTACCGTTTGCTTCAACTTTTGTTGATGAATAATTGATATCAGATAAAGTTATTAAATTTTCACCATCTTGGAATGTTTTACTTACTCCATCAGTTCCTGAAGAATTATACTTAATGTATAATGTGTCAAATTTGTCTATAGAGTCGGATACAGTTAGCCTATTGATTACTGTAGCAGTGATTCCAGAAGTTTCTCCTTTGATCTTTATATTATTATCTACTAATACCTTCGTATATGCGCTTACAGGAAGAGTTAAATGGAATGGATCTATTCTAACGCAATCGTATATACTATCGTAAGTAGTCCCACCAGGCACTACTACAGACCCTTCTTTAAAGAAATAATGACCTAACTTTTCTACTTGATTCTGTAGAATAGATTGTAGTGTTGTTAATTCTCTAGCTTGAACTGGATAACCAGGTTTGAATAAAACTCTATTGTAGTTTTTCGACTCATCAAAATCATCAAAATATGGAGAAATGTTTAGATTTGTATTTTTTGCCATTTTTTAGAACTCTACTACAATTTTTAACTCTTCTTTTTGAGCTGCAGATCTAGTGATAGACTGCCTGTTATCAATATATATTACATCACCAGAGTACCTTTGTACATCTGGAGGTGCAATTCCCTTTTTAAACGTTTGGCCAAGTTGTACAAATGCACCATTACTCAATTCTACTGTATTCCTACCAGACTCATAACCATCAGCTGTACTACCGAAATCAGAGTGAAGTAATCCAGAAACTGCACCAGTACCATTACATGTAATATTAGCAGTTACATTATCACCTATATCACTACTAAATGGTAATATTTTATATCCACTACTATTTAAAGTAGAAAGTCCTACTGGTTGATAATATTTTAAAACGTGAGTAGTTTTATCAAAACTAGCAACATAACCCACAGCTATAGATGAAATGCCACTTATAGGATTATACCCAACAACTTGAGTTATCTTGGAATTTGTAGGATAAACCAATTCATCGGCACCAGAATCTGCCTCCTTTAACTTTAGAGCATGTGTTGCTGTAGCAGTAGTAGCAGTTAATAATTCAGTATTGGTATTTCCACCTTGTGGATTATATACTGTGGGATTTTTAACAATACCAATTCTGGAAAAATCATTTCCAGTAACATAATCAGGATCAGTATCATACTTAGAATAAATCATTACTCTATGTGATCCACATTCCCTATTAATATCATAACCATGACCACCTTTTGGAGGACATGCAACTTCAAATACAGCACCACTACCTGTGGTAACTTCTACTTTACCATCACCAGTACTAACATCATTTAAACCTCTTCCATAGAATGTACCAATACCAGTTTCACCTACTCCCGCAAATATAACAAATGCTTTTGTGTAACCACTACCTCCATCTATTATAGTAGCAGATGATACTTTATTGAATGAATCAATAGTTATACTTACTCTACCACCAGAACCATCACCATATATCGGAAGAGTTATTTGACTACCATCATTAAAACTATAACCAGACCCTCTATTCTTAATTGTTATTGCATTTGCTTCTAGTTTACCATCAGTAGATGCATTAAAGACATCTGCAGTACTTCCTGTACCCCATTCCTTTGGTAAAGGTATATACTTTTCAGTTACAAACTTTATAACATCTGAGGGAGGAATAGTAAACAAATATTTCCAAACATACCCATCTGTAGAATTTACAACTGCTTGTGGGGCAGTAGTTGTAAAATTTGGTTCAGAAGTTGATTTCTGACCATTCTGATTTTCTGGATCTTCACCATTGTTTATGCAAAGATAAACTTTAAATTCTGAATTTACTACGATATATTTGGACTCATATAATGTTTTTGCATCTAAAGATACAGAGGGATTTAAATGGTCAATATTATGCCTATATCTATCATATATTGATCCATTCTGCCAATTAAATCTTGGAACTATCATTCTGACATCATCAGAAGTAATTCTTTTCATAAAAAGCATACTATTATGATAAGAACTTTCTTGCTCAAAAGAATCTCTGGGATCTGGTGGACTAGTATCCCAATCATTTGCCCCATATTCTATTTCAGAATGATCTTGTGGATTGGGATGACCTAGAAAACTATAATAATATGAAGTAGTTCCTATTCCAGAAAAACTTTGCACAAAGGTTTCTGCATTCGCAATTCTAAATTGATCTGTGATTATCGCTGGCATTGCTATTGTATTTTTGATTATTTATACGGTTTATGTAGACGCTTCAGTCTTCATTTGAACTGTTCTCGATATATGTGCAGAAGTTTCAATTCCTGCTATCCCATTTTGGTTATAAAATGGGAATGATGTACTTGTTCCAGCATTCCTAGTAAACCCACTAAGATATCCCCAACTATAACTTCCTGCAAGTCTTGCAGTTTCATTATGTCCTGGTTCTGGAATATCGGTTGTAGTAATACCAGTATGATTTAAAACATAAGTCTCTACTTTAATTGATGTATTACCAACTCCTGTAGCAGTCCAATGACTACATTGATAAACATTATCAATCCAAGTACTTCCAATACCAACTACATTTGATGTATCAGGACCAGTAGCAAGACCATTAGCATCGGCCACATACCCAAGAGCTTTAGGTCTATTATTAATGTTTGTATCAGGAGATCCAATATTAGTATTTTCAATTACAAAATAATCTCCAGTAGAAATTCCTGGTCTAGTTCCTAAACCATCTTTTCTAGTTACTGCAGTTTTAATATTTGGATCTAAAGTTAAATCAAAGACAAGTAATTTATCAGAACCATCAGTTTTAGTTTCAATTGCCGTAATTTGACCATAATCTCCATCATATTCAGTTACATTAGTAATTCTTTCAACACGAGAAGTATCTAAAGCAGTAGTTCCAAATCCAACCAGTGTGACATTATTTTGACTACCACTTATACTATCATATACTGTGAATGATGGATAATTATTCCTGACATAGATTTTCGTATCTGTTTGCGATACAGATTTAATAATATTAGTGCTTGGATAGATTTGTGGTTCTAACTGTACTCTACTCTTCGATATTCTTATGCCATCAATTATTCTATCTGTTGTTTGTTTTTCCCACATTACAGGTCTTCCAAAATCATCTGTAGACGTAAGTATACCAACTCCTGTATATGTTTGAGTATCAACTGAATCAGAAGAAATTAACTCATAGATTACTCTTTCATCTTGTTCTAATGAAACATTACCATTAATTGTATTAATACCAGATTGTATTTTTAAGATATCACCAGATTTAACTGTTGGATCAATATCAACACCCTCATAATCATTACCTGATGCAACATATAAATGTATCCTCAACTTACTACCCTTTTTTGGAGGCTCATTAAATGTTATCTTAGTACCTTTAGTGAAGGTATAATCTTTGACTGGTTGCTGTAAAACATCATTAATAAAGATTAAAAGATTATTTGCAAGTACTATTCCTGCTCCATCTCTAGCATTGATACTATAATACTCTTTGTTTGGGGAAGTTCTAGTTATCAAGAATGTTCTTCTAAATCCATTAAAATACTTACTAAAATCATCAAGTTCCAAAAGTTGTCCAAATGTTCTTCCAGAGAATTTATCTTGATGTCTATTCAATACAGTTATTTTAAATGGAGATGTTGTTATTCCTGCAGTATATGGAACTTCTGCTAATTCCAATTCATCATTTATTGAATAACCAATACCAGGATTGGAAAGACTGTATGATATTGCACTTCCTCCAGTACCAACTACAACATCCATAGTAGCACCAGAACCATCTCCACCAATAAGTGGAAGATTTGTCCAAGGTTTTGGTTCATCAATTGTTATTATTGGTGGATAATCACTATCATATCCAGTTCCTCCATCATCTACCGTTATTCCTGTAACAGTACCAGTAATATCAACAGTTGCAGTAAATTTTGCTCCAACTCCAGCACCTCTACCAACATTAACAGTAATACTATCAGTACCTACATTAGTAATTGGCAGAACACCAGTGTTTAGTTGACTATTTGATGTTGATGCAGGATCGGTTGATCTTGGATATGTCTTATTGGATAGATATCCATCTCTAGAACACTGGAATGTTAATGAGTTATTATCAATCGTAATAGTATTAGCGGTTGTTAAATTGTGTCCAGTACCAATGGTTAAAATCAATTCTCCTGTAGTAGAATTGTAAGTAGCATATGTTGGAGTAAATTGTGATCCACCAGTAACATTAATTGCATCAGTTGCTGCACTAACAAACTTATGTTCAAAATGGTAATTAGTTATTGCAATTCCAACTCTAGGTGCAGATAAGTATCCACTTCCACTATTCACTAAAGTAACAGTTGAGTTTATTGATCCATCAGCATCAACAGTTGCGGTTGCCATAGCACCAAATTTTGGTGCAATTCCAACTCCAGGATCAACACTAAACTCATTAATTATACCACCCTTTGGAAGATACTTAGTATCTGCAGCATACCCCTGAGTACCAACATAAGTACCAGTAAAGGTAATTGAATTTGCTAATCCAACAGTTCTTTCCTTAATTTTATAATCAGAACTATATTCACCTGAAGCTCCGTGTCCATGTTCAGGATCTTGGAAAATATTGTTAATTAATACCATTCCATATTCAGATCCTATTCCAGATATTTGTGTTCCATTTTCTTTTACCAAAAATTCTCTAGTCTGACCATCAAATGACTCTGAAATATCGTCAAAGAGTTTATTTTTAGTATAATCTTTTCTATAGTATGCTCGACCTGCAAAATCAGATCCTTCATATGGTGCTTCTGAAAAATGTATAATTCCATTTTCTATCCTATAATCACCAGAAATTGCTGTTACTGCAGCACTTACATTATATGCTGCAGCAGTAGTACCCATAAAGGATCTATCTACTTGTATACTATTTGTAGAACCTATACCAACACCCGTAATCTTAAGTAACTCATTTTGTATCTTAATTAAATTTCCACCAGAAACATCTTTAATTTCCTTTAGTTTAAAATGTGTAGATCCAACTCCAACTGCTTCAAATAATTCAAGACTAATTTGTTTATTAAATGTTATCGGACTTTGAATCATATTATCAATTGTTATTAATGTTCTATTTGAAGATACGCTTTCAGTAACAGCAAATGTATGATTATTTCCAGTACCAACAGTAGTAATAGTTAATGCAATACCAGCATTTGCATCAGATGCACTTGATGCCAACTTAAATACATTTCGATCCCTATCTTCACTAGTTCCAGGATTGATTGCAAAAACTTTAGATGGTAAATTCATATTACCACCAGAACCATTATCAACTTGTATTGCTGTTGATCCATGTGAAGAATATACTAATTCTTCACCAGTATTAAATTCGTGATCTTTGATAGTAATAGTATCTAAAGTTAAATCAATACCTTCTGTTGGATTTACTGTTTTATAAAACAACCTTTCAGTACTAACACCTGTTGGTTGTACATTTTCTTCATCAACAGTATATAAAGTAAATGTCGATATTCCTGATGTTTGTCCACCAACTGATGGAGTATTGATAAGAACAGTAAAAGTATTAGCAGCAGTTACAGTGACCTTTAATACCCCACTATTAAGTGCGCTATTGGACGTTGAAGCAGGATCCGTTGGTCTTGGATACTTATGCTCTGTTTCGAAATTATCTCGATCACATGTAAAGGTTAAAGAATTATTTCTCAAAGAAATCTCATCACCATTACTTAGATTATGATTTGTTGATGTTTTAAGTGTTAATACTCCTGTTGATGGATTGTATGAAGTTACATCAGTAGCAACTTTTAGATTACCTCCACCAATTACAGCAACAGCACCAGTAGTATCATATAATTCATCTCTAATAAATTGATGATTCCCTGTAAAGGTATTATTAGATCCAGTAAACTTTTCACTAATATCATCAATTAGCAATACTTTATTGCTTTGAGATTCACTATAATCTGTTATTACTTTACCTTTAAATGTTATTGTTTTTGAAAATTTCTTATCATCAGTATTTTCAGTTACCAAATCGTAATTATATCTTTCATGAACAGAAGAACTACTATCAAGTTTAATATTAAGCAATAAATCTGATGGAACAGAACTCATTCCAACGTTTGCAACAGGATCATTTACAATTTCAAGATTACTAAATGGTTTGTATCCAGAAATATGTGCCAAACTTCCTATTGGTTCCTTCCAACTATCATAAGGAACTTCTCCCTTTACCGCATAAGAGAATCTTTGATAATAATCATTATCATGAAGTTTTTGCATATTATCATTCAATCTTCCTTTATTTGTTTCCCAATCAACTGGTCTAGAAACAAGACTATCAACTTTTAAATCAAAATCAAACACATAATTATCTTGAACAATAGATTTCTCATTACTTATAGATCCAACTATTTTCTCATTATTCACAAATTCTCCAGATACATTTCTCAATTTCAATAATTGTGAATTTGTATTCCATCCATTTTCAACTACAACACCTGTTGCACCAGAATTAACTTGCGTTACAACCTCACCCTCAGTAAATGATACCTTCTTTAAATTTGCTTCAAATTTAGCTAAATCATTAACATTAATTACCCTACCAAAAAGGTTATCAGGGTCAAATGTTCCACCATTAGTACCAAGTCCAACAATAGAATATGTTAATGTTCCATTACCTAAAGTACCTCCAGTGGTATTGATACCACCACCAGTTTTTATTGTAAAGTGGTGATTACCATCACCATAATCACTAGAATTATATCCATCAGCAGTAGTACTTACTCCTCCAAGAACCTTTATACCCTCAACATAAATTTTATCTAATTCAGTAAAAGGGAATTTGTTATCTGGCCAACCATTTACTGGAGCAGCTAATTCTAATGTAAGTTCTTTTGTATTTGTATTAGTTGTAGCATTTACAACACCGACACCATTAGAGTTTGATGATGCTATAAATTCAATATTTTTAGATAAACCACTATCATTAGATACGATATTTACATCAGTAACAGCATTACCTAAAACAGTAGTATTTGTCTGAATTATAGTATTACCTATAGCTACTGCCCGTGGTGGAGTAGTATAATTTTTACCCCCAGTAGCAACTCCTACAGAATCTAAAGTAAAGATATCTTTTAATTTTAAAATTGCATACGAATCTGCTTTTGGTACTAATGTGCTGTCTGTTGGAAATTCAAATCCCTGGTTTAATATATTTGTTGATAAAATTTCACCTATATCATCAGATTGTTCTACAAGTATAGCGTTAGACCCTGTTGTACTTGCAATAGAGGTTACTTTAGGTAATGTATCAGTTCTGTCTATATTAATTGTATTAATTGAATATATTGAACCACTATCATTACTAGAATCTGTGTAATAAAATGCAGTAGTAATACCAGATAAACTACTATTCGAATCATATTTCGTAGTTTCTGCTGCACCTACTAAATTTAATACTAACGTTGTATCCCCAACTCCAGTTATTGTATGATTTACATTAAATTTAGAATTCAATACATTTATCTTAGAGGTAATATGTTCTTTTGGATCCTCAATAAGACTTAATTTTCCCTCCAATCTATAATATATTCCAGATAAAAACTCATCAGTAACTTTGATTATTATCTTAGGATTTGTATTTGTGATGCCATTAGAACCATACTTCCTAATTAATTCAGTTTCATATTGAGAAGTAAAGTTTTCATTGTGATAAAAATTAATATCATAATTTTCCAAACTTATATCAGAAGTATCCAATTCTAATGTATTTCCTTTATATACATCTATAGTTAAATTTACACTTGCTAATTCATGATTACCACTACCACCATCACTAAATGTAATATTATTATATGGATATGTTGTTGCATCATGTAATGAAGAAGCTAATTTAATTGTAGTATCTGAAGTTTTAATTACATAATAAATTTCACCAGAAACTAATCCACCTGGAGCAGTACCTGTAGTAGTAAATAGAACAGAATCTCCAGTCTTATACTTGTGATCCGTTAAAGCTCTAATTGAAGAATTAGATGTTAAGACATTTGTAGAAGAAGTAAAAGCTACTGGATCTAAAACTAAGTCATTTATCGCACTCTTATATTTTAAAATATGAGATTCTGTTCTATTTGGAGTAACATTTAAGTTAATATTATCACCAACCAACAATGAATGTGTAGTAGAAAGTCCAATAGTTGCATCTATTTTCTTAGCAAGACCATTAATCTTATCAACTATAGTTTCAAATCTATGATCACCACCATGTACTTCTTTATAATATAATCTAGATCCACTAAAGGTACTAGTTATACCAATAAAATCATCGTTAAATTTAATAACATATAAAGTACCATCAAAACCAGGAATATCATTTCCAATTTCGTCCAATTTCCCAATTGCATTAAATGGAAGAGCATGATCTAAAGCATATAATATTGTACTACCAGTTCCAACAGAATATTTTACTTTATCATTAGTTTTAAACTTATGTCCTGGTAAATATATTCCTCCAGCTGGAGCAGACTTTCTTATAGTATTAAATCCAACAAAACCAGTTTCAATATCAATTACAGTACTCCCAATACCAACTGATGCACCATCAAAATTATATTTTTTAGAAAATTCAAAATTTTGATCAATTAATTTAGTCTCATTAAGATTAAATGTAAACTTTTGTGGAAGTTTAGTTACAACTATTCCAGCATTATTCGCAATTCCAGTTGTCGTATCTCCATCATATATCCTAGCAACTCTATAACGATTATTATAATGATCCTTATTAAGAATCTTCATTTGTTCATTATTAACCTTAATTAAATCATCAACTTCAAATTTATCAGATCTTGTAGTTTCTTTCAATTGAATGAAAGTTGTTATACCAGTTGTATTGGTATCAGCAATTCCCACAGAAAGTGTTGTTGCTATAGTTGTAACACCAATAGGATAAGTACCATTAATAAAAGCATATAACAAATTATCATTACCAGTTCCATCAATAGTAACAACTTCACTATCTAATAAATTATGAGGTATTGGACTAAATGCTTCTACATTTTTACCTTTAAGTGAAAAAGTTAAGTTACTTATTGTAGTTGTAGATGTTTCTATCGAATTTATACCTTTACCTAAAATTTCTCTTACTGAACCATTAACCACAGTAGGATCACTAAAAGATATAGTATCGCCAACATTATAATTCTTTCCACGATCAGAGGCAAAAGTAGTTGTCAATCCTGATCTTTTTACAGCATCTATCGTTATCTTAACGTCTGAATCAATTTGATCACTTAAAAATGGATATTCTTTATTAGATTCATTTAAACCCAAAAATGTAACATTTCTTCTATATTCTCCATTATTAATATATTTGTCTGATTGATCTATAAAGGTATCATAATTAAATTCATCTGTTTGATTGTAATGTTTGTAAGTAACATATGGAAATATTGGATCTCCATCTAAAGTATGGTAATATGCATAAACACCGTCTGGATAATCACCATTGATTTCAAATCTACCATTATATTCATCTAAATCACCCTTACCTTCAACATATTGATAATCATCAATAAAAAATCCTTCAGCATAAGATGAGGGTCTAAGTCCAGTATTTGTTTCTTTATTTTTCTCATAACTAGATATTAATCTTTTTATACCTCCAGAATTTCCACCAACATCTGGAACTGCATTTACAAATCCATATGGACCATAAATTGGATTTCCATCATACGCCCAACCAAGTATAGGTGAATGTATCAAATCTTCAGTCATTTCTACTGGTGGTTCACCTGATTCTGATACTATATTATCATTAGAGTCTTGACGAAGTTGTTTATTTGGGTAAAATGAAATTAATTTATTCCCATTATTTAATCTTTCCGATCTTAGTTGTATTGTATCTTTATTTGAATTTATTGAATCTGGTTTATAATCCAAATTATCAATATATCTTTCAACATTATTAATTTTCCATTGATGAACATAAGGTTCAAACATTGCTGGATTAGAAGATTCTCCTGTTGGAATAACATTAACAATCGTTGAATTCTTAGTATAACCACCCCCTCCATTAAGAACATCAACAGAAGTTATCACACCATCTACTATATTTGGTTTTAATTGTGCAAAAAGACCAGTTCCTACTACTTCTAATGTAGGAGGACTACTATAATTAGTACCACCTACACTAACAAAAGCATCACCTACCTTTCCAGTATCATCTATTACAACTCCAATAATAGCATCACTTCCAGTATTTAATTTTACTACTGGTTTTCTTATATTATTGATTATGGTAGATACACCAAACCCAACTCCACCAGATTTAATGAATAAATTATCAATTTCTCCTCTAACTACTGGATCTGCTTTAGCATAATAATAATCAGGAATATATGATTCACTTATACCAATAGCACCTACACCTTCGATTGATACTTTAATCTCTGGATAATTAAAGGTATGAGTACCGCCACCAATACTTGTTAAATTTGAATATATTTTTCTTTTATAATCTAATAGATCTGTTCCTTTATCAACCGTAACTGCTGATGTTGTTGTTGGAATATATTTAGACTTTAATTGTCCTTTTTCAATTTGTGCTCCCCATAGATAGAAACTTGGATTTCCATTTCCTGTTTCAGCACCATCATCCCCTTCTAATCCATCAGGATGTCCAAACCATACTCCAATTGGAGCAGCATTTGTTCCTAAAGTTGAATTGGAATCAGATCTTCCTGTATTAAAGACATAAGAACAACGATACCATCCATTTCCATAGTCTTCTATTCTTGGATTACCGACAATACCATTAGCATTTACCGCACTTTGACCAGCATATTGTGATGTTAGACTTTGTAAGTCAAAAGTAACAGATGACATACTATGAGTACCAGTATGTCCAGTTGGTGGTAAATTTTCATCTAACTCACCACTTACTTCTATTTCAAGATACCTATTCAAATTAGATACAGATCCTGTTGTTACTCTTTTAGCAAATACAGATACAACATATGAAGTATCATATTCATCAAGATAAACACCACCAAAATCATAGTTATTCAATCTATGGTACTGTGCCGAACTATGTGGTTTATACCACCATGCAGCAGTTCCATCTGGATTGAGTGTACCATCTGTTGCAGCTTGCCAAACATCACCAGTACCATTTTGTACTTCCCAAAGAGTTGCATCAGTAAGATCAGAACCCCTTACATAATTCGTCCTACCTTTAGGGTAATTTCCTCTTGATAATTTGAATTTATTTTCATCTACAACAGATACTTTATAATCAATTTCTGAACTTAGTCCTAATATTGAATCACCTGTATTTCTATACTGTACAATATCACCTTCTTTAAAATTATGATCTTTTGCATAAATGTAATCATAGTAAGTATTGATACCTACAAAAGTAGTTGATAATCCTGCTCTTGATTCTGGTGGATATTTTCTAGCATCAACCTCAACTTTATTATTTGCAAAAGAACTTCCTTTAGTATGAATAACAATTCTATCAATAATTTTTCTCTTACGAGTAGATGTTATTGTGTGAGTTCCAGAACCATCATCAAAAAATTCAATTAATTTTGTTTTTGATAAAGCTCTATCTTTAGTTGCTGCAAGAGAAAATTGATCACTATTTTGATTAGCAATATAATACGTTCCACCATTTATTAATGTAGTTGGACTACTATTAGTCACAGAATTACTTTTATCTGCATTAGTACTTCCCACTCCAACTGGTGAACCAGGAGAACTTACAGTATAAATTACTTCCTCTCCATCATCAAATCTATGAAAAGTACTAATTCCAATTTTACCAGGAGTGGAAGGACCAGTAACAACAGATTTCTCGTTAAATGATTGATAATGTATAAATTCTTTCATTTTTGCATCACAATCAACACCCTTACCATTTCCACCAGTTACAGTTACTGATGGTGTACGACTATAATCCCACCCACGAGAAGTAAGTAAAATGTCGTCCAGAACACCCTCATTCACATGAACATTACATTCAACTGATGATCCAGTAGTATCTGCAATAGACACAATGGGTGGAGTTACAACATCATAATTTCCTCCTCTATTAAGAACATCAATTTTATCAAGTTGACCATAATATACAGAATCATTTGAAATCGGAGAATATATTTCAATACCATCAACACCAACACCTATTGGACCAATAATTTCTTCCTGATTTGTTGTTACCAATTTAGGATTTTTTAATATTCTTTTAAAATTATTTTGATTCTTTAAAGTACCACCTTCATGCAGATTATATGGAGTAATTTTATGTCTAAATGATGTATTAATACCGCTATGGATTGGGAATAAAGTAAATCCATTATCAGTTTTACTATAATTCCATAAGTTATCACCAGTGAATATATTATGAGGATTAATAGATAATTTTATAGTATTAGTATCAATAACATCAACATAATACACACCAGTCTCTATACCAACAGATTGAACTTTATGTAATACTCCAAAATCATCAAGATAACCAAGAATAATACCACTTGATGTTGAAGTAATTCCTGGTCCAATTGGTTGATTTGCTATAGGTTCGTAATAAATTTTATCACCATCAATAAATCCATGCTCAGAAATAGTAATTCCGATTGCATCTGTGCCTATACCAGCAGATGTAAATTCTTTTGACCTATCTGATGTTTGTATGTCAGGATATGATGGATATCCAGAAAATGCAACATATGTATTTTTATCAGAATCAACAAAGGTATTTGGAATATCACCAATAAGATACCCCAAATCTAAATTATCTGATACTAAATCTTGCTTTCTTTCAAATACATATCTAAAATTTGAACTTACTCCTTCCAATAATGCAGTTGCAGTTCCACTTCCTTTATAACTAAACTTTGTTGTTGATATAACAGCATCAACTTCAACATTTGGATCTATAGTACGTAATGTTGATTGTTCATCAATAGAAATTTTATCTCCAGATCTAACATAATGTGGAACTTTTGTAATAATTATCTTATTTACATCGTCAATAGAATCAATATTGCATCTAAAAACATTATTATAAATCCAACTACTATATTTTAAATCCGTAGTTGAAGTCTTTTCACCAAGATGTTTTAATGTTATTATATCATTTTTACTAAAATATTTTGTATCTTGATAATTTCCACTAATATCACCAATACTACCAACCAATCTCATCTGACATATTTTAGATGGATCATTATTTTCGTAACTAAAAACAAAATTATCATCAATAATTTCTGTATTTTTAGTTAATGGTGTACTTAAACCAACGCAATCAAAAAACTGATTATAAGATTTTGATCCATATTGTATAGTTACATATTGACCATTAGAAGCTTTATAAGAGAATGATCCAGTATTTCCAAATCCAACAGTAGAGTCTACATTCACAACTGTAGTTGACGGTGATTGTGAAGTTACTCTTGTTTTACTGTTTATGTTAAATTTACCTTTTACTGTCTCTGGTGAGAGAAATAATCTATAATATCTCTTAGTACCTCTCAAAAATACTTCTTGTACCTTTTCTATTGCTCCTTTTGCAGTAGAATTAGTAGAAAATCCAGCTAAAGTCCCTTGATATAAGGTAGAAAATTTTAATTTAGAGGGATTTCCGCTAATTACTTCTACTGTTGCCTGTTTTCCACGAATCCATCTTGCATCTGAAGGTGCAATTGTATTATCAAATGGTTTATCTATGGATACTTTCTTTCCAAATAGTATTTTAAATAAGATATCTAAAGATATATCTGTTCCTTTAGTTGTATAAAAATCTTTTGCTCTAGTTAAAATATTTTCAACAGAAATTCCATCAGCAAAAGTTCTATTTTCCGTTCCAGGAAGATAATTTTTCTTAAATTTAATATAAAATTCATTTAAGAAATTGAATCCCAGATTTGTCACAATAGAATCTGTTACGTGTCCCGTAGCAGAAGTATCACTAAAAGTTAAAAATTCTGGATTTCCTACGGTTTCAATTTCAGAAATACCACTAAATCCACGAACACATCCAGTAAATGATGTATCTGTTTTACTAGTATATGTGATAATTTCATCATCAATCTTCAAAAGACCATATTTTTCTGGAAATCCCTTAGTATGATTAACATTAATGTAATTATCATAAGCAAAAACTTCGCCATTTACTCTAATTTGTTCACTAGGAACAACTGTTCCAGTTGCAGGTATTGTTTGTGCTCTTACCGTCTCCATCTTTGATAGAGTCGATATTTTCTTATTAAATGCAATATTTTCTGCTATATCAGTAGTACCATATTCTCTTTCTTCGAACTCATAATATTGAGTAAGGAATTGCTTGAACAGTGATTCCTCACCAGCAGTAGTGTCGTTCTCAATAAAATCAGGTATTAAACTACTTAAGATATTAGAAATCTTTACTTTATTATCTTTCATTTCTTATCTTGTATACTTTGTAGTACTAGTAAAACTTGATGGTGGCATATAACTTGTTCCAGATCTATTTAATCCAGAACTAACAACATCATCCAAAAGAGTTAATTTACTATTTGCTGTAGTATCTAGCACAATATAAAGGTTCTCTTTTGCAAGAATATCATTTGATTCGGGTATTACTTCAATTTCTATTCTATTTGTGAGAGAACTAGAAGATATTGATACTGGGTAAATTAAAATTTCACCTTTAGAGTAATCTACAGATCCTGCATTGGTATTAATGTAGGTAATTTTATTTTCACTATCTATTGTAAAGAACTTGATAATTCCTTTAGTTGGATCATCCTCATTTGGGAAATCAGTTAAAAATATTTCACCACTGACTCCAGTAATGCGGAATGATGAAGATTTAATGTTAAATCCTTCCTTATCGGCATGGAATTGGTTTCCATAACATAATTCATAGTTAGCAAAACTATCATAAACTGGAACTAAGTTCCTTCTCATCTTAATAACAGTAATATTTGATGTTATTGCACTATCAACCTTATCAATTATATTTAAAAGTTTACTATACTTCAATCTACCACCAAATTGATTAATATCACTTGAAGCAGCATATGTATTGATTGCTTTGGTTATATTTGAAGCTAATCCTAATTTACCTGCGGTTTGACCTGGATCATAAGATACTGTTGAGTCGTATTCAACGTACAAATAACTCAAATCAACAAATTCTTGTTTAATACCTGCAACTGTGTATTTCTTTAATCCCTGTTTAATTGCATCTTTTGTGACATCAGAGATAAATTCACCATATTTTGGTTTAATAGTGATAAAAACCTTACCATACTGAGGTGGAGTAAGTTCTTCTCCTCCATAGGCACTGACAGAATCAACATTTGAGAATAATGTAGGAATCAAAGCAGTGTAATCATTTGCTGTCACTGCTCTCTGCTGCGACGCATAGACTCTTGGAGCAAGATATTTGATAGAATCTATGGATTCTATTTCTGCACCGTTCTGAGACGATTCTGTGGTAGTTATAAGTGATATACCAGAAGTTACTGGAGTATTTGCAGTACCATAAGTTAATTTACCAGCAAAACTAAAACTAGCAGCACCATTACCTTCTAATCCATTTGTAACAATATATGTTGCAGTAATTGTTCCTCCATTTGGTGGTTTTTTACCTAAAATTCCATCACCAAATAGAAGTTGATACCTTTCATCCTCAATTTCTTGTGTTAAGAATAGTCTAGACTCATTATTTACCTGAAATATGTTCTCATATTGAGTATAATCTTCCGTAACATTGTCTTCTATCGAAACACGAATGGTAGAAGTGTCAATATTAGCATTTGAAAGGATATATTTGGCATCTGGTTGATCATTTTGAACTAAAAATGACCTTTCAAGTAAAGATCCTTCATAAATTTCGATATTATTGAAATTTGCTATGCCAGTTCCGTCTACATTGACTGTAATATCGTCTGGAATTGAGAAAATATAACTTCCATTCGCAATTGTACCTGTCGCAATGATACCTTTATTCAATTTTACGGTAGGTGTAACAATACTACCCATATCTACGCTTAAATTTATCTTTGCAATTGCTGCTTTTTTAGATCTAGGTACATAACCAATGTTTCTGACCAATGAAACTACATTTTCACGTAATGTAGCACTGTCAAGGAACGATTCATTGACTGCCATATTGGTATTATAGGCAGTAATATAGGAATTATATGCTAAAGTATCAATTAAAACGGAAAAATTAGACCCTTCGAAGTCAAAATCAGTAAAATTAGAGTTAGCTCTCAGATAATCCTTAATCTGAGTGCGTAAATCTTTGAAATCGAGGTTGGTGAACTGATTAAATGACATTATACCCTAGTCGGTTGTAGTAAAAATTCTATATTTTGTGCTGCTACAGGCAATCCAACGATATTATACTTTACACTGATGTATAGACCATTAGGATCGGTCTCTGTGTCCACTATAACATCGGTTACATTGATCCTTGGTTCAAAGTTTTGCAGTAAAACCTTGACTTCTTCCTCTAATGAAGAAGCAATTTCACCATTATTTAACTCAAATAATGAACCTTCTATAGATGTACCCAATAAATCATTAAAAAACCTCTCAGTAAGACGAGTTCTGCATAAATTTATAACAGATTTCTTGATTGCATCCTCATTCTTAATCACAAGCACATCATTTGTTACTGGATGACGCTTGAAACTGAGACTGATATCTTTAAATGAACGAGAAATTAATGAGGCCATTCAATTTGTGTACACTTACAGTATATCTATAATGGTTTTTCGGTATTTTCGGTGTCTCCCTCGTATTGAGGGGCATCATCATGCGTAACTTCCTGTAAAATTCTCTTTTTACGAGGGTAATCAGTTACCAAATGAGTTGTACCGTGTTGCTCTTTCATAAGATTTGACTCACGATCTACATAAATTACCATTTTATTTAGCTCCACTATAGTAAAAACTATTTATTCCACTAAAAAACCCCCTATTAAGGGGGTTATAGACGTTATCCTTGTCCTCGTGTACGTTTCTTTGCTGCGTTTCGACTGGTTGCTGCATACTTAGTATGCTTTCCTCTTCCTTGTCTCGTCTTCTTTGGACGTGCTTCAGTCTTATCCTGATTGATCAATGAACGCATTGCCATGTTTTAAATTCTCCTTAATGATAAACGGCGGGGTTTTTTCGGCGTTTTTTACGCCGATTTTTTTCACATAAGAACTCTATATGATTCGAGTCTTCTCGTGTCCTACTCTTATAATAGGATTGCACCAGATCTCGAAACCTGCTTCGATTGCATCTAGACAGAATGATACGTCCTCTCCACACATATCCTGAACCTCTCCAGACTCGAAGACTTGCATCTTAGGAGCAAACCAAGGATAAGGTAGTCCCTTGTGTTCGAATACACCGTGCTTGATCAATAACCATCCAAAACCTGCATAGTCTACTGTGAATGGTTTACGTCTCTTGGTGATAGTTTCGATAGTCTCGTGA
>VTLG01010533.1_pt1 | contig 25705 bp, 44 predicted proteins | sample 4694571 | NCBI WGS metagenome assembly VTLG01 (sample SAMN12604809, study PRJNA352737) | marine metagenome | biome: ENVO:00000447; feature: ENVO:00000209|ENVO:00000569|ENVO:01000036; material: ENVO:00002151; isolation source: viral sequences binned using virsorter ...
TCAGTACCGGATATTCTTCAACAGCGGTGGGATATCAAGCTCTTAAAACTTTAACTACTGGTCTTGAAGCAACAGCTATTGGGTATCAAGCCGGTTTAGATTACAACGCAAATGGTGGTGTTTTTGTAGGTAGATGGGCTGGTAAAACCAATGCCACAGATCAGAATACTATTCTCTATATAGCAAGAAATGCTGATTCAGCAGGAAATAATGGTTGCTGGATTTATGGTAACGATGTAGGTCAGTGTTTTAACGGAGACAATTCATCTTCTTGGAATACAACATCTGACCAACGATTAAAGAAAGATATTGTTGATAACAATGTAGGACTTTCTGTTATTGATAATGTAAAAGTCCGTAACTTTAAATATAAACAGTATGATAAATCAGATCCAGTTTTATATACAGAAGAGGATCAAGAAGTAAAAGATGGCTTAATAGAAGTTGGTGAGGAGAAATCACCTAGTATTTTTACCACACCTAAGACTTCTGATGACACTATTGATCTAAGTGGTTTCAAGGCAGGAACTACTGCTCATAATGTCGTTATAGGTCAAGGTAAAACAGAAACACAAATTGGCGTCATTGCACAAGAAATAGAAGCTGTGTGTCCTGGTTGTGTAAAGACTGATGACTTCGGAGCTAAAACAGTAAATACTGATGAATTATTTTGGCATATGATTAATGCCATAAAAGAGCTTTCGACTAAAGTCAAAGCACTGGAGGCAGCCTAATGAGTTCCGTTAAGTTAAACACAACAGGTGGATCTGGTGGATCGGTTGCTCTGAAAGGACCAGCTTCAACTACTAGTAATGCAGATGTTGAATTAACCCTCCCTGTAGATGATGGTTCGGCAGATCAATATCTAAAAACTGATGGCTCGGGTGCGCTTAGTTGGTCAACTGTCTCCACCACAGATTCGTCAAAAGTTGCAAAGACTGGCGACACAATGACTGGTGAACTCACTATTGATACCACTGCAACAGCTAGTACAGTCTGTCAAACCTTAAAAGCACCTCAAAACGAGAGGTTAAATGTTTGGAAGAATAATGATAATGGAAATGGCAGTTGGTATGCGGGTGGTGATGCAAGTAATGTTATGGATTTGCAATGGAACTCCTACAGTGCACAAGTTATAAAGTTTAAGAATGCTGGAGATGTTGAAGTTTTAACTGGAAATTTAAAGATATCAACAGCTGGTAAAGGTATTGACTTTAGTGCTGTCTCTCATTCAGGAGGAATGACAAGTGAACTTCTTGACTCGTATGAAGAAGGAACTTGGACACCAACTTGCGTAAGTAATGGGGGTGCGAATCCAAACTGTACTTATGGCACACGTTTTGGTACATACACAAAAGTAGGAAACGTAGTTTATTATTCATTTTTCTTTTCAGATGTAGATATAACTTACAAAGGAGCAGGTAATGCAGCTGTAGGTGGATTTCCTTTCACAGCAAAAACTGAAAGCACTTTTGGTTATATAGCTACAGTAGGTCATGTGACGCCTAATAAGTTTTCTTCAGACACTGTTACTGGTCTATTCATGAGAGAAGGAGAGAGCATTGCATCATTAATGGTAAACACCGGAAGTCAAGTAACTTATTCAACAAATACCGACAATTTTGCTTTTGGTGCTTCTGGTTTCTATTTCGTTTAAAATGAATAAAACACCCAATGGCACTTACGACGAGGCTGATTAAATGAGCAGATTAGACGTTAATACTCTTCGGCATACAGCTGGATCAGCAGACAACATCACTCTGGATAATTCCCAGAATGTCACGATTGAAGGCAACCTTACAGTTGATGGAACGTTAAGCGGAGTCACCTTGGGCACACCTGGAATTTCTTCCAGTAGTAGTGGTGACGTGATAACCATTGATGCAAATCATCATACGATGTTCCGAAGTGTCACCAGTAATGTTGATACAAGAAACGTCTCTGGAATTAGTTTAAAATCTCCAAGTGGTATTACGTTTAGAAGTTTCGGTGCTAATGGCTCAAGAAATTGGAGGATAAGACCTGATGATTTAGGGGGTTGGTCAGATTTAGACTTTTCATGTGCTCCGACTGATGGTTCGTCTGACATCCCAGATGTGGCAGCTGATAATGTTTTGTCTCTACAAGGAGACACTAAAGATGTTGTAGTTGCTAATGGCAATTTAATTTTAGGAACGTCTGGCAAAGGAATTAACTTTAGTGCTCATGGTAATGCTGGAGGGATGACAAGTGAGCTATTAGATGATTATGAAGTTGGAACATTCACGCCATCTTGGAATACAGGCTCTGCTTCTTCTGCCATGATGAGTGCTGCTGCTTATGAAAGTCACACCAACGGAAAGTATATAAAAATTGGTAATTTTGTTTCTTTTACTATTGTTATCGAATGCAGCAGCCATACATCTAGAAGTGGTACACAAGTTATTCTTGCTGGATTACCTTTTACCTCTGAAAATTCAGATGCTAAAGGTGGAGCTTACTTCACGATAGCCGAAGGTGTATCTAATAATATAGAGAATGCAAACGTTACTATACGTCAACAGAATAATGCTAGTTATCTACAGTTCTTCAAAACGAATGGAGCTTACTTCTTAGCAGATACGACAGGAGCTTCTTGGAACGATAAGCTAGAGATTGCTGGGCACTACTGGGCAGGTTAAATGGCAAACGCACTCACCAAAGTCAAGTCAGGCGCTGTTCATGCAGATACTGTTGGCCTAGCAGAAATGGCTGGGCTAGCCAGAGGTAAGCTTATTTATGGGGACTCAAGTGGCGACCCAGCTGCCTTAGCAGTAGGAAGCAATGGAACGTATTTGAAGTCAGATGGAACGGATATTTCATGGGCTTCTGTTAGTGCAGGGACCACACTTTCAGGTTCAACTGATAACCAACTCACAACAGTTACAGGTGCTAATGCAATTCAAGGCGAAGCTAAGCTTACTTATAACGGGGACAATCTTCAGGTACTAATAGACAGCCCTGGAGAAGGGATGGAGATTGTAGCAACGGGAGATCATTGGACTCAGTGGAAAGGGAACGCAAACAGAAGTACTGCAGATACTTGGCTTACAAGCCTTACAGGTCAGTGGAATAACACTGCTGTCGGTCAGGTTGCAATTCTAAGTGGTGCTGATACTACTAATAAAGACGACGGAAGAATAGCTTTTTACACATCAGCATCTGATGGAGCTGACCCAGTTGAACGTATGCGTATAGATGAAGCTGGGAAATTACTGTTAGGAGCATCAACTACAAATTCAAATACGATATTTCATGTAGAAGGAGGAGCTGCTAGTGGTGTTGAATTTATTGGTAATAATTCTGCTGAAGGTTTATACCTTGCATTAAGGAATAAAAATACAAATGCCAACGCTTACACTGCAATACAAAGCTGGGACGCTGGTGGACAGATTGTTTCTTCTCTAAGATTTATCCAAGTTAATGATAGTAATAATCAAGGACTTATAACTTTTAGGACTAGGGATACTGGTGGCAGTGAAACAGAAAGACTCCGTATCACAACAGGAGGGACTGTTGGAGTAGGTGATGTAGGAGCAAACACGCCGACTACTGCACCTTTATATGTAAATAAAACAGGTTCTGGTGTTCAAAGGCAATTACATTTGCAAAATAGGCAATCAGAAGCAGATGATGTAGGTACTAGCATTTACTTCCAAGGATTATCAAATAATCTTGGAGAATTAAAAGCTCAGTTTACAAACGCGTCTGCTGGAAATTCACATCTAATTTTCTATGGAGCATCAGGTGGGGGACTTACGGAGTTAGGGAGCTGGGACGGAAACACTAAGAACTTAAATATAAATGGAAATTTAAAGATAGGAACAGCAGGTAAAGGCATTGACTTTAGCAATCAAACAGCTAGTTCAACTGGAACGGTTACGAGTAATGGGGAGATTTTGGACCACTATGAAGAGGGTGAATGGACTCCAGTAATAGACGGTCTTAGTAATACTCCTACTTATTATAATTTAATTGGGAAATATACAAGGATTGGAAATATAGTTAAGTGCCAAGGTTTTATACAAATAGGTGCAACAAAACCAACGTTTACTAATACAAATGATGTCTTCAGAATAAGTGGCTTACCGTTCAGTTCACTTGGTACTGGTTACAATCAAGTTATTGGAAATGTGTGCTGGCAGCAAATAGATTGGGTTGGATCTTCTCGGTCTACTTATGGTCATTCTGATGATACTCAGTTAACAGTTGCCATTGTAAGTAACACTAAACATGAATTTAAAACAATGGGGCAAGCTAAATACTATATGGGGCAGCTAAAAAATATTGTTTTCCATGATGACGGACAATGGATACTTGAATGGGACATGACCTATCATGTCGCTACCTAGCCCCAAACCTGTTTAATTCGGAGGATTATCCTAATGGCTATCACCAAGACACAAGAGAACGACAAGATTGAAGTTGTTGGAGAGTTCAAGCATGTCCAAGTAAGGAACGCTACTGTCATCAAAGAAGATGGCGTAGAGCTTACTAGGACTTTTCATCGGAAAGTATTGGATCCAGGGACTCTTGATGCCTCTGACAATTTGGTAGAGACAGACCTCAGTGGAGAGGACGCAGATGTTCGTGCTATCGCAGAGGCGGCATGGACTCAGGCCGTAAAAGATGCTTGGAAGGCTAAGCTAATTGCAGAAAAGCCTTCTTAAATGTATTAGACTAATGGTGTTTCAAAACTACTTTGCTGAAATGCCTACCCCAGAAGAGAAGATCACTGAACTTACTAATGAAAGACAAGTTGTAGAAGAAAAGTTTGCTGAGGCAGCAAAAGTTCAAGATGCTTGTAGAGCACGTTATGCTGAGATCAAGGGAGCAATTGATGTTCTTACTGAATTAACTTCTGAAGAGACTGAGTAATGGCAACAACAATCACTTGGACTACAGGGCCTTATAGACATGAAACCGCTGGTAAGGGCTTTATAGATCAAGTTGAGTGGCGTCTTACCGGAACAGATGGTGACATCAGTGACTCAAGTACTTTTGGATCTGTGCATCTAGATCGGCCCGAAGATAGTGACATGGTGGAGCGTGCCACGTTTGCAACTCAAGCAAATCTTGTTGCTGCTGTTAAAGCAAAGCTTGGAGCAGATGCAGTTACTGCTGCAGAGACTGCTTGTGAAAACGCTGTCGCTTCTCTAAAAGCTCCACTTCATTCTTATGCAACTGCTGAATCGTAAGTCCTGTATATAAATAAAGAGGAGCAATAGCAATGCCTGTGAACAGAATTACAGGTACGATTGTTGAGATTGCTCTTAACCAAGCATCTCTCCAAATGTGATCCATGCAAAAAATCATCAACGCCATCAGTGTAATAGCCTTTGTGCTGGTGGCTGCACTAACAGGTGGAACGGTCTTTGGTTATCTATGGATAACTAACGAAGAGAATCAGGAAAAAATTAAACAACAAGTCATTGAATCTGTAATGCAAAATGTCCCGATCCCAGGCGGAATAACTGGGCCAGCATTGCCAACCAAAAGCCCTGGATCAACAGGATCAGTGAAACCAAAACTTCCTTTTTAACTGAAGTCATGCAACCTCCAAAAAGAGTTAGTTGTTGGAATTACAAAGTAAGTAAAGTGGATCGTGTTGTAGATGGCGACACTATTGATGTAACTATTGACTTAGGCTTTGATTTATCCATTAAACAACGGGTACGAGTTGCTGGTGTGGATACTCCTGAAAAACGCACCAGGGATCTCATCGAAAAGAAGCTTGGTACGGATGCAACGTATTGGCTAGAAGATAAATTAGATGATGCAGTTAACGACGGGTTCGACTTAACGATTCGGACGGAGTTGGATAAAGGAGCAACTGGAAAATATGGAAGATTATTGGGATGGATATACGTTGGGAGTGAAGTTCACTCACTAAATGAGCAGATGGTTGAGGAAGGTTATGCGTGGGAGTATGACGGGGGAACAAAGCAGAAAAACTTCGAAGAATTAAGAGAGATAAGGAGAGCTAAGGGTACTCTTGTTGAGTGAAATTAACGATATATCTGTTAACGAGATAAGCATCCCAGATGTAAGGGTTATTAATGCACCGTTCATAGAAGCTCCTCAGTTACCTGTTCCTATACCGATAGGGTTTCCAGTTATTGAGATGCCTTGCGTTGAAACGAGGCGTAGCGATTATGAGAATGATGCGCTAATTACGAATGATCCAGAGGGCAATGTCACGCTCTGTCCAGGGGGCGTTCCAAGCTACAACGCAATGGATTACACGCCCGAAGAATTTATTTATACACAATCAGCGGAACCCCAAAGATACGAAGAGCCAGAAACACCAGCATCAGACGAGCCACCACCGTCCACCGAGAAGAGCACGGATTGCCCGCCTCCTGATGCGCCGGAGATTGGGACCAAAGTTCCTGATGGTAAGGGGACAAAAGAAATAGTCAGCTATCAGTTAATAGGGAATAGATGTGTTACTCAGTACTCAGAGATCTCCTTCCCTCAACAGATTGTTGATGCAATCCCGTCAGTTCCACAGGTAGTTACAACTGGAACGATAGCGGTGGTAGCAACTGCTTCAGCTGCAGCTACTCCTTTTCTTTTGAGAATTGTGAGACCCCTCGTGAAACAGGTAATAACACGGGTTCAGAAGGCACTGGGAAAAAAGGTGGTAACTTTAAATCTATCCCAGAAAAGAACCAACGCTTATCGAGAGAAGAGGAATTTACCTCCGGTAAAATGGTCTTAGCAGGAGTTCGGTGTCGATGTGGTAGGACTTGTCCCATTTTTGCCTTAACAACCACGTCCTCACAAAGAGATTTATAGGGAGAATTATCTGAAAATTCTATGCCCTTAAGTTTTAATTCCCCGCAATTTTTTAGCCTCGCTATATGCCAATTAAGCTGAGAATCTTGCAATAATTGTTTTTGCCTAGAAATTTGAGTATCGACACTTTGTTTACATCTTCTTTGAAGTGATTGATCCAGTGGGATCGAAAAAGTCATAGAAAATCCTAAGTTCATTGCAATGTTATCTTTCTGACCAGTTCTATTTAATGTTGAATGAGTCACCTCTCCAGCATCATTGTATTGTGGTTGTTCATACCAATATTCTCTAGGGCTGCTATAGGTGTGTGAGTCTGTTAAGAAAGGAGAAAAGGTGAGCATAGGCCCCTGGCAGACTATGTTTCCGCCATATTGATTCTGGATCAAATTTCCCTGTAAACTCTGTATGGCCATGTTGGTTACGGACCCAGACGAATTCGCCACTGGCGCAGCGGTCTGTGAAGTCTGGGCTAATACTTTTGCAGGGCTAAGTAATATTATTGCGAGAATACTGAGGTAGTTTCGGTAGTACTTTCTATGTTTGTTGTTCTTATTATGTTGGTTATGTTTGACAACCCTGGAGCTGTGTAACTCTCCACGTATTGAAACGGGGCACCCTGGTTCGTTAGAGTTACAGAGGGTTTGGTGGTGAGATCTGCGCCTGTCCACTGATAAGAAGTACCATTAATAGTTTGGTTAACTGTTGTTGGATCGGGTGAAATACTACCATTGATTGTTACTCCTGAACCGTTCAATGTATAGGTATGACCTGTGTTGTAATCGTGAGAAGATATAGTTTCTGTGACCACACTTGTTGTACGTGTGACTGCCGACATCGTACCGCTAGAAAAATTTGGCACAACGGGAACCGCTTGCGCCGGAAGGGAAGTCAGAAATAATAATGTTACTAACTTCCTCATCTAGGATGGTTGGGATGAGAGTTGTAAAGAAGCATGATGAACCCTAGAGCTAGAGATCCAGCAATAAAGATTTGGACAAACATCATGGGATCAAAGTGGTCAACAGATTCAAGACCAGGATGGTGCGCTAGTAAGTGCATTAGTCCACCAGGGTCTCGATGATTGAGGTAGCAGTACAGCTAGAGCCAGCTCCCATCGTTCCGCCACAGGTATGAACTCCTGAAGTGAGTGAAGTTATGGTGCCGCCTGTAACTCCACCTGATCCTGTAACAGTTACGCCAAGAGAAGGAAGTGAGCCAACTACACCACTACTGACTGATGTAGCTGACTGAATAGCGTCACCTTGGGTTAGAGACTCCACCGCTGAGAAGGCAGATCCTGCTGTGGTAACAGTGAAGTCAGTGTCTATAAATGCAGGCACACCTGCTGTGACTGAGCCAACGTTCAATCCACCAATGGCTCCAGAGGTTGTTGTCCCTGAAATTGTCTTGCTTGGAGTTACGTTTGAGCCTGACACTGAATAAGTACTACCTATGCGTGTGGCAGAGGAGTACGCAGGATCAAGAGTAATCGTTGCACTGGATTTAATTGAATGCCGAACATCAGCATGAACTGGAGCGGCAAGCAACAGAAGAATTAGCAGTCGCTTCATACTTGTTTAGGCGGGGTCTTTTTAGGAGGAACAACCTCTGCTCCTTCAATCTTAATAGGTGTTTCAACTCTGATTGTTTGATATGCTCCACCACCTTGGTTATTTGCAGCAAGCATTTTCTCCAGATCCTCCTTGCTGACACCGTTTCCGCCTTTTTTAGAAGCAGCTTGAACCCCGAAGGTAGTTAAAGTCGATGTAAAAATACTTGCAATAAATGTCGGGTCAAAAGTTTGCTTAGCGAAGCCAGGTATATCTATGTACGCCAAGGTTAAGCAGAATCCGCTCCAAATGACAATGCCCAAACGCACTGCTACACCTATGATTTGGATCTGTTCTTCTTTGTCAGGAGTAATCTCTTGAAGCTTGCCTAGAACGCCAGCTTTCTTTTTTGGTTTTTTATCTTCAGGTGGTTTAGGGTCCACTTGTGGTTCGTCTGGCAAAATAACCTCCATGAGTAATACAAAAGCAGGTTAAGACTAAATGGAATCCACTTGGGCCGCAATCATAGGAGCCGCTGCTTCTGCTTTTCTAATGTTGCTTGCGAATGTTTCAAATAGACGTGAGCGTGACATTCGAGAACTATTCCACCGCGTCAATGCGCTAGAGAAAGAAGTCGCAAAGTTACAACCTGCACCTAGAAGGGACTGGAGGAAGTAAAAGACACAACAAAACCCCTAAGATCAATTGTCTCGTCCGATCAAAGGGGTTCTGTGTGCCGTTGGGGAGCAGCACACGAAATGTAGCACTTGTACTATAAAAGGCAATATCCAGTGTATTGTCTGCTTACTTTTTAGTGTTTATCATGGATGACTTGCTTGCGAGTCCCTTGTTCTGGGCAATCTTTGCCGTTGCAAGTGAACTAATTGGCAGAAGTTCTCTTAAACAAAATGGAGTAGTCGCTCTTATTTTCGATAGCATTAAGAAGCTCAAGCCTAAATCCGATATCTAATGGAGTTTGTAATGGACAAAGCCTGGCGCGAAGAAAATGTTAGGCGTGTCAAACAAATGTCCAAATGGTATTACGAGGATGGTCGTGACAAAGAAGATCACCCTCAACACGGGTTATACACAGGGCTTGCTGCTAAATATTCCAAAGAGCAATGCAAACTCCCCCAACCCACCCCCTCTACATAAGAGATTTTTTCGAGCATTTTGATCCAGGCGATCCATATCAATTAAGTAGCCTTACAGACCTACAAAAAGCTATTGATAACGCAGACCCCTCAATCTTGAGGTCTGATGCTGAGTGGTATGAGACCTGGAAGTGGGGCGGCAAGAGAGAAGAACCGAGTCGTTTGGTAAGCGACAAATGAACTTCCAAGACTGGGAAAAAGTAAAGCTAAATGACCAAGAGATTCTGGCAATAGAGCAAGAGGCTCACCGTCTGCAAAACCATGAAGACCCTGAACACGTGGCTCGTGTGTGTATAGGTCTTCTGAGGCAAACACGGTATCAGTCCAAATTACTAGAGAATGCTATGAATCGAATAGGCTTCCTTGAGATGGAGCGTGATCTTCTTCTGGGTAAACAAAAGCCCCATCTTTAATTTCTAACCCTGTTATTGGGTCATACCCGTCCGGAGCTTTCTCATTGGCATAAAGTCTTATACCTTTGTTTCTTGGAGTAGTTGTCATAGAGATTTCAGGGTATTGAACTGTGTACCAGCGATGGTCACAGAGGTTGCAATGTCTTCTTCTATGTGTAATACCGTCGCTGTCCCTTCTAGTACAGACAACATAGTTTGAAAAATTTCCACAGTTAGGGCATTTCACAACTGTCCGTTTTTTCATTGGGCTTTTCTGTTGGTGTATTGCGACCCTCCACCCGACGACGAACTGACTCTCGCCATACTGCTTCGTCTTTGGCTTTGGCCTCTTTGTATTCAGAAGCTGTGCAGATTCGTTCCAGCTTTTCGTAGATGGCTTCTCTTATCCAGGCAGTAGCACGAATGTTTTTATCTCTTGCCCTCTCTTGTACTAACCTGGCGCGGTTTGGGTCAAGTAGAAGTTGAAGATAAATTTTGTTTCCGTGCCTTAGTGCCATTCAAACACACAACAGTTGTACTACTTTACCACGTAATCGGTCTATCGACCTTTCTTTGGTGTGCAGATGCCTGTCTTTCCCTGGATAAGCGTCTCTGCTTTTTACTTCCAGCTCTAACTTCTCTAGCTTTTTCCAGAAAGTCAGCAGCTCGGTGTAGATCAGCAGTCATGGCTAAGGATATTTCTCTAGTGAGTTTTTCCATAACAATCTGTCTACCGCTTTTCTGTGTAAGCGACATAGGAATTTATGGAAGACTCTTGTACTAGCCTAGCTCATGGTTACAAATCAATGGACATCACTCCATGATTTGCCTATGTGTACCTCAGCTAATGGAGGCACTTCTCCTAACCACATTCTCTCGGCTGACTCCATCTTCGTCTTCAATATCTTCGCCCATTCTTCTTCCTTACCTTCCTTAACAAGGAGAATTATTTCGTCATGAACAGCCCCACAAAGTTTGACAATATCCTCCCCTGTATCCCTAATAATGGGCCACAATTTGACTAGTGCGTACTTCAGTATTGCTGCACCAGCTCCTTGTACTGGTGTGTTACATCTGACTGTGACTTTATTCAGATCTTCTATAAGGTAACGACGCATATTTGTAAGAGGTATATGCACTGTAGGAAGGCACTTCTTTTTCGATGCTATGTAAGCATTCTCTTGCTCAAAAGCAGCTACAGCGTTTGCTTGCTGCCAACGTTGGATGCCAGAATAAGTTTTAAGCCATTCATCTCTAATATTTACAGCTTGTTCAAGGGTCATAGTTATACCACTAGCACCTGCATAGTTTCTTAAACCCTCAGCACCTGCTCCATATAAAAGACCGAAGTTTGCTGACTTAGCAATCTGTCTATCACAACCTATAGCTTTAGCAGTTACTTCATGTAGATCCTCGTTATTTATAAAAGCTTCTATCATTTTCTCATCCTTAGAAAGAGCAGCAGCAAGACGTAACTCCATCTGCCCATAGTCAGCATCTACGAGTACCCAACCAGCAGGAGCTTGAACACATCCTCTAAAATTATCATCTCTAGGTATTTGTTGGTTATTGGGACTAATACAACTCATTCGACCTGTATCAGCACCTAATTGCAAATAGGAAGCACGAACAAAGCCATCAGAATCTGCCTTCTCTTGGATCGACTTAACCATTTGCCTTCTTTTCTCTGATTTCTTCCAACCTAAATACATCTGAACAAGTTCATGATCTGCTGCATAAGCACGTAAAGCAGGACGAGAAGTACTAGGCTTTCCTTTTGCATCCAAAGGTACTTTACCTAATAATATTTCAAATTTATCTAGTAACTGCTTGGGACTATTTATATTAAACCCTCTATATTTTTTAGTGCCTTCACGTAAAGACCCTTCATCCTTGGAACGTAAATTAAAAGGTGCTAGTTCTATGTCTTGTTCTATCTCTTCTTTTTCTAATTCCCATCTTTCACGTATATCTGCTGGTTGTCCTGTTTGTGTTAGTAAGTGATTTAATCTCTTTAACTTTTCCTCCTGATCTCTAGGAATATCTCTAGGTATCTTATGTTTTTTAGGCATAGCTTGGTCCAGTTTAATTAGAAATTCTTCTCCTCTAGTTTTTACATCAAACTCGTAATCTTTACGGCAAGCTTCTAAGTCACTAAGATTCCAAGGTAATCCAGTTCTCCACATTTGAGCTAAAGCTGGTAAAGCTTCGCATTCAAGATAGTAAGCGTGTAATAAGTTATGTTCCTGTAATTTAGCTTGTAAAATTATATCTAAATCAGCAAGTACTTCTACATCAGTAACAGCGTATTCAAGCTGTTCTTTACTTAATTCTTTCGCTCCCCAATCAGATTTCTGGTGTTCCTTGGATATTTCTTTACCTAAATACCTGGAAACTATATGAGCAAGACTATGTTTTAAGTTTCTATTACTAGAATCTCTATTACCATTAGAGACTAACCTACTAGCAAGCAAGGTACAACGTATATTTCCACCTAAAGTTTTAGTTTTAGAGTCTTTTTCCTCAACAAGAGGCAGTGGATAAATCCCATGCTCTTGTAACCAACCAAGATCGAATACCGCATTATGCGCTACCCAGAAACGAGGAGTAGTAAAGAAGTTTTTTAGCTTATCTATATCCTCATCTGTTAGATCAAAGTAATCAATAACAACTGTGCAACGAGTTTGCACACCGAAAAGTTGTATTAGCCGTAAACCACCTAACTTTGGCTGTAAACCAAGGGTCTCTACATCAAACATGACGGTGGATGAGGTAGCTATACGGTGTAGCTCCTCAATACCGAAATAAATAGGATAGGTAGCCATTACTTTACTAGAGTAAGAAAACTACCAGGTGTCTCATACAAAGCTGAAGATGGTCCGTAAGTAGAAACAATTTCAGGCCAGGTTTGAAGAATCTTGGCTTTGTTATCTGCGTCTGCTGCTATACCAGCAGCAGCTAGACGTTGCATAAAACCACCGCCATACTTAGCAGCAGTTTGGAACGTCCAAAGGATTTGTTCTTGAGTCATAATCAGGGGTGCGCTAGTGTGCGCTGTTGACCCCACTACAATAGCACAACAGTTAGCGTTTGGTGTATTGAGACAGTTGTGGAAACATATCTACATCAACTCGCGTAAAGATAGAAACGTCCACCCCCATTTCCAAGGCAGTTGTAGCTTCTGTATCAAATATGAGCAGTTGTTCAGCAGACCCTCCGTAATTAATCTGTTCTACAGCAAGAGGTTTACCATCCTCGGCATAAGTGGTGTACCGGACAGAAGCAACCGGACCATCTCTGTAATTGACTTTGCATATCGTCAGTTGTACCTGTGTTTTCTTCATAGGAATAGACAGCACTTCTTCAGTCTGCCCTTCTTCCGGCGCACCAAACAAAATTCGGTGTATTCGGTCCCAAAGTGTCATGACCCTATATAAGAGTGTGTTTTTGTCCCAACCAAGAGACTTCCTTGTTGTTGCAGTGGAAGAGGGGCGGGACAGGGGGTTGTCCCACCCTACTTTTGTCCCACCCCTAATCTAGGTTCCAGAAGCTTGCAGGTTTTTCTGTATCTGAATTGAAGGTATCTACAGCTTTTTGCATAAGCGCTTCATACGGTAAAACTTTTTTAGCCTTTTTAGGGTGGGACAAAGTGGGGGGTGGGACAATTGGCGTCCCAACCTTTTTAGTAGTGGTGGACTCAATAACGGGAGGTTGGGACGAATCAGAACTCTTATATAAGGGGTAAACTCCATCACACACCCACTCGGCAGCAGAACCAGCAACACTCTTGGAACGTTTTGCAAGACCTTGGCGTTTTAAGCGGCTTAAGGCTTTTCTAACCGTGTCTTTTTCTGCTGTATCAATACACTTGTGCCTGGATAGAGCCTCTACTGTCCAACTGACTTCTGGGTTTTTGCTTAGAACTAAACGAATCCTGTCTTGAATTGAGGAGCCTTTCTGTTCTGTATCTATAACCCCTAAGTAATTGAGGTTTACACTTCCGTCAGGCTGTAGATCAGCTCTAATGCAATGGTTTGTTAATCCAAAGCGGTGCTTCATGAAGTGGATAAACCGAGTATTTGCAGAGCAGTTTTTACTTTTTGGTCCAGGCTTCTCAAAATTTAGAGAGAAGGAGCACATGTCTTTAAGAGCACTTGTACCTCTTGGCCCGGAACCTCCTTTACCGCTGTGATGTAGTACAAGCATCATGCAGCTAGGAAACAAATCTCCCATCATCTGCTCGAACCACCTAAGAGGAAGAGCAAATTCACTGTCATTCTCTGAGACACCTGTTCCTCGATGACAAGATCTAAGACTGTCAATGACAACAAGCTTTGGTTGGTGCTCCTTAACTAAGTCCATGAAATGAGGGTGGTCATTTATGTTGAAATTGCTTTTTATAACTAGGTTTTCTGTGTGTTCCTCTTTTAGGTGTGTGATTATCTGATCGTCAATAGAAGCATCCATTTGGTCCCCCGATAACCAGAGGACAGATCCTTTTTCAGTGGTTCGTTTTCCATCAGTGGTGGTTCTTAAAGGTTCTCCTGCTAAGAACTTTCTGGCTAAAGCCCATGCTGTGTTTGTTTTACCGCTTCCACCTTCCCCACTAAGGAGCCATACTCCAGCACAGAAAATGCCTGGTACGTAGTAATGAGCTTTTGCTGGATTTTGGTATCTTTCCTTGGCTGTTCTTTCCTTTGCTTTGCCCATCCTTTTCTCTCTTTCTGAGAGATACATTTCTGTCACCTCTTGGACAGCTTTTATTTTTATGTTTGCGTTAGAAGCAAGGCGGTTTAATAGATACCTTCTTTTACCTACTGAACAATCTTTGTCTGAAAATATCTTGTCAGCTGCTTCATAGAACTCTTCAAAGTTAGGTACTGCGGGTCTTGTCTCTAAGATTCGCTTATTTTCTGCCTCCTCAACGAGCGTCCTAGAGGCTTTGCAAAACCTGGTACGTCTGGGATCTACTTCGTCTGCTCTGCTAATAAGTGTTCCTAGTCCTAGGTTTCCTTTTCTGCCAGGTTTAAAAGTTCTCCATTTTTCCCCGCACTTACCGTCTCCACCATTTTCCCAAACGTCTGCATATTCTGGGTCGGAGCAAGACCATGCTTTCCATATAGTCAGCCCAAGGTCGTTAGGGAGAGTCTCGTTACATATCATTCCCACCTCTAGCCAATGGTCATGACTACCAGCTCCTTGTGGTGGTAGTACGTTTAGGCATTCCTGAAGAATTTGAGCCTTTTCTTCGTCTGATCTGTCATCAAAGTAGAGACTGTCCCTGCTTTTGACGTAGTGCTGTGCGCCATCAGCTTTGCAGGATTTCATTTCAGCCAGCATCCAACCAGGAGCGACTGGTATTTGATCCATATCCCCTTCAAAGGAGTATTCACCAGGCTCACTAACCTGACCACCTGGATAAGCCCCGTAGATGAGCCCCTGACGGCCCCACAGGAGTTCGTAGCAATGACCTGTCTCTTCGTTCAGGCCATGCCCCTTAACAGAGCCCCATAGCTCTTCTGGTACGCGGAACACATATTTAGCTGCGTTCCTCTTTGTGCTCTGTATGAGAGGAGCACCCTGTAGTGAATCCTTCCACTTCCTTTTTAGTGTTGATAGGTTTCTATCACAGTCAAGAATGACAATGCCTTTACCTTTCAAGCCTGTGAATAAACCAATCGCGGTTAAATTTTCTGGGTCACGCTCTATAGCTAAGACAGCATCATGTGGTCCTAAATCCCTTTCATAGGATTCTTCTAAAGGGTTCTTACCTGTGGCTTTTCTCCCACTACGCATGGAAGCCCCTTTCTTGTATATCGGCGCAAAAACAAGGTCTTCAGGAAGCTGCTTTACAAAGTCAATTAAAGATAGCGTCATGTGCTACAATCCTTTTGGTAATCGGACTATTTTTAACCCTCAAGGCTCTTCCTGCCTTGGGGGTTTTTTAATTGTAACTGATTGACAGGGTTCTGTCACTCTGCTACATTATTGGATGCAAAGGGCATTGCCCACCGCTTAAACTAAATGGCTTACGTATCGAAAAAAGGAAAATCCGCTTTAGCTCCCAGTAGTGGGGGTGGTGGATATCTAAACCCCCAACGGATACCAACAGGATCAAGTGCTAGGTACGCCTTACTGTCTGAAACTCCACTAGAGTATTGGGAGGTATGGGTCGAGGATTCTGAGGGAACTCTCAACCCTAAAACAGGCAAACCTGTATGCAGAACTTTCAGGTTCACACAAGAGCCTACGGATGACGACATACAGGCCGAGCTTGGTACGCAGTGGGTTCGGCGTATGAATTTCGAAAAGACAGAGATTGACGTAGTTAAGTTCTGTCTTGCTTCTCGTATCTACAACCATGACACTGAGAGGATAGAAATCCTTTCAAGTGATAAACCAAGCGTTAACCAGGCATGGGACGAAGCCTGCGACAAAGTGCAGTCTGAGGATGACTATCCCACTATTCTTGACTGCGATTTTGTACTAGATAAAACTGGTAAGGGGCTAGACACTAGGTATGCGATTCGTTCTGCACCTAGAAAGAAAGGCACTACCGATAAAATACAGGAAGCTAAGGAAGCCTCTGATGCCGAAGGCTTTGACATAACACGGCTACTTATTAACCTTGACCCATTCAAGGAGACTAAGTGAGACCTGAGTTAGTGCTCTCATCTAATGGTGGAACGATCCACCAATTTGAACTACCAGGAGGGAAGCGTACACATGTGCGCTTCCTAGTTTCTTATTTAGGTTCTTCAAAGTTTTGTAATGACTTGGAAGAGGCTAAATCCTACTTAAGTGCTATCCAAGCCATTAAAAAATGAAACTAGAAAAAAGGCGTCACCTACTTCTTGTTAAAGAAAGAGGTAGTTTTGCCCCTGCTCAACACAAGTTGATTGATGCTTTTACACCTTCTGAAGCCAAGGATATAGCTAAAGAGCTGTACCCTAATTCAAATATTCTTGTACTAGAGAGTAGGTAACTTGACCAAAAAGGCCATTCATAGGTAAACTAATTATGGGAACGTGTATCCTAATGCCCACTAATGTAACGGTAGACACTCAAAACGCATTAGCAGGACTAAGAAAATGGAACTTGGTACGTGATGATTCCAATGAGGATTATCCGCATCGTGTTTATAGAGATGACAACGGGCACGTATATAGCTCAGTAACCCATATCCTTAACGAAACAGCCCCTCAAGAACAAAAAGATGCACTGGAACGATGGAGTCTTAAACCCAACTCTGAAGCGGAGAAAAACCTCGCATGTTCCAGAGGTCATGCTGCTCATGCACACGCGGAATATATTCTCAAGACTGGTGCGAAACTTGCTAGGAACACGGCGAACAGACGGGGAGTATGGACCACTGGGGCCGATTGCTTGGAGCGATGCCCATCGAAAGTCACGGCTTGGGCACTCAAAAAGGCCATTCAAGGAGCACCAACGCCCAGTTGGGCGAGTAGTGGCTACGCCAGAGGCTTGGCCTCCTTCATAGAATCTTCAATTACAGCCATTCATGCAGTCGAATTTTCCATTCATTACACCCCAAAAAATGCCATTCATGATGGAACGAAAAACGCCATTCATGGTGTTGCTGGCACATGTGATTGCCTTGTGGATGTTCAAGGAGATGGACCTTTTGTACTAGATTGGAAAACTAGTAAGAATGAAAGAAGCGAAGCAATGTATGAGCAGTTTTACGATCAGTGTGGTGCGTATGCAAGTGGATTAACCCACCTAACAGGCATAAAACCCAAAGGAGCATTTGTTGTCGTGGCTCGCAGGACGGGAAGTCCCGCTGTCAAATTCTTAGATCAATTTAAGTTGATGGATCATCAGGCACGTTTTGATAAGAGGTTTAATGTCTACATGGATCGACTGAAAGAAGCCGCTTAGATAATGATTATGGTTCTTTGCATATCTGAGGTTTTAATGCTTGGAATTTATGGGCTAAGTCACTTGTAATAGATTTATTGATTTGAATTATTCTAAGAACTTCCTCATACTCACTTAAGGTGAATTTGTTTGGTTCGCTTGCTTGCCAAAAATTGCTTAGGGTCATAAAGCAGAAACCAAGCCATCATCATCTAAATATAGTTCTAATTCTGGGAAGGTATGGGCAAGGTCAGTAAGTAAAGAGCCGAATGGTTCGAACCAATCACCATCCCAAAATCCAGCACCATGATGATTTCTAGTCAGAATAAAATCATGCGCGGCATGGTCCCAATAGTCACCCTCAATTAAATTTATACAGGTTTTGCGGTGTAGCTCAGGATTAAACCCAAGCTTTACCGCTTTCTCTTGGAAGCTTTCCCAATCTTCATAGATTCGATTAGAAAGTTCTTTACTTGGTTCGTAATTGTCGGCAGGTTCATCATTAGGACCTACAACTGAAGACCAAAGCAAAGCCTCTATTGCGTGTTGATAGCTCATGATTAAAAATCTGCAAAGTCTTGGGCGTCTTCAAAAGCTGCATCTTCTGATTTGAATGGTCCGTAAGCTTCACTATCTGGAATGCATCCAGGGAAGCAACTTTGCCAAAACCAACCTGGACCGAAAGGGTGTGACAGGTCTTGGAAAATCTCAAAACTTCCAAAGGATTCTTCAGGGTCTTGGGTTTTGAATTGGTGGTAACTCATTGGTTCGCAAGGTTTGGATTCCTATCACGTGGACTCAAGGTCTCGCCATATTCTTCTGGTTCGTATTCTTCGGCTAGTTGGTCTAGGGTGTCATAATCCAGCTCTAAGGATTCTTCAAAGGAAATTTGTTTTTGTTGGTACGTCATAGGATCAGATAAACAGGAAGCAAAAAAGGTTTTCCAGTCGCCACTTTGTGCAGCATCGTGAGCTGTAATCATTAGAAAAGCCTCGCTTGCTTATGAGTACTAATTAATAATTTAGAGAACATTTCTATTTTCTTTGGGTCGTCTTCAGCAATTCCTAAATGTAATTGATCCCGAAGAGTTGAAATAACTAAATCTTTATCGGCTAAAGCTGGAGATGTTTTTGACTGGTTCGATTGTTGCCATTGGTCGTTTTCTAAATAGAGCTTAAACCATCTATAAGCATTAGCTGGAGGAACAGAAAAATCATCTTGCAGAATTTGGATGATCTCTTTTCTACTAAATGGCGGTGCGGTTTCGTTTTCTTTGGGTGTCATTAGCTCAGCAATTTTCGCTAAGCCTTCAGGTTTGTTCATTTTGGGGCGACTTTTGGGTAGGGTCTTTTCTATTATTGAACTACTTTAAAGCTTTTGTCAAGCGATTATTAAGGGGTTTTAGGGCTTATTTTGGGCTTTTATCATGATAATTATCAAGTGTTACTTTGTGTAAATATCTTATAATCCCTTGCGCTGGAAGGGGTTTAAGAGTTTTCCACAGGTTTAGAGGTGTTTTTGTTGGTTTATTGCTTTCTACTATGCTATTGTAGACATAAGTTCAGGCACAAACAGCCAACCCAACAAATGACAATCAGCACAAAAGAGCTACACAATGAAGTGGGGCGTTACTATTTTGACTGCACCCTGAAAGCTTCTGAAGGCTGGGCACAGCTAAACACCCCGCAAGATAAATCTTATTATGGTGTTTGGGTTAATGCTCGTAATCTAAAAATCACTAGCTACGCTGAGGGAGATATATTCTTCACCACTGCCACAACGCAGGAAGAGTTTAAAAAGGAACTGAATCGTATCATAAAATTTGAAAATAGGATTAGTGATGGTAAACCGTCTTTTATAGATTGTATGGATAAAAAAGATATTGAAGAGGAATTTAAAAAATTAGGTTTTTCTAATTACGTTATCTAATTGTTATTTAGTAAACTAATTTCTATCATTTTTTATCATGAAACTTTTTGAACCTGGCAGCATAGCTGTGATGGAATGGGGCGCAACTATGTCCTTAGTCGACTTTTTTGAGGTCACACGCAGAACTAAAAAATCTGTTTGGCTTCGTAAGCTTCAAAGTCAAAACGAAACTCAGGATCATTGGGGCCAAGCTGGCACGTGTAAACCGGATTTAGAAGGCTCAAGAGGACAAGAATTTATGATGCGGATTAAGCATAGGTCGGATATGTACCCCAATGGTTTACCTGATGAAGAGAACCACGAATATGCTTTTGTGAAGTATCAAGGCTCTATTAAACCTTGGGATGGTAAGGCTAAGAGGTTTGATACTTATGACTAGTTCAATTGAAAAGGAACCTCAAATAGTGGAAGTAAGGTTACCTACTTGGTTCGCTTGCCCACTGGTTAATGATGACTGGACAGGTTGCACCGATGAAGAACAAGAGTTAATTAAGCATGTTCTTATTGAGTGGCTAGATCTTGCTGATTATCACTGCACTGATGTTGGTGAGGATGTCGGTTTTCAAGCTCCTCCTTCTTTTCTTTCCTCATGTGGTCTTAAAAATGATGACTATGTGACTTATAGGTTTTTGAAGTGTTGTTGATCGGGTTTTGTCTCTTTCTTACATCATGCTCTTAAATCCTTTTCTTTTACTCTCTTCCTACCACTTGTTCTTATTGCCATTGCCATCTTATGAACAAATGTTAATTATACTGTAGTATTCTTCTCGTATACTACATTACCGGCTACAATTAACACATGAGGAACAAACCTCAAACAAAAATCACCTACTTGAATCCAATGTTTGTTATCTACACCAAAGAGAGTTATGGCGATGTTGTAGTCAGTCGTTATCGTGATGGCTTCGATGCTCACGCGAGAGCACAACAGCTTGCACAGTCTGCCGCTGCTGCTACTACTCCTATTCGCTTCTATGTGAGGAAGGAAGCATGAAGGCTCTACTTATCCCGGCTGCCATGTCGCTCGCCGTTGTAATTCCTTCCCTCATCTTCAGTGCCCAAGACAACATGATCCTTTCTAAATGTCTTGAGACTCAGCCGTCATCTTTTTGCTATCACAAAGTTTTCGGAAGGTAGCCGTGTCCCCGGCCCGCCTACCCCTACCCCTACCCCCTACCCAAAGGGGGGCGGGTAGGAAATTTTTTGTTTCGGAACCATAAAACGGGGAACCTACATAATAATACGAGAATAAGCTCTTTTGTAGTACCTCTATATACTACACTATCAATCAGGTTGAGTCAACATATTGAGGATGATTATGTCAGCCAGTTTTCTCTTGGAGTAATGCGTTTGCGTACCCGCCTGCTTCTTCAATTCCCTGGAGGGGAGGGTAAGCAGATGTTTTCTATAACCTTCCATCGGTTCCGGTGACCTATATACAAATAGGGAACCCACCCTGTCGCGAAGAGAGTTAAGCACCTTGGCGTGGTTCGACCCGGATTGCTAGTTCCGGTGCATTGATATGGACTGTTTCTACGCTTTCCCCAATAACTTTCCCCAAAGAGTCCAAGATCTGAGCTGCTGTTTGAAGTTGCCCTTTTTGAACGGCTTTATTAAAGAGTTTTACCCGCATACTCTGGATACGAGCGAGCATATTTTCGCGATCTTTCTGCCAGTCTTCATCGTTCCATTCATTGACTTTTTTCCAATCATTCCAGGCAGTTTTTTCGCATATTCCTTCTTTAACCGCGTGATCCAACACAAGTTGTCGAACAGTGAGACCTTCCAACTGGCGTTTGTAGAGTCTCTGACATCTGTGTTGTATTACAGCGGCGTGGCTTCTGCCACCGACACGCTTTATTTCATCTTTTGGGAAGTCTTTAAAAGCTTCAATGATTGCTTCAGCCACGGGCAGGAGCAGGGGGGTCAACACTTGAATGATAACGCCCTGTCTTATGTTTAGTCTAAAAAATGGCGGTAATCTGTAGCGTATGACAGTAAAAACAGCAGAGCCTCTCACCCTCAGATGGGCGCAGGGGGAGATCTTTCATAGCGAAAAACGCTTCAGAGTTCTAGTTGCTGGAAGGCGTTTCGGGAAATCTTACCTTTCCTGCATCGAGCTGGTACGGGCCGCCATAAAAAAGCCGGGGGAAACGTATTTTTATTGCGCTCCTACGTATCGAATGGCAAAAGATATTGCATGGAAGGAGCTAAAACGATTGGTTCCTATGCAGTGGATCAAGTCAAAACACGAGTCAGATTTAAAAATAGAGTTGATAAATGACTCCACTATTGAACTAAAAGGAACTGAAAATGCAACATCCTTGAGGGGGCGAAGTTTAGCGGGTGTGGTTTTAGACGAAGCCGCTTTTATGGAATCTGAGGTGTGGTTTGAGGTTATTCGACCTGCACTTGCTGATAAACAGGGGTGGGCATTATTTATCTCTACACCGGATGGAACTGCCAGTTGGTTTTATGACTTGTGGTGTTATGTGCCTGAAGATGAGACGGGGGATTGGCAGCGTTGGAGTTATACAACAATCGAGGGTGGAAATGTTCCGGCGGTAGAAGTTGAGGCTGCTCGTGCTCAATTAGACCAGCGAACTTTCCGGCAGGAATTTGAAGCAAGCTTCGAGAATTTAACGGGATTAGTGGCAATTTCTTTTGGTGATGCAAATATTTCTACAACAGCGAAAGATGCAGCAGTTTTACCTTTACTTTTAGGTGTTGACTTTAACGTTGACCCCATGACGGGGATTTGTGCAGTTAAAGATGACGATACTTTGTATGTTTTCGACGAAATAATAATGACTGGAGGGGCAACAACTTGGGAATTTTCAGAGGAAGTCATTCGCAGATATGGTGTAGAAAGAAGGGTTATTGCTTGTCCCGACCCCACAGGTGGTGCCCGTAAGACAGCAGGTGTTGGCGCAACAGACCACAGTATTTTGCGTCGAAGTGGGTTTACAGTTTCTGCTCCCCGTGCTCCTTGGAAAATTAGGGACAAAATCACAGCAGTTAATACTGCACTACTTGACGCGACAGACACCCGCCGTACTGTAATACATCCACGCTGCAAGCATCTAATTAAGAGTCTTCGGACCTTGACTTACGCTCCAAATACAGGACTTCCTAGAAAAGATCTGGGGGTTGACCACGCTTTTGATGCCTTCGGATATCTATGTTTGCAACAGTTCAATTTGGCAAAACCAGAGACTTTGGGGCAAACTACATACAGAATTTACTAATTGTTAGTGTATGGCACGGGAAATTACTGAGGAAATGCTTGACGCTATTGAGGCGGTTAAAGGCTCCAGAACTCCTGGTTTATGGGATCCAAGATGTGAACAATATATGAATAATCAAAAGAAACCTAAGAAAGCAAAGCCTAAAACCCCTGTAAATTAAGAGCGAAAGAGTTAAACTACTCGCATACCCCTTTTTTCCATTAGGTCATGGCCTTTTTTCGTGGTGAAGAAGGTTCAGTTAAGTTTAAGAACGGCGCTGGCACTGTTGCCACGGTTGCTTCGACACGTAGCTGGACTTTCTCTCTGAGCAAGGATGTTCTTGATACGACTGCTCAAGGAGATTCAATCCGTACTTATGTAGGTAGCTTTATCAACGGTTCTGGTTCTGTTGAATTGCTATATACAGGAACTACTGGAGATGAAACACAAGAGTTCATCAAGGATATTTTGGTAGCAAATGACCCTGCAGATGCTCAATTTGAGTTGTATCTGAACACTTCTGGTTCCAAGAAGATTGCCTTTAATGGGTTAATCACAGGAACAGAGTTCGGCACAACTGTCGGAGATCTACAGGTGATTAATGTCAGCTTCCAGCTCAATGGAGCCTTAACAGCTGACGCTTATTAAGGGAGGTAAATAACAAAGGGGTAATCTCGTGACGTATGCCGTCCCTGGCCCAATTCGTACCCATCAAGTCAGTTCTTCTTATGTAGGCGGGGCTGATAGTCCCTTCACACGTACAGCAGCAGTGCTGGAAATGATGAAGGGGTGGGAAATTATGAAAGCGGTAACGCTGGGGACGGAGTACTTGCGTGAAAATTCAGAGGCTTTTTTACCTCTTGAGCCCCGTGAAGATTACACGGCATATTTAGCACGTGTTAATCGAGCTGTTTTTTCTCCTTATACACAGCGTCTAGTTCGAGCAGCAACTGGTTTAATTCTTCGAAAGCCCATAACTCTGCTAGGAGACCCCTATTGGACAGATGTTTTCGCTAAAGATGTAGACGGTTGCGGTTCAGATTTAGATGAGTATGCCCGCCGAGTTCTTATATGTGCTCTTACTTACGGGCATGGTCATACCTTGGTGGATTTTCCTGCTCCGAGAGGGGCAAAAAGCCTTGCAGAAGAGCGAGCGCAAAACCGCCGTCCTTATTGGATTGAAGTAGATCCAGCCAATATTTATGGTTGGAGACTAGATAGGGAGGTTAATTACGGCAATTTGGTCCAAATCCGCATTGGAGAAAAGGCAATTGTGCCTGATGGGGATTTTGGCGAAAAAGTATTCGACCAGATAAGGGTCATTGAGCCTGGAAAATATCAAATATTCAGACAGAAAGAGCAAACTAAAGATATGTTTGTTGAAGGAATGGCAAATTCAGGAAGATTTGACGTTCCAATTGAAGCAAAAGATTATGAATTAGTAGAATCTGGCGATTTTAGTTTGGGTGAGATACCCCTAGTAACGGTTTATGCAGGTAAAACTGACACTTTAACGAGTAAACCGCCGTTATTAGACATTGCATACCTGAATTTGTCCCATTTCCAGCGTCAAGCTGACTTAATTCACAGTTTGCACGTGGCTTCTCAGCCAATGCTGGTCTTAGAAGGCTGGGATGACCAAATGAAGGACATGGCTATTAGCGTTAACTACGCAATGGCGACTCAACCTGGCAATAAGGTCTATTACGTCGAACCAGCTTCGAGTGCATTTGAAGCACAGGCAGCAGAAATCGAAGAATTACAGCGTCAGATGGCAACTTTGGGAATTAGCACCCTTTCACAGCAAAAATTTGTTGCAGAAACAGCGGATGCGCGTCGTTTAGACCGAATTGACACAAATTCGATGCTTTCGATGGTTTCGCTTGATTTAGAGCAAAAACTGCAAAAAGCTTTTGTTTTATCTGCTGAATACCTCGGATTAGAACCTCCAGAAATTAAAATTAACCGTGATTTGGATATTGAGCGCTTAATTGGGCAAGATATCACTGCATTAACGACATTATTCGATCAAAAGGTCATAGATCGTGATGAATTCAGGCAAATACTGGTTCAAGGGGAGATTTTGCCTGAAGCCAACGAATCTAGTACAATAGAATAGTTCGAGTTGTTTTTAAGTCATGCCGTCAGTTGAATTAATCAACGGCAAGTGGGTTTCTGTCGATGGTGTTAAAGCCGAAGACTTAGACGGTACTGCTGCACCTGCTCCAGCACCTAAAAAGCCCACACCTCCAAAGGCTAAAGCTGTTACCCCTGCTGGTTTGACTGCGAAGCAGCAAAAAGAAATCACTACCCCTAAATCTGATTCTTAATTATGGTTGAGGAAAAAGTCATTCAGCCGGAGTCCGTGGCTCCCGCTGAACAGCCCGTGGCTGAGACTCCTGTCCCATCTCCTGAAGCACCTAATCTTGATGCTTTAAAAGCAGAATATGAGTCACAAATTGCTGCTTTAAAGGCGCAAGTTGCCGAAGAAAATGGCAAGTTTAAGGGGTTAAAATCTAAATTAGATGAGGTTTATGACAAGCAAGAAACCCAGCGGAAGCAAGTCCTGCAAGACCAAGGACAGTGGAAAGACTTATGGGAAGAAGCAAACAAAACAAGTCAAACGCAAACCCAAGAAAACGCAGAGTTGAGAAAGCAAATAGCAGATTTGCAAGCTTCTAATGAAGCAGAAACAACAAAAACTGCGGCTTTGGCTGCTATCAGTTCTTCTGGTGCTATTAACGCAGAGCAGA
>VTLG01000903.1_pt1 | contig 25695 bp, 47 predicted proteins | sample 4694571 | NCBI WGS metagenome assembly VTLG01 (sample SAMN12604809, study PRJNA352737) | marine metagenome | biome: ENVO:00000447; feature: ENVO:00000209|ENVO:00000569|ENVO:01000036; material: ENVO:00002151; isolation source: viral sequences binned using virsorter ...
CTCCAATAGAACTAAAGTCAAACATATTGTCATAAGAAAGCGTTAAAAAAGTAACGTTAGTGTCTGCATCCCAATCTAGGGAAGCAGGAGCATCTGTTCCTCCGCCTACTGTGTACCAGATTTTACTTAGTGCAACGTGGGCGCAAGCTTTCCCGTTGTTTTTTGTCAATGCTGAAACATCGACCAACGTTGTGCTGCTTGCGCTTCCGTCTGATAAAACTGAACAATAAACAATTAGTTTTTTGTCGTAGTCATACTGAATGGTAGGGCCTGTGACTGTATTAGCCATGGTTTACCTCCTTATGCGTCAGCGAATGGAGTAACTAGTGTTCCTGAACCAAGTATGATTCCTTCCACCGCATACTTAGCAGAAGCCATTGCAGTTACTTTTACAATACTGCCTGCTAGTCCGCCCTTAGTGCTTCCGTTCATAGTGATTACATCATTGCTTGATCCAGAAATAAAAGTTTTACCTGTTGCATCATCTACACCAGTATATAGACCGCCAACAAACTTATCTGTTCCATCGGTTAGTATGTCCATATCTGTAGCTGCTGTAACAACAACAAATGTAAAAGTAGCACCCAAATTATTAGTTTGATTTGGGTCGTCGTCACTGCCAGGAGCAGTTGCAACAATAGAAGGTAAAGTAAACTTACCGTCTGCGTCATTAGTTATTAATACTTTGCCTGCATGTGATGCAACGGTCAAAGTTGTGTCAGCGGTTAGACTAACTACGTTAGCGTTTCCTGCCGAAATAAAGCCAGCTAGTGATTTAACTGGACCTGAAAAGGTTGATTTTGCCATAATTTTTTCTCCTGAAAAAATAAGTCCTATTGTCTTGGCTTGTCTGCTAGGTCAGTCGATAGGACAAGGTTATCCCTAGATACAATAACTATATTACTTGGAAAAAATATAAAAAGAAAGAGAAAGTGTGCCGCGTTGAGTAAGAAACCCGCGGCGGGGTTCCATATTTAGCTTTATGCTCCGGGGCTGCCAAAGACTGCTCGGGGGTCAGACCACCCAAACGAATATCTTTCGCGTGCCTTATATCGAACATTACCAGTATCGAAGTCTGCTTCCATTGAAGTCTTGATTGGCGAACGGTTAAACATTTTGAAACCGTTTGGACAATCAGTCTTAATGAACCAGGCATCTGTATCGGTAAGATAATGATTGACAGTATAGCCTTCAGGGACCATGCCCATGTTGCGTACCGCGTTAATATCATTATCAGAAGTTCCTACACGTCCAGGTGATTCCATGAGTCTATCAGCAGTGAACTGTAGCTCTTTAGGGATGATTAGTTTCATTCCTTGTAGTGCTACTTTAAGTCCACGCTCATCTGTAAATGCTGCAATGTCAATCAGTGCTTGTTCCAACGAAGTTTCGTTTAGGTCAGCAGCAGTAGAAAGCTCGTTACGCAAATTAGCGCCACCTACAGTTGGGTGGTCCGTTGCGCAAAGCTCTTTACCGTCACCGCCAGGGTAACTAGAGTTGAATGCTCTGTTTAATACAGATGCAGATTTTACTTGCTTAGTGTTGCTCATACTTCTTGCAAGCGCACGAGTGTATCTTGCTGACAGTTTGTCATAAAGATTGTCCTCGATAGCTTCTTCAGTAATTGAAAACGCCAAAGCAATAGTTTCATGTGTGTACCTAGAGGTAAAGGCTTCTTGTGCTGAATCGAATGCTACACCAGCTCCTTCTGATTTAACGGGTGCTGCATCGAAACCAGTAAGCATAACCTCTTCTTCAAAAGCACGATCACTTGACTCGATGTCATAAATTTCTTCATGCTCGTTGTCGTATCTACCGTACTCTAGTCCAAAGAGAGCATTCAAGCCAGGTAGCAATTCTTTTACTAATTGCGCTCTACTTATAGCCATTATTTATACTCCTTAAGTTCCAGCCACAGGACCTCTGTAAGCGTGCTCATTGATTATTACAACCAAATTTGCATTATCCGCTGTGAGGTCTCCGTTAGTATCATCTTGAACCACGCCAACAATCTTGAGCTGAAGCCCTTGAGTTGTGGCGATTGTGCTTGAGTCGAGCTCTCGAGTGCTTACGCCCGTAGTCGTGCTACCACCAATTCCGTCGGTATCAGCGTTTCTACCTATACAGGTAACAGCCGATGCGCCGTCTGCTTGTACAACAAACATTTGATTAGGGTCGTCATAGATATAACATTCTATAGCGCCACCTCCGAGTGCAGTTGTGCTTGCAGGGTAGTAATTCGAAAACGTAGGCTCTCCGCTGGTATTAACATAGTAACAATGTGAAAACACACCAACTATGTTAGCTGAACTAGCCGCTGCTCTGTTAATATATCCGCCTGCGAATATGCACAAGTCACCTTGAAAGATGCTTGTACCGTACCCGGAAGGATCAATACTATACTTATTAGCTTGCTGTACAGCCGAACCAACATTAAGTCCTTTGTACGGACGAAGCCCGAAGGCTTTATCTACGTTAGCCATTTTTATTTAGTCCTCTAAATAAGATGATTTTAAATTACCGACAAAAAATTAGTTGTCATCAACCGATCTTTTGCCGCCCAAAGTTACACGCGTTTGTCGGTTGGGTTTAGCCACCGACATGGATGGATGTGATCCGTCTCTAAAGTAGTCGTTGTCAACAGCTTCCATTTGTCCCTCAGTTTTGAGATTAAAATGATGCGCTCTTTCGTCGACTGTTTCTAAAGGGATTCGGGCTAATATCAATCCTCCTACCCCAATACAACCTGCGTGCCGGCCATCTTCAATAGTTGGTGCTTCAAAGTCCGGATATTCGTCTGCTCTCACAGGTTCATATCCTTCACGCAATCTTGACGACATATTTTTTGTGTCTGATTGCCCGCGGACCTCTGTTCTTATCCATCTATGCTTATAGCCTTCCGGTGCCGGGGGTGCATCCAGTGCGGATGGTGGAGACCAAGGTTTTCTTCTCGCTTGTTTTTCACGAGTCTCGGTCCCGCGTGAAGCTCGAGTGTTTTCTTTAGTTTTAGTAGTAGCCATTTTTTACTCCTTCACGTGTCGTGCATACTCTTCTAGTGGCACACCTAATTTTTTAGCAATAGCAACCTGTGATGGTGTGAGTCTCACAGTGTTCTTGCCGCGCCCTCTTTTTGGACTGCGTGTAGCAGATGCCACCGTTTGGGCGGGACGGATTTCTTCTTGAACAGCTTCTCCAAATTTATGTGGAAACTCTGCCCTCATTCGTTTATCTATCTCATCATAATACTGATCTTCAGTTGCGTCAAACCCTTCTTCTTCGGTCAACTGTCTATGTATTACAAAACTGGTCATAGTCATAGCAGTGTCTTCACCAAACCAAGGGTTGTTTTCTGCCCACGCTTCTGCTTTTGGGTCAGGTGGAGCCGCTTGTTGTTGGTTTGTATTAGCTTGTTCTACGGCTTGGTCAAGCGTCATGCTAGGATTCACAATTTCTTCTTTTTGGGCTTGCCTTTGTGTGTTTAAGTTTTTTAGTTGTTGTGCTTCAACGGCCAGCCTTGCGAGTTTTTGTTGTGCTTCAACTTGTTTTTCAACATCGTCCATTTCAGTAGCTGATTTTAGATCTGCTTTTGCTGACGCTGTTTCAGTTGTAATTCTGTTTGCATACTCAACCATATAGTTTCCATCAAGTGCAACGTTTTTAGTTTTTAACTTTTCGTTCTCTTGCTTAACACTTTCTGCAAACTGAGTTGCTGCTTGTTCTCTGCGTTCCGCTTCTCGTAATTTAGCGGTGAGCTTATTAATTCGTGTTTTTACGTTTTTACTGTAGTTTTCAAGTTCTTCTTCGTCTTTTTCGCGAACTTCGATTTGCGGTGTTTCTTCGGCTGTTTCTACCTCTTGTACCTCTGATATAACGGCGCCTTCTTGTGGTAGTTCGACGTCAACGGCAGGACCGGAAACATCCAGGTCCACCATTTTTTCTTCGTCTGTCTTCGTCAGTTCTTGTGCTGGCATGATTTACTCCTCATGTTAATAATTGTGCAGAATTGCTTCTGGGTCTTCTACTTTAGCGATGATCTCATCGTCGTTAAGAATTTTTACTTCGCCGCCTTCTATATCAAAACGAGAACCGGCGTATCTTCCAAACAACACCCAGTCTCCTTCTTCGCACCAAGGTCCGGTTGGAAACTTATCTCCGTCTTGGTAAGCGAGCGGTCCTGTCTTTAATACATAACCAAGGACCGTGGACAGTTGTTGTCTGTCTATTGTTTGTTCTGTGAGGTAAATGCCACCTTCGGTTCGAGCTTTTCCACGATAGGGAAGAATAAGTATTCTCCAACCTGTTGGGCTAGGTAACTGATTTAATAAATCGGAAGAAAGTTTTTCCGGATTAAGTTTTTCTTCGTCCGATTTTTTCTTTCCAATTTTTTCGTAAGCTTTTTCTAAAGGCGCTTTACTTGCCTCTTCTTGCGCCCACTTCTCTTCAAGGGCGGTGGTGGCGTCACTCACAGTTTAATCTCCTGATTTATCTAGTAACGTGTCTATCTCAGATATAACATAAGCCAAAGCTTCTGTTTGTCCTGTTAAATTGCGATAATGCTCCCAGTCTTTTACTTCGCCGTTAAGCATCATCGTTTGTACTCTTTCTTGCTTTTCTCGTACTACTTTCAATAGTTTATAAGCAAAATCTACGCTGTCAATAATTATTCTCCTCTAGCCGCCGTATGTGTAAACAGAGCTTATTCCCGTAGGGTATGGTTGCGCCGAAGACGTTGTTGGCATATTAAAATTATAATCTGCCGTGTTCCCAAGATTTAAACTACCTAGTCCATAAGGGTTCTCTGCCCCTGTAGTTGTTCCACCAGCAAAAGGTGTTGTTCCGGCATTTTGTCCTAACATCAAGGCGTATGGGTTTTGTCCGCCGTAAGGATCTCCAGCCGGGGGAGGAGTGTATGTTGAAGGTTGTGTTCCTGTGTCTACCTGATAATTTGGTTGGTTTTGCATAGCGGTTGCAATAGCAGAATCGATTGCTCCGCCTTGTCCCAATGCAGCATTTAGGGCTGCTTGAACTGAGGCGTCTACTCCTTCCTGTCCTAAATACCCTGACTCTCCCATCATCGCTTTAATTTGGTCTTCTGTTAAATATCCTTGGTCTCCGATAATGTTTTGAACTTGTTCTGCGGTCATGCCTCCACCCGTTGCTGCATCAATCATTTGTTGAATCTGTTGTTCGGTAAGACCTCCGGCTCCAGCCACGGCTTCAGCTACAAGTTCTCTTATAGCGTCATCACTCATTTGGCCGCCTGTGACTTGTTTAATCATTTCCATAATTTGTTCTTCGGTCATGCCTTGCATCTGAGCGTTTGCAATCATTTGTTGAATTTGTTCTTGGCTTACAAAAGACGAAATATCTTGGTTTGTTATATAATCGGATAAGTCTGGACCACCTTGTTGCGCAATCATTCGCGCAATGTCTTCTTCGCTTAAAAAGTCTGTTGCCCCAAGCGCTTGGTTTATGGCTTCTTGTACTTGAGTGTTTGTTAAAAAGTCTGGAAGCCCCATTTTTTGTAAAACATTGGCTTCAATCTGACCGGTGTCCATGTTTCTAAAAAGTTCTTCCGCATCGGCAGCAGTCATAAAATTACTAAAATCTGGTTGGTTGCCCAGAGCCGCAGCGATCATGGCTTGAATTTCATCTTCTGTAGGTCCTTCATCCCCAATATAAGTACGAGGCTCGTCGTCTTTTACGGGGTCGTATAACGGGTGACCGGGACCAAAAGGAATACCGTCAGGGCCCGTTGTATATTTCGGTGTTGTTGCTTTTGCCATTATTTCTTCTTAGCTTGTTCCATTTTTTCACGAGATATTTGCGCTCTCAGTGCCGCAATGTCTTCTTGACTGCGCATCTTCTCTTCATCAGTCTCTTCTCGCACGCGCATCTTCTCTCGTTCAAGATCTAGTTTCTCTTCGGCTATACGCTTATCGTCTTCGTTCTCTTGTGATCTTATCATAAGTTCTTCTTGTTTCAATGCCAATACACCCTCGTTGCCTTCTGCTACATCCATAATTTCGTTTATTCGTGGCATTAAATCGTCAAGTAAACCGGCTTCAGTTTGTGCTTTAAGTTGCTCTCTCATAGGGTTAGGCGGCATAGGTGGTGCAGGCATTCCTTGTTGTTCTGCCATCATTGACTGTTGCATCATCTGTTGTTCTTGCATCAGTTGCTGTTGTAGTTGAGGGTCTTGCTGCGCCATTTGTTGTAGTTGTTGTTCTGCGATCTGTTCTGCTTTAAACGCAACGTGTTGAAAAATGTTAGATAACAATGCTGTAGACACCATTGGATTCATTTTCGCCATGGCGTTTTCTAAAAACGTAATGTGCGACTCTATGTGCGCATCGTGGTCTTGGTCTGGAAAAGCGGTTAAAGGCGTACCCATCATTGCCGAAGCGTTCTCCAGCGCTGGACTTACCGGCATTGGAGGAGGTGGATCGGGCATCAAAAGTGCTTCGATGTTCTCTGATCCCAACGCAGTATACATTCTGCGATAGGCTTCTTTCATGTTGTGTATTTCTGGGTTGCTTTGCACCAATTGTAACTCTTGTTGCGCAAGTGAAATGCGTTGTGCAAAAGAGAAAAAGTTCGGATCAGATACTGGAATGACATCAACGCGGCCATCGAAGTCCGCTTGTTTTATCATCTGGTCTCCGCCAACAACCTGATACGGATATTCTGGTGGTAGATACTCTGAAAATACTCTGGCTAATATTCTAAATTCTGTTTTTTGTGCGTAATGCAGTCGTTTGTGGACCGCGGACATGACCTTGGTCCCCTGTTCCATGAGTGCTAATGTCGTTCCGACTGCCGCTTGTTCATTGCCTTCGCCAACTTGCATGTCTGTGATGGCAGCGAAGCGCTGACCGGCTTCTACACAAAAGCCCATTAAATTGAATAAGGTTCCACTTGGCTCTTTATAAGGGAGAGGCATCAAAGAATCTCTTAGAGCGCCCCCCGGTGCGTCCACGTCTCTAAATTCACCGGGTTCTAAAGGTGTCTCATCATCCCTAATTCTTATGCCTCTGGCTTTAAAACCAGCCGGGAGGTTGGACAGGGTTCCTGCGTCAACGAGTTGTCTAAGCGCCGCTGTTGCGGTTCGAGAGAGTCCTCCGATCATGTGGATTAAACCAAAGCCGTAGAAACCCAGTCCTGGGAGAAACTTGTAATGAACAAAATAAGTAACTTTTTGTTTTAGTGGATCGTCTTCATAATAGTTGCGTCTAATTGACAACACTCTTCCGGACGTTCTGTCAATTGTAATAATAAAAGGCAGGTGCAATCCGTCTGGATCTTCAAATCCTGGCATTTCCATGACCACATGAAACTCCAGTAGTTCATACATCATGTCATTGCCCGCGCCACTAATGCCTTCAATCTCTTCTATCTTGTCTTGTGAAACGGTTTGTGTGGTGTTGTAAGCTGGTGTAATCTCTATGTCACGATAAAATCCAGACAATTGTTGGTTGCGAACTTCGTTATAGTTCATTTTAACGACGTGTGTAATTCTACTGCATGTTTCTAAATCACTCGCCGCATACGGCACAACCAAATCCTCTACTGGAACAAACTTACTGACTGCTCTTTGCAGTGAAGGATCGTAATAAACTTTTTTAAATGCAGAACCGGCCAGTGGTAAATAAAATAACAACTGGTCCATCTCAGGTGTGTACTCTTCCATAACACACGTGATTTCATAATTCATAAACTCGCGCACACGATCTGCCTGCGCTTCTACTTCTGGTGTTGCCGCACCAATAATTTCTGTTTTTACAGGGCCTTTTGCTGGAAGCAGTTCTTTAAACGCCTGTGCTTGAAATTGTGTGACCGCTTCCGCCAACAAGGGGTGTGTTACGCCACTGGCTCCGGGAAAAGGTCTGTCTCGGTCTTCATACCTAAACCCAAGCAGGTCTAGTCCTTTTACATAAGTATCTTCCCATTCGTCACGACTCATTCGATCTTCTTCAAAATCGCCCATGAGTTGCGCCGATAATGCACCGAGTTCTCCCTCATCCATGTATTCCGCAAGGTTTGCGTTAAATGGAATCATGGCCTCGACGTTCATTTCGTCTGGCATGAAGTCAAGAACAGCGCTGCCGTCTTGAGCAAAGTTGACTTCAATATCCATGTCTTCCGGAAGAGGTGCTTCGATTTCGACCTCTTGACCAGCCTCAATGTCTAGGTCAATAAGATCCGTGACCCGATCAATATTAGTCGGCTGTTTAAATTCATCTACCATGTGTTTCTAGTATACGCCTGTAAAGTTGGTGCCTCTTTCAGCGGCTCTACCGCCTTTAGATTTACCTTTTCCGGCGCCCGGCTGTGGTCCTTTGCTGGTTTTCATTTCTGTTGTTTTTGCGTAAGGGACAGAACCTTGGCCTTCTATTTCCAAGCCTTTGATTATTTTAGGGGCTTTTGCCATTTTATTTCTCCGAATGTGTTTAAGTAGTTTATATAAGTTTTAGGGTCTTCGCAAACGAGTATTGTGAGTGGATATAAGTCCACCTATCCCCTTTTTAGGTATTTGTTTCGCTTGCCCCTCTAAGTAGCGGTCATAGTCTGCTTTTCTTACATAGCTTCCTGTTGACTCATCGGGGGCAAAGTTTCCCACTCTTTCGTACCAAGACTTCAACTTTTCTGTTCTACTTGTATGAAGTTTCGGATTAAAGGTGTCTGGTTTTTTGGCCAAGCGCTCTTTCATATCAGTTATTTGTTTAGCAAATTTATCTGAATAGGGTGTGCCTCTCATGTTTTTATCCAGTTCTGCATAATGATCTGTTAATACCGACTGTCTTTGTGTTTTCCAATTTGACATAAAACCAGGGTTCATGTAGACGTCGATGTTCAGTTTATCTAAAGTAGGCCCAAGTTGTTTTATTGCTCTTTGTCCTCCGACCGGAGTGTTAGAACGCAACTGACCCACATAAAAAGGATTATCAATAATGTCGCCCATTTTTGGGTCCATGGTTATTTTTAATACTGCGTCTGCCATGCCGTCTTTCCCGCCAACTATTATGTCCATCCCCAAATCAGGATCGGTTGAAAACCCTTGTATGTCTTTTAAATCTCCTCTGGCATGTGCTTTATTAAAGAAATAAATCTTTCCCTCTTCTAAAACTTGTGGGTTGTTTGTGCCGGGCTTAAATCCTTTTAAGGGTATGAAACCCTCTGCTTTTAAAGCGTCGGTAACTTTTTCCATGTTGTATAAAACGCCCGCTTTAGAAAGATCGTCTAATCCTCCGTACAATTTTTCTCTGGTTTCTCTAATGTAGTCGTCTGCCACATCTTCTATTTTTTTAATTTTAGTGGGAGCAATTCCCCACGGGTTGCCTTTTTCAGCTTTTAGTGTTTCCGCTAGTTTCTTTTGTTCTTCCGCTTCTTGTAAAACCTCTCTAAAAGTTTTTCTTTCTGCTCCTCCTACCGCCTTTGCTGTTTTGGGAAGCAGTCCTTGTTTGATTGCTCGCTCAATTTGTTTTTCAATAAAAGGCCCGCCTTTAGTTGTCATCCCCAAAACACCGGCTTTTAGTAGCAACTCGGGGTTGGCAAAGCCTCCTGCTACTTCTCCGAGTGCTTCTAAGCCACCTCCTTCGCGTCCCAGTCCCATTTTTTCTGCAAGGTACTCTCCACCAAAAGGCGCAGAAAAATACTCTACGTCTTTAAACTGTTCGGGATACATAATTTTTAAAGCTGCTTGGCTCAAGTCCGCTGGCATACCAGCCAGGAGCGGTAGGCCTCTGGCAACGCCTCTGCCGAATTTTCGATAGCCCTCTCTTTCTGCTGCAACAGCTTCTTCTGTTTGGTTAGGGCCTACGCCATACTTACTGAAGAAAGGTGCCAGTAGTTCTTGGTCGCGTTTTTCCTGTTCTGTTGCCATTAATAATATTCTTTTCTAGGGGGTTTATAATCGTTGTCCATCAGTTCATCTGATTCTAAAGCAATAAAGCCGCCTTGTCGATAACGCAACAGCGCTTGTGTGGTCGAATCCACCAAATCATCATGGTCGCCAAAAGGAAAAGCAGCACACTCCTCTATCAGTTCTTCCGCCCACCTTTTGTCCGGGGCCCAGACCATTCCAGCCTCTAATATAGGAGAAACGGCATTGACTCTTGCCACTTTGTCTTGTCCTTTGTTTGGCGAATAGTTGAGCACGGGTATTCCTGTTTGCCTCAATTCATGTGTCAGCGGCATACCGCTGGCCTTGGCTTCAATAATCACAATATCAGGTTCCCAATATTCGTATTGTTCAAACGCAATGTTCTTTAGTTCTGGAAAATTCCAACGTCCTTTACGTACATCCAGCAATAAAAGGTTCGGTTCACCGCCCTCATCGGGGTAAAACACGCACCATGTGGTAATGGCAGAGAAGTCTGCGGTTTCTTTCTTACTGAATGCTGTGTCATAACTTTGTATGACAAACTGCATATTGGGCACGCGTTCCTCTTCCCAAAGCTTCCACCACTCTCTTTTTAGTATCGCGCCTTCTTCAGATGTCGGTTTTTGCATCCATTGTGCTTCCCATTTCGATACAGGAAGAGATGCTTTTACGCCTTCTAGCTCTGGAACAGTCCAATATTCGGGCCATAAAGCCTCTCCGCTGGGCATAATTGCAGGAAATTCTACAACTTCCCACTGATCTGCGTGTTCGTCTGTTTGTTTTGCCAACAGTCTTCCTGTCAGGTCCTTGGTCCCCCATCGGGTCATCACGATTATGATGGCACCGCCGGGTTGTAAACGCTGCCTTGGCCCAGAACTGTAGTATTCCCACGCATTGTCCAGTGCTGTCGGTGACAATGCGTCTTGTTCCGAGTGAATATCATCGAGAACCAGTATATCCGCACCACGACCCGTAACCGCACCGCCAATACCGGAATAAAACGCCTCACCGCCACCGTTGGTTTCCCACCGTCCTGCGGATTTACTGTCCGCTTTTAGCTCAACATTGGGAAAAACGCTTTTGTATTCTTCAGAATCAATCAAATCTCTGACTCTTCGACCAAAACGAAAGGCCAGTTCTGCCGTATGCGTGATTTGCATAATTTTTAGCTTCGGATTGCGTCCCAAAACCCAAGATGGAAAGTATGTGGAGGCAAATTCACTCTTTGTGTGACGTGGTGGCATGTTAATAATCAGCCGTTTTAGCTCTCCACGGGCCACTTGTTCCAGTTTTTCAGCAAAAATCTTGTGGTGTCGCCCTTCAATAAAGTCGGGCCACATGTGTTTTATGTAAGTAATAAAGCTGTCTTGTCCTACTCGTTGTAGTTCTTTGGCTTTTAGCGCCTGCTGCATATCAAGAAGTTGTTTTGCTGCGTCTGGGTATCTTTCCAGCAGTTTTTCTGTGTTTAATTTAGTCATTTTACTATTTCAATAGGCGCTTCCGTTTCAATTACAACTCGGGCGCCGCAAGAAAGAAGAGGTCTTTCTTCTTCCCCACTATAAATCAAACGGCTTTCCCCCAATATTTTTACTTCGTTGCAATAAGTGTTCTTACTTCCTTGTTTTATAGTAATAACCGGGTCTTTTGTTCCTTTTGTTTTATTGCTTCTTATGTTGTGTTGATTAACGTGAATGTACGTTTTATTTTTTGTTTGACTTAAAATATAGTTTTTAGGCATTTTTAGTCACAGGTCTTACAGGTTTCGCTGTTGTCGTCTATCAACTCCTCGTTTGCCAGTGTTTCTGCAACGCGTTGTTGTAGTTCTTTATCACGGAAGCCTCGATTGTACCAGTATTGCCCAACTTCTTGGGCTGTCAGCTTTTCAGTTTTTTCCGTTTCCATACTTTTTTCTCCTTAATATTTCTTTTTTAAATTTATGGATTAATTTTGGTTTGGTGTTCGGGTTGTCTATTGCTGCCAGCAAATCTTGTAGGGGTGTCCCTTTGATCCAATGATAAGTGACCGTTGTTTTTTGTGTTCGACGGTCATAAGTTTCTTCTGTCGGTTTAAATTTAGTTGGCATCTTCTTTATTAACTACGATGTTTTTGCACCACCAGTAGAGTTCTCCCTCTCCCAGCGTGTGTTTTATGGTATTTACTCTTTGTGTCACCAATTGGACGTTGCCTATTATATACCCTTTTGTGGGATCTTTTCTATCAATACTGGCATTGAGGTCTTGTCGACCTTCGCCTCCGTGCCATGTCATAAATACACCGGACAGGGCACAACGTCCTTCTTGCTTTTGCCAAAGCTCTTTTACGTGGTCCAAATCAATATCCCACTCCATATCTTTTCTGGCGGCTTTAAGTTTAGAAAACACCACGGCAATGTAGGATTCCGGAGAGGTGTTGCGGGCATTGTTTCTTTGAACAGAGGTGCACCGTCGGCACACGTTGCGCTTTTTTGTGTAGTCGTCTTTTGACAGGTCTCGATTGCAAGTGATGCAAGTTTTTGTTTTTGCCATATTTTTTAGTATACACAAAATTTTGGGGGGCTAGGGACTCCTAGCAAAAAAATATAAAATTTGTCCGGGGACAAGGGACTCCTAAACAAAGTGCCAAATTTTTTCTGTAGAAAATTTGTGTCTCAATCCTTCTCTTATAGTCAGATCCCAGGCGCGCGCGGCACGCGGGGGAAAAAGTTTTCGGGCCCGAGAAAGCTGGACGAAGTTTGCGCAATAGGATCCCCATATGAAAAAGCCCCCGCACCTGAGTAGATGCGGGGGCTTGTCTAGCGCTTTAGCAAGGACAGTTAAAGCGGTTAGCTATCTTGGCCAAGAACGGGTTGTTGTCGGGGTTATCCATGGGGTGTGGAAACAACTCCAACTGCTGTCCCTTCTTCGGCTCCCACTCTTGTTCTTCCACCCACATAGACGCGAGATACTCTATCAGCTTTCGTGGTGTGGTGTAGCCGTGGTAGTAGCCTTGGCTCGTGCTGTAAGCTTGCGCTGTACCGGCTCTCCAGTTGTGGCCTTCGATGCACGGATTGGGTAGAATTTCATAGACCGTTTTGTAGCCGTCTAGCTTGACTACTCTACCCTTTGGGTTTTTCCATATTTCTTTGTACAAGGACATTTAACTTCTCCTAATTGTTGATTGAATGCCCAGTATACCATGCCTCCCATACATGCGTCAAATTATGACGCACCCCTGTTATTCCTGCACAGGTGTGTGTATGCGTACGCGTATCATGCAAAGGCGACAAGGGGCAACATGTATCATGCAAAGGCGACAAGGGACAAAGAAAAACCCCGACACCTGGGGGATAGGTGCCGGGGCTATTAGGGGTTGGGTTAGTGTTTGCTTACATCGTTATTAAAACCACTCACCGGAATAAACTCAAGCTGGGGTTCTAGTCTAACGGCATCATCTACCCAAATGATTTCATCGGTCAGCGTCTCAGCGGTCCAATTCTTAGGTGTTGCGAAACACTCTTGATCCGTGCCGGGGTTAACGATCCGTGTCAGAACGGCTACACCAATGAGGGGCTCGGGATAGAAAGGAGAGATAAACTGATGTTGTTCCTCTCTGTATCTTCCGTTGTCATCAACAATAAGGATCTCGCCATCGGGTAAACGAATAAAGTCCACCGGATCTTTATATAAGCCCATGTTCATCTTAATGATGTCCATTGTGCTTACGTCTTCGTCTTTACTATAGTTGAAGCCTTGCTTGGCTGTGATTGTTCTGCTTTCGGGATTGATAAGAATATACTCGAATCCGTCTAAGTTTAGTTCTTGTTGTTCCATAATTTTTCTCCTATGTAAATTAATTGAACAAGTTCAGTATACGAAAGATCTTATATAGTGTCAAGAGCACTTGGTCCCCGGTTCAATATCAACAACTAGGAGATTCGGGGACCAAGCTCAGATGCGTGAAAGCATCGGTAATAGGTAGAACAACAAGAAGATCAGGACAATGGACAATCTCCGTATCACTTAAAGGTGACAAGTATGCCAAGTATGCCAATGACGACAGCCACGGCTACGGTGGTTATAAAAAAGGTTTCAACCACGGTTTACCTCCCACACTGATAAAGTTCTTCGCAGACGTCATCCAGGCCGATATTATCAAGATATCCCCATTGGGCTTGATCGCTTCCCCAATAACCTTTGACAGTGCAACTTCTCGTGTGAATGTAAATGTTAGGGCCGCCCCAACCGACCGTGATCTGTGCTCCGAGATACTCACAATCACCGCTTACAACATAATTGATGTCTAACATATCCTCGATGTAGTCCCACGCGTGAGGCTGAAAGTCCTCCGGTTGATCTTCTTCATACCATCGGTTAAAGGTCTCCGGATCACAGTTCTTCAACCCGTCGGTGATTTCTTCCGCAATGCTTCGGCATCGGGCCTCCAGTTCTTGTTCTGTTGACCGTTCCGGCTCTTTCGGTTTTCCGTCCAGGTATGAAAGATCAAATAGATTATTAAAGGTTTTTAAAAGTTCCATGAGTTTACTCCTAATTAATAGTTGAGTGTCCAGGATATAAGAGCGGTCCTATATTGTCAAGATCTTTTCTGCGGCCTGGTACCTGGCCTTGGTCCAAATCGAGTCATGCAGGGGTAACAAGTATCATGCAAAGGTAACGAGCGGGGATCATGCGAGGGCGACAGGCAAAAGAAAACCCCGCGCAGGATCACTACGCGGGGCAGATCTAGGATCTTAGATCTAGGATCTTAGATCTAACTTTGTAGACCCAAAGACATTAGACGAGCAGGAAGGACCTTAGTAGCATGGCAGTTATGACATGCTCTGCCTTCAGTGATCGGCTGTGCGTCTTGTCCTTGTGTCCAGTAGATCGCTCCTTCGGGAGTACGATCAGGTTCGATCACGCTTCCACAGATGTCGCAGTCTATTGGATCTAGGTTTAGTTCTAGTTGTTCATTCATATTGTTCTCCTTTATTTATTGAATGTACCTATATGTTATCAGCTTATGGGACATATAGCAACTGGATCCTCCAGAGCCGTAAAGGATGCTGCCAAAAGTTATCATGCAAGGGTAACAAGTATCATGCAAAGGCCACGAGCAGTGGAAAAAATTAGTGGTTATTTTTTATCATGCAAAGGCCACAAGCGAGAGCTACGGGCAAAAAAAATCTCCGCACCTGAGTAGATGCGGAGAAGTGTGGGAGAGTTTAGTTTTGGTTTAGGTGTTCGTTGACTTGTTCCAAAACACTTGCTCGAGAACCTTTAATACCTAGTTCTTCTTTAATAATAGTATAAGCAGATCGCCCCCTAGATTTAAGGCCTTGAATCTCTAGTTTAAGAGCGGTCCTTAATGTGAGCAGTCTTGCATGATCGACTTGCTCGGGCAGTATGGTTATTAGTTCTAGTTGTTTCATGTTCTTCTCCTGTATTTATTGAACCCCTATATTATCTCAACTTATGGGATATATAGCAAGTGCAACGCGTGCTACACGCGCTTAGAATGATTCTAAAAACTTTTTGGTTGGTGTCATGCAGGGGCAACGGGCACTCGTCATGCAGAGGCGACAGGCGGATCACGGACAAAAGAAAACCCCCGACATTTCTGACGGGGGTTTCTCGGTAGGCTCTCGCAGGAATCTCAGTTTATCTCGTTCTTCCCACTAAAATCTTAGGGCGAGCCCACCTATCCTTAAACGGAGAACCTTTTAATGAGTATCTCTTGAAGGGCGACAGTATCGCCATCTTGCTTCATGTGTTCAAGAACGATCTCTTCTTCGAGTCGGTTCTGCAACTCGTATGAACTGCGAACACCATCAGCGAACTCTTTTTGAGGAAGCACCATATATGTCTCCTCTCTGCGATGATTCACATAACTGTACTCTCGCTCAATCCGTGTTTCCTTGCTCGACTTGTTGTGGTCAGACATGAGTTTGTCTCGCTTTTCTCTGATTATTCTTCTTTCGTTCTCAATCTTAGCGATCTTCTTGTCGAGTGCTTCCAACTCTTTTAAAAGTTTGTTCGCTTTGGGGTCTTTACTCGCTTTTTTATTGGCGACTTTCGTGACCTGTCTAACGATTGCTTTTGCAAGAGTTTCGATTTGTTTATTTGTTAATTGTTTTGCCATTTGGATTTCTCCTAATTGTTGATTGAATATATATTATATACGAAAACTCCCACAAATACACAACTATTTTCCAACACCAACCTAAATCATTCCGGTTGTTATCATGCAGAGGCAACACGGACAGATAACAAGCAGAGGCGACAAGTGTCATGCACAGGGGACAGGCGCAAAAAAATCCCCTGTCCGCGAATCACGGACAGGGGACTGAGCTGAGCTGAGCTACTTAGAGTAGTCCTCTATGTATTTTTTAAGGGCTCTAGTAAGTGCGTTCCAATGCTCTTGAGTAAAGAGCTCTTCATCGAGCTCACTGATGGCTACATGCCAGTCAACATCTGTGTTAATACAGTCCACCTTTATTCTATAGTTAAGGTCAATTATTCTTGGTTTGTTATCTGTTTCTATGTTTTCAAATGTTAATTGTTCCATAGGAGTTTCCTCTTTAATTAATTGAACCCCTAGAATAGCATTTTTCTCCCATTGTGTCAAATATTTAATAAGACTTCTCCCATACTGACATACTATACAATAATATGGGACAGATCACAAGCGACAACGAGCCAAAAAATTTATCGTGCACAGGCAACAAGGACAGGGGACAAGTGTCATGCAGAGGCGACACGGAGAGGGGACAAGTGTCAAAGGGCAGACAACAAGGAATCACGGACCTCGGTCCAGTCGACAGGGGACGAGGTGCTATATATAGCAGAGGCATCAAGCCCTTTATCAGCGATCTCACGCACTTCTTTGGCATGAAAGAGGTAAATCCCATATTTTTTAGGGGTAGAAGGAGAGAGGGCCTTGACCAAGATAAAACAGGGCGAATTTTGATGTTCAATATGAAAAGCAATTTGATGAGGAGAGAAAGAAACGGACTTACCTTTCGCTACTTTGAGTTCTATTGTGAAGATTACACCTTCCTCAGTAAAGCCCATGAGATCAGGAACACCTTTTGTAGCCCAAGATTCTAGCCTAACCCATTGAAATTCCTTGAGGTTGTTTTTGACTTGCTTCCAAAAATTAGACTCTAGTTTTGCCAAAGTAAATTCACCTTATGGGATATTTATTTGCATTGTATATACAATTCTGTATTATATGTAGTATGGATTTTTTCATATTAACAAAAACAATTATTTTAGGAGAGTAATTATGGCAATTATGTACGGAAAAGTAGTAAGGCATAATCGGTTGCCCGATTCTTTGTATACAAAGTTTAACAGCCTTATATATGACCTTAGAGAAAAAATAGATTATGTATCAGAAGATGCTTTCAAGTGTGAGGACAAAGTTATTTACAATCAACTTACAGAAATTAAAGTTATTGCTGATGATCTTTGGGAACTTGAAGAAGAAATTCTTCAAAATGATGTAGCGGTTGAAAGACTGAAAGAAGAAATGCATGAAAGGGGAGAATGATTATGGATTTATTTAGATCAATGGTTATGGAAAACCCCGCAATCAAGCGAGACAAGATGCTCAGTCATTTCTTGCAACAAGACTTAAGCAAGATAGAAGAAGCGGTTGAGTATTTAGAAACATTGGCCCCAAGACCTTCATGGGAAGAAGAAAAATATGGATCAGCTTTAGAGGTCATATCTGATTTCATTATTTATTGGAAAGTACATAGTAGAACACTAGGGGGGAAGCGATGACTAAATATAAACATATATATAGAGTATCTGAGCAGACTGTAGATGTGAGAAACTTCACTATTGAAACCGATAGACCATTTACTGACAATGATGATGACGGACAACCTTATATTCTTGACGCTATATGTGAAGTTAGTATTACCAAAGAAGGAGATACGAAAACAGGTACGACAGATGACGGAGTTAATTACAAAGTCACTTATGTTGATACAGATTATGGTGATGATGGACAAATGGATTGGGAGTATGAGGAGGTGTCTGATGAAACTATATAACATTTATTACGACCAAGAAAAAGGAGAGCCACCTATATATCAAGGCACTACAAATAACCTTGATAAATGGTTAGAAGAAAACAACAAATTGATTCTAGAAGATGGCAATACTTTTATGAAACCTGAAACTTTAGATGATTTTATAATTGAAGAAGCTGATTCTTATATTTTTGAGGAGGTGTCTAATGACTGACATAGGAAACAGATGTGTTCATTGTGGAGAAGACACTTCTTTTGGAAGTGGACGATTCGTGAACAGAATACCTGCTGATGCAGATTATGAAGCAACGGACAGCGAAGGCAATATCATCTTTGCTGATGGTGAATATCGAGACGGGTACGCTTGTCCAGATTGTAGCGGTTTCGACTGCGACAGGTGTGATGAGATGATCTACATTGACGAAGACCTAACACCAAATTGTGTTTATGACTGTGACACCGATGACAGAGCAGAACATAATTTTTCAGATGGTGCATGGAGAGTGCATGAGAAATGTTTAACCAAAGAAGAAAAAGCTGTTTACAAACGAAACAGAGAATTGGGGGTGGTGTGATGAGTGAATTTAACAAACAAAAAACAATAGATAAAATTGTTGATGATTTTACAGAATGTAGAGTATCAAGCTATTGGTTTAAACACAGCGAGACTCAAATAGAGTGGTCAACACATCAAGAGATATATTTAATCTTACACCAAGATAAAACTTGGGATTATGCAGAGCCAAGACATTTATGTATGTATGTTGAGGGTTTAAAAAACCAAGATTTAAGAGAGTATTAAAAGGAGAAAGTAATGGATGGTTTCAATTTTAATGAAAAAGACCTTAAAGAAAACGGGTGGGAAGTTTTGCCCGATGGGGTTTGGTTCGGTTTTGATCTGGCTGACTCACATAAAGCAAACATACCAACAATATTGAGTGAGCTGATTGGGTTTGACTCCGATGCAGAAGGCTACAATTTTTTAATTTGTGCTTACAAAAAGGAGAAAAGCGATGAGTAGAGGAGTTGAAATAAGTTTTAGAGACAAAATCAGAATTAAATCTATTGATGATGATTTTGTTTTTGAAATAGAAATTGGAGATCAACTTCATCTTTTAATTCATTCTTTAGATGAAGTTGATTACGAAGGAAACAAAACTTATAAAACAATATTTGAAGAATTTATAAATAAAACCAATGGGGAGATTTTAAAGTGAGTAAGCGATGAGTAATGTTGACTGGATTACAAGCGAACAGCTTGGAGAGGCTCGTAAAATAGCTAAAGAATATTTTGATGAGTTTTGTGAGCATGATAGCTATGAACAAGAATGGATAGAGATAGAGATTGACGGACAATATTTTGATCTTGATTGTTTTGATGACAACATGGATTTGCCGAGAACAGAAGTGTACTGCAATGTCCATGCTACCTACTTTAAACCAAGAGAAGGGTTTGATGATTGGAGAGAAACAGACGGAAATAAGTTTCTTCGTCTGTTTACAAAAGGAACAATAACGGAGGACAGTGATGAGTAATGATAAAGTAATAGAAGCAGTTGAAGAAGCGAGTATATCTGTTGCTTGTTTATTTGATGCTGTGTATGGAGAGGAACTACAAAAAGATGTCGAGCATATTCAAGATCAACTAACAATAATAGAAAACTTTTTTGGGGAGAAAAGCGATGAGTATTAAACACGAAGAACATTACTGGGAGGATAAAACCAAAGTGTTTTTACAAGGAATAGACTACGAAGATTTGATAACCATTGTAGAGGTTGCTCGAATTGCTTTAGAGCAACCTCTTGCTGACATAGGACACGAACTTGATCTGTCTGATGATGAACTAAATAGAGTATACAGCCTTATCAAAATAGAGGGGGACAGCGATGAGTAATGGCGCAAAGGTTAAATACACCTCAGAAACAACGGGGCTTGTTCATCTTGGTTTCGGACGTGGCAACATACGATTTGAAGTAGATGAAGAGACAGGCCAAACAAAGTTTTGGAATCCTAACGAGTCGGCAAGTCCACAAGTTAGTAATTTATTAATACAGAGAGCGAAAGCGATCTACAAAAAGCAAAAGGAGTAGGTATGACGTTGGTTCAGCAACAAGAAACACGGAAAAGAAAAAACATAAGGAAAAGCCTTGTTTTTAAAAGGTATGTTCAGGGTATGTTTGATAGTAATTGCAGAGAAAGGAGGGAACACGGACAGAAAGAGTTTAACAACGTGTTTTCTTATTACAGGACACATCACAAATGGTTGCTCAATAAATTTATAGAGGAAAAACAGTCAAAACCAAAGAAAAAAGGCAAGGATTACACGAAATGTTCTGATGTAGAACTTTTAAGAATACATGATGAGCTTAAAAAAGAACCTTTGGTTGACTGCATAATTACAGGAGAAATAACTATTGAGTTAATTAGTAGGGGATGGAGAAAACTCGACAACGAAACATGGACCTGGGAACTTCCGTAGTTAGACAGGGTAAATAGTCGACATCATTTTTTCAAACATAGCCCTAAAGTCAGCGAGAGACATAAAAGGCATATCTTTTTTACTTTGTGCTTTGCAGTAAACTCTATAACACCTTTCTAATTGTTTTTCGGTGTAAAGAACCATCAAACTTCCTCGTATTCGCCTTCTTCTGCTTCAAGCAAAGGCGCATAGTCTTTTAAAAAGCCATCGATTCTTTGTTTCAATTCTATTTCGCTTAAGGACTCAAGCGATCCTGTTCGTATTTCTTTTCTATCTATATATAATCCGGCGGCACGTCCTCTTTGTACTTCGGCTGAAACGGCGGCAGTCAAGTTGCCTTTTTCTAATGCTTGGTCACGGATCTCAGCCAGTTTTCTTATGTGTCTATCAAAAGTGACATCAAACTTTTGTTGGAGTTCTCCTTGCAGTTCTTGAATGTGGCGAACAACAAGGGGGTATTTTCTAGGGTTGGTAAGTTCGGCGGCAGAAACTCCGGCCCTTGTTTTAGAGTATCCGGCATCAATGGCGCATTGAGTTTTGGTTTTACTGCCATCATTGTAAACAAGTTCCCTTGCAAAGCGTTTTTGCTTGTCTGTAAGGTGCGGAACGTTCTTTCCGCTTGGGTTATTGGACCCAGGAGGTCCTTTTTGTTTCTTTTTGCTCATAAAAACCCTCGTTTTGCAAAATATAGCACAAAAACGTAAGAAAAAGTAATCTCATTTTCTCAGTTCAACCTCAGTTGGTAGAAATGAGACCGAAACCCCTATAGGTAAAGGCTTTGAGGCTAATCTCAGTTTCTCAGTCGTGTTTTCAATGTTTGGTCCTGATAGTCAAAACCAAAAAATTGTAAAAATAGAACTTAGAAATGAGATTTAGTTAAAAACACTGTATATAGGGAATGTTCAGAGCCTAATTCCTACCTCAGTTCTACTTTTGCAGAAATGAGGTTTTTAGGTGTTTTGTTGTTTAGATACAACAAATATGAGTTTGTCCAAGTACCACCGGGCTTTCTTTAGATCCTCGACCGGCTTTCCTTTATGTCTAAATCTCAAAAGATACTTCAAGATGTTCCCGAGCAAGTACCCGACAAATCCCTGGTCCCCGATTCCCGCTTCAATGACATCAATCACCTCCATTCCACCTTGATTATAGTGAGGCGGATGGTTGACCATGTCCTCCTTGTCAGTCGTCATAGGCTTTTCCGGTTGCTTTTTCCCACTCCCAAACAGCGTGGGCCGTGCAAAGATTGCTGCCTTCTATAACACCTTTAACAAACCAAGGCGCAAACTGATCTTTGTTTTCTACAAACCAAGCCTTAAACTCAGGATCGGTTTTCTTTTTATGAACGCCCTCAACATAGGGCCTCGTTGGATTTAATCTTGTGTTGTTTGTTCTTTTCATACTTAATGCAGCAACTTGGTTGGTGGTTTTTGATGCTCCCACATCAAAATAGCGTTCTTTGTGTCTTTAGCAGCTTTTTCTTTTTCAAATTCCGTTCTATCCGTTCTAGTAAAACCGTAGTATTCAGGATAAAAAACATTGTCATAACAATGATCGCAATATTGTTTTCCATCTTTTGCCCACCAAATAGTTTCATCAACAAGTTCTTTTTTACACGCCTCACAAGAATCGTGTTTTTTCTTTTTAGTAGGAAAAGGAATAACCTTTCGTTGTTCTTTCTTTTTTGCCATTATATCCTCCGGCTTTTATACATATTCTCTTACAAAAATAGGTGTTTGTTCTCCAACATAAGCACCCACTACATTAAATTCCATGTGTTCAACTGCATCTTCAAGGCTCATGTCTCGTGTAAGCACCTGAACGCAATGATCATAACTGTAAACGGCCCGTGGTGGGCCCCATTCGTTTGAAACACCCATGAAGGCTTCTTCAAATCCGTCTGCAACCAACATGGCTTCACCTGTGTCCTCTAAAAACTCGGCCCAGTCAGCCAGTTTTTTTGGTCCTCGTCCGGCGATATTTCTTATCTTCGACACTTTCTCTCCTTTCTTTAAAAGTTTTGTTGATAACTTTTTGAAGTCTGCCCGACTTCATCAGCTTGTGTATGTCTCTTAAGAGCATTTTATTATTTTAACTCCTAAGACAACCAAAGCAAGACTGATAGTTGCTTGAAGAAAAGCCCATCCAACACTCAAAGAAAAAAGATTATTGAAAGTTCCTAAGAGCGTAAGCAAATAAAGATCTTTCTTTAAAGCCAAAGTTGATAGATCAAGAAAAACAAAACCCAGGAGAATAATTAAAAGACCTACGACAATTTTCATACCCACCATTCCGGTTTTTCTCTGCCTTTTTCCCATTTCGCGTAGGTTTTTTCAGCGATACAGTAATTTCTATACGCTTTGACTGGATCTTCGTCCTTATATTCGTCAGGCATCGCTTGTGCAATTGGTGTCATAGCATTTAAAGGCATATTCCAAGGCAACTGAGACAAAAGAATATACAAGTCATTTACGCTTTTGTGTTTTTTATTGTAGCGAAAAGCGTATTCATCGCCCAACGCAAGAAAATGTCTGAGCAACCACTCATAATTCTTACTGGTTTCTCTGGCCCAGATCGTGCAAGGATGATTCTTGTAAGCAGCTTTGTAGAGACCCACCTTATCTGCGTATTCATCGCCGTCTAATTCTCGGTGTGCGGTGCACAACATCTGCGCAGTCTCTAAAGGCATCTTCACCAACATTTTGTCGGGTTGCGCCCTTGCTGCTTGGACCGGACATTTGTCAAAATAAAATATGTTCATGGTTTTTTCCTTATAGAACACTTTCCTGTAAACATTGAGAACTAAGTTATTGTTTAGTTTGTCTATATCAAAATACAAAAAACAGGAAAGTGTCCTTATGTATAAGAAGTATAAGGATTAGTCTTATAATGTCAAGGAAAGGTGCCCCCTTTTTTAACGTCGTTTTAGGATAGAACCAATGGCAACGTTAAAATAACGCGCAGGGGGCGAGAACGTTCAATTCCCATTGGTAGCCTATTGTTTTTTGCGCACGAAATTACCATAAACAGAAGCGCGAACGCAAAAAACTCGACGAGTTAAGCCAACCCGTTATGAATTACGCGCTTCTGATAAGCCCATTAAGTATTCGCCCTTTGCATCAAGGTGCGCTTCCATGGTGTCGCCGTTCTTGGAATAGTCCTTTGCTATATAACGAAGCAACTGTTCCTCAATCGTAATATCACGGGCCAAAGAAGCCGTCCTCAACTTTTCAAAGTTCTCCGCAGAGAGCGATAAACATATTGTTTGTGAGTCTCTTAGTATCATGTCCCATACAATAACTCAAAAAACAACAAAAAGTCAATCAAAATCTCCATCATTCCAGTTATCAATCATCGCATCGATGTTGGCTTGACCTTCTTTCTTTCTAAGACGTTTCCATTCTCTGTTTAACAAACGTCGCACAAAGTCACTGGTCCCCCGAAGATCGTTCCGGCTCATAATCTCCAGGTTTCTTTTTTCTATGGCCGTAATGCGAATATTTATTTGGGTGTCTTTCTTTGCATCGGGACGAGGCAATCTACGTCTTAGTTTTGAAACCATTTTTTCACCTCGCCTAGCACTTCGTTGGATATACTCACTTTCTTTTTTAACGACTCTAAAATTTTCTCATCTACTGTATTTTCACACACCATATCTACATAAGTACAACTTTTTTCCTGTCCAATCCGGTGTATTCGGTCCTCTGCTTGTATGCGCAATTCCAGGTCATAGCTGTTGGAATAAAAGATCATATAACTTGCAGCAGTGAGAGTCAGTCCACGGCCCCCGGTATGTGGATTAGAGACAAAGAAACGCAGTGGATCTTTCTCATCTTGAAACCGCTCTATAATATTTTCACGATCCTTTTGTGGTGTTTTACCATAATAAGAAGCAACACTGTCATCGCCAAAAGTTTCTGCAATCTTTTTAGTCAACTGCTCTATATCTGTTTGAAATACGGCGAAAATTATAGCTTTACCACTGACTTCATCGAGCACAGACAAGGTTTCTTTAATGCGATTGTTGGGAAGAACCTGTAGTTCTCCGTCCGGTGTTCGCAAACTACCCGCAACAATCTGCTGCAACCGCATCAACTGTGTTAAAACAGTCTGTGTGGTATACACTTCGTCCTCAATTATCATCAACGCTTCTTGTTTCATCTGTTGATACGCCCTCTTTTGCTCGTCGCTCAACTCAACCGAGCGTTGCATGTAAACTTTTTCCGGTAAATCAAGGCACTTGTCCTTGGTCCACCGTGCTGAAAACTCTTTCAACATGCCTTGCAACTCGTCCAGTCGATGATAACCCACCACTTCTTGAAAGCTGTTGTGTCCCATGCGCCTCATTTTAGTAATCGCAAACCGTGCTTTAAATGCGTAATAACTTTTGAACCCAAGCAAGAGCGGATTGAGAAAGGCGCATTGCGCAAAAAGGTCCAGGGGTGTTTTGGTCACGGGAAAACCCGTCAAAATTCGTTTGTATTCTGCATCACGAGACAAGGCCAGTAGGTTTTTTGTGCGCTTTGCCTGTGGGTTTTTAATCAATGTGCTCTCATCAACGGCAATCATAGTATCGTGTCCTAAAACAAAACTTCGCGCAAATTTAAGTCCTTTGTCCGTGGAAAATGCTTCAACATTCATGGTCAGAATTTCTAATCGGTCCGAATGTTCTTCTAATACAAGAGAACAATACTCTTGTTTCCAGGCTTTTGTATGGTTGGGTTGCCACACCACCACTTTTCGATTGATGCGTTCAGGTAAATGTTTGGGTATTTCATTTTTGTCCCAATTTCTGAGGTTGCCTTTGGGTGTTATAATGAGCAGTGCGTTAATTTTACCGGCTTCGTAAAGTATCGCGGCGTTGTCTAAGAGAACTTTTGACTTACCGAGTCCCATTTCTAAGAACAGAGCGAACTCTTTTCTGTGTGCACAACGGGCCAGTGTCTTCTCTTGGTGCTTGTATGGCACCGTTTGATATTCGTAGTTTAACATCTTATATTATCCTTTCTATTATATAACAATTCTTCTTATTGTTTTTTATTGTTGACAATAAAAGTATATATAGTCTATACTCCACTTGCAACCTGAAAAAGATAAGGTGTTGCACAAAGAAAATTATATGGAGAAATACCAATGAACAGTGAACAACCCTCACTTTATATCGTCCACGTCACCGTAGGCGACCCCAACTCACACTTACCACTAACAACTTCTTTTGGAATGTTTGAATCACTCGAACAGGCCCAAGGATTTATTGATACTACTTATGAGGACACACCTCATATATGCGAAGTGGTTCCTTTAAACATTGT
>VTLG01005302.1_pt1 | contig 25691 bp, 46 predicted proteins | sample 4694571 | NCBI WGS metagenome assembly VTLG01 (sample SAMN12604809, study PRJNA352737) | marine metagenome | biome: ENVO:00000447; feature: ENVO:00000209|ENVO:00000569|ENVO:01000036; material: ENVO:00002151; isolation source: viral sequences binned using virsorter ...
CGGCGGTTGTTGTAACGCTTTGGGTTGATAATGTAGCCGAATTTAAAAATAAATTTGTTGATTGTGGTTCCAATGAAATGTGACCCGTCCCGCCGGTATAATCAATCCGCGGCAAATTAGCCGATAAAGATTCGACATTCCCGCTTGAATTTACGCGCGTCGATGTGGTGTTTCTATCAAAATTAAAATCACCGGTTGCGGTGTTTGGTTTTATACAATGCAGCGTGTCGGCTGAATAAGCCGTCGGCGTCAAAATTATACTTGCTAATTCTAATAAATTACTCATCTATTCGCAATTTTCTAATGGCGTTAATATTGTTGTTGTCCCCGCTGAATTTTCAAAATATGTTGCGCGCGTTTGTAGCGCCGACAATAAGCCGGGGATTTCGCTTGTTTCTAATTGAAAAACAACCGTGTTTTGTATTTTTAGACCTAATCCAATCATTTAATTGGTGTTATCTTAAATAACAAATCACTTTGCCCGATGCACAATTGACGTCGTCAAAGTTTCCGTAAATAATTGAACCGGCGGTCAACGCTAATGACGTGATTGAAGCATCACCGGCGGCCGCGTCAATATCACAAGTAATTGTTGACGCTTCGATTGCTTGAATTGCGCAAAAGTTTTCACCCGCGTTTGATGTTCCGGACGCCGGAATGATACGCAAACCATTGTCGCCAAATGAGAGTTTTTGAAAATCGCTTGAATAATATAAATTTGATGACATAAAAAAATTTTTTTTTGTTTATTATTTACAAAAATACAAAATTTAAAATTGTTGTTTTCGGGTTTAATTACGCCCTTGACCGATATATTTTTTTTTACGTTGGGACAACGATTTGTTTTTAGAATGACGCCCGGGACGTTTTTTTTGTTGCTTCTTAAAAAAAGAATTTATTTGTTTTTTAGCCATTTTATTTTTTCCAAGTTTTGACAATTTTTTCCGCAGAACGTGCGCCAAAATAACCACCATAAACAAGTAGAAGCAAAGACGACAACAATTCAATCCATTGTGGCGCTATATTAAACCCGCCAATTGACGAATCCAAAATAATATATATAAACAACGTCAACGTTAAAAAAGCCAATACAAGCGGCCGAATGTTTTGCGTCAAAAATGAATCGGTTTTATTGTCGGAAACCCAACGTTTTGTGACCTCTTGCATTTCAATGACGTCAAATTCTAATTCAGCCAATAACATTTGTTTGTCAGTTTCTGACAATTGGCCGTCGCTTTTAATTTTATCGCTTAATAAATTCAATGATTCAATACCGGTAATTTTACCGGCAATGTCCAAAATTTCCGGCGCAATCTTTTTTCCGCCGGCAACCAACCAACGCAAAGCATCACCGACGCGCGTTGTTCCGTTTTTATCTTTATAGGATTGTTTTGCCATTATTAAATTGTTTTATCAAATCGGACCTTTTCGTCGCGGATGTCAACGTGCGTGAAAGTGTTGTATTTTCCAACGCCGCCAAAATTTAAAATTTTCATTTCAATTAATTCGTCAATTAAACGATACAATTCCAAAGGGTGTTTTGATTCGGCCACGATGTCCGCCGCTTTGCCCAATTTGTGTTGTGAATATTTGGCGCCATTTACAAAATTATCATTGTAATCAGCGCAACGAAAACCGGAATTTATTTTAATTGGGACGCCTAAATAATTGCGCAAAATTTGAAGTTGTTCGGCTAATTTTAAAAGATTGTTTTTCACGTTGTCCGTGATTTTACATTCACAACCTTTTAAATTTCCTTTGCATGCGAATTCAGAAATTTGAAAATTTTTAGTCATTTTCCTTTCCTTTATTTTTGTTTAAATAATACCAACGTTGTGCGGTATATCCAACAGAAATCAACAATAAAGCAATTTTTAAAATTTCATCAACCGCAGTAAATGAAACGACAAAAGAAAAGGTGTTCAATAGATATAATTTTAAATCATTCATTTTATTAAATTTGTTCGATTTTGTTTGACAATTCAATGATTGCCCGAAAATATGTAAAGTCCTTCAAATCATCTTCCAAGTATTTAACGCCTTCGTTTACGCTTGTATAAACACGAAAACCGTCACTAACTAAATCAATATAATTGGCCGACCGCGTTCGCAATTGTTCCAAGCATTTTTCAACCATTATGTTGACATCTAATTCGCCACCGTCGTTTGCACTGTATCGCGTAACACATTCAATTCGTGTGATTGTTTCAGTTGTGAACGACGTTTGGTTTTGGTCCGTTTCATCGGTTGATACCGAATAAACTTTTATAAAAGGATAAACCGCGTCGGTTGGTACTCTATTATAAACCAAAACCGCGGAACCGTCAATTGTAACGTTGCCGGTTAATTTTGTGATGATTGCTTTGCGTACAAATCGAATTGCGTCCTTCATTATTTTATTGTTTTTTTAATTTCACCATTTAGGCGATTTAATAAATTTTGAAATCCAACGCGCGCGGAACTGAAAAAAAACGGACGCGCCGGCAAATTAACGTCGCGAATTCCTTTTCCTTTGAATTGTGCGGCATAACTTGCGGGAATTCCTAATTGTTGCATATCGTCCAAATTAACACGTCCACCGGTCCCAAATTCAACATACGGCGCGTAATGTGCCGCGGCAATTACATTGACCGATTTACCGCTTCTTTGTGCGCTAATCGATTGTTTTAACGTTCCTTTGTCAGTAGGAACGGCACGTTTTGCCAACCTTACGATTTCCATTCCGGTTTTTCCCAATTCATTTGAAACCTTTTGCGATTCAAACGCGCGAAGTTTGTCCAACTTTTTATTTAGTTTGGATAAATCCGAAGGGTTTATTTTTATGTTGACATTCATTTATTGTGATTTTGTTGCCAATAATTTTGTAAAGAAATCCAAATCAAATTCAAATTTGTCGTTTATTCTATATTTTTGCGTCGCACCTTCCAACGTAAACACGTCACCCAATTGAATCAAATCGGCGGTGTTTTTACGCATTGTAATTTCGATGTCAATGTCTTGACCCCTTTTGCCGAATTTGTCTTTTATTTCGCCCTTAATTTGCGTTAAATGGCACCAAACCGTTGCAATGGTTCCCAATGTTGAATTGTAACCCCCGAAACCGTCGGCGACCTTTGTCAAACGCTTTATTGTGATTTTAGAATCTAATTTCCCGGCTTGCATTAAACGAACATTGATTTAAATGAAGTTAATATGTTTTTTGTACTTGAAGGCAATTCATTCAAGTTTACGCCCGTGACGAAATCGGTTCGGTTGTCATAATAAACCGAAATCAATTGCAACATCGCTTGTTTAATTAATGGGTTGTTGATGCCGTTTGTTACATAAGTAATTTTCACACGTTCCGCCGGGCCTTGGTCCAATTCAATTGTCACGTTGTCCAATCCCAAAATTTCATAATCGGTTGTTGTCGTGCCTTTGATTGTTACTTGCGAAATACTTGCAACCGGACCAAATGGCAAATCAAAAACGCCGTTTGTTTTTTCCAAATAATACGTTCTATTTTTCGCAACAATATCGCGCGAAATATAGTTTTCGCACCAAATCCGCGATTGTGAAATCATTTCACCAATCAACGCGTCGTCGGCGGTTGTATCAATACGAACGTAATCTTTGACATTTTGGGCCGTCAATAATTCCGAACCGGTTGTTGAATTAATTTTAATTTGATGCATCGTCTTTTGTTTCAACTTGTTCGACTTTCAATTCCTTTGTTTCAATTTTGGCTTTGCTTTGCTTTTTACTAATTGGCGAAGCGTAACCCCTCGAAATCCAATTGGCGGCGATTGATTCGGGCAATTCTATTTTGTCGCCTTCATCGTAACGTTTCCCGCCTCTTAAAATTGAAGTTTTGATTTTTAATTGCATAACCTATTTTTTTTGTAAAGATAAAAAAAAGCGCCACATAAAATTGTGACGCCTTTTCGAATGAAAACAATATGAAAAACATTAAAGTGGTGCAAAGTTATTAAAATTATTTGAATATTTTTTCATCCCCAATGTAAAGGATTTCAAAACGCCGTCATTTTTAATGATGAAAAAACCATTTCGTTGTTTGGAATATATGGCGAAAAAATCAACGTCCGTTGTTTTATAACCATTGTCGTCGCGGTTTGTTAAAAATATTCTATTGCGTTTTCGGTTTGATTCGTCGATTGCTTTAATTTGTATTTTGGATAAACCGTTTGGCGAATCAACAATGCAGTCATAAACCGATGTGTGAAGCAATGGAAACGAAACCAACAAATTGTTTTTCATCGCTTCAACGGCGAAAAGGTATTCCGCAAAACAACCAAATTGGCTTGTGTTCATTTTATAAAGTTATAAAAAAAAGCGGTTAAATTAATAACCGCCTTTCAAATCAAACTAACTAATAAAAACTAATCGTCGTTATATAAGGCCAACGACAAGCCAATAAGAAATAAAAATATTGTTCCAAATATATCGTTGTAAAGGAACATTTGACGTGTTGCAAAACCAAAAAATAAAATCGTTAAAATAAAGTTAATAAATTTATTCATAATTGGTCCGCTTTAAAACAAATATTTGAACAAACATAAACGTCCTCAAACAATGCAACGCCACAAACACGACATTCGAATTCCGGTTCATCGTCCGGGAAATAATCTAAACCCCACGCCATAATGAAATATTTAAAAGGTTGAACATTCTATTTAAAAATTTGTCGAATTTGCTTTGAGATTCCAAAGTTTCGATTTCTTTTTTGGTGTAAACATTTACGCGTTTTCCGTCGTGAATGATTGTTAATCCGGTTGTTGTTTTCATAATTGTTTTTTTTTAAAATAAATCTTCTAAATTAAAAGCGCTTGACAATTCGTCAATGGCGCCGTCTATTGAATCAATGGCGGTTTCAATCGCCGTCATTTTATCGTCGTGGATTTGGGCCGCTTCGCTTTCGTGCCACTTTTCGGACCTTTCGTCCATTGCCCATTCCATAGCTTCAAATTTGTCTTGTAGCTTTTCCTTAATGTTGTTTAGTTTAATTAAATTTGCTTTCATCTTATGTTGTTGTCGATTATCTCGCAAGTGGCTTCGTGTATTGAACACATTTCCTCGTTTGCAAGGTTTTTAATCATTGTAATTTCGTCTTGTGTAGGGTTAAGATAACCTATCTCGTTTATAATTTCTTCTCTTGTGTAAGTCATTTTATTTTGTTTTATATGGCCCGCCGAAACGGGCCGATTAATGTTTTTTATTTTAATATTTATAGTTTCTGTTTCTATATCCTTTTATTGCTTGCTTAACCAAATTCATATAAGCGTCGGAAGCGTCTGTTTCAAGTTCCCAACCTTTTGGCGTTACGCACCACATTTTAAAAGGCTTTGTTTTAATTCCCGTCATTTCGATAAAATCTTCTTTAGTCATTCCTTCATATGAATTGTAAATAAATCCTTTTTTTTCAAGGCTGCTTATTATACCCGCGTTACTTTTACTTAATGCGTTTGTGCTTAAAAAACCCGAATAGTTTGATTCGTCCTTTGAAGTGTGGTTTTTGATTTCGTTTAATAAATTTATTTCTTTAGTTGTCATAATTGTTTTATTGTTATTGTTTGATACTTCAAAACTACAACTTATTTTGGAATTAAAAAAATTTTTTCAATTATTTTTTTTTATCGCTGATTTTCAACGTTTTATGTAAAACTAAAATTAAAAGAATTTTTTCATTTTCATACGAAGGTAAATTTTGATTGTTGAACTTTCTGTTGTTTTTGATATATGGGGTCCAAAGAAACACTAAAGTCGCTTAAAACGGCTTAAAATAGGCTTAAATTTGATTTAAGTATTTTATTAAAAAAGTGTTTTTTTTCTAAAAAAAAGGCATAAAAAAAAGGCTCGGAATGAATCCAAGCCTTTAATTTTGGTTGATTTCCGTAAAATTACGGAGTTTCTAACGCCGCTTTTGCAGCAGTAAAACCACCCTTTACAAACGCATTTGGTAAATAGTTTGTTAACGCGATTCTTTCAGAAACACGAACGGTCACAAAACCGTCACGAACATTTGTTCCGTCCTCTTTAAAGAATTCAACATTGATTCCGTCACGAACCCAAAGTTGTGTGCCAACGCCAAAGTTTCCAATTAGGAAGTTTCCGGCGCTTATAGCGCTATTTAAAACAACTTTCACGCCCATAAATACGGGTTGTAAACCTTGATAAACTTGGTCTTTTAAATAGTTGTTTTGGCTATCTTTTAACAATAAGATTTTGTGAAAATCTGAAGGGTTCAATAAAATCGTGTCGGCGTTGTAATTAAGACCGGCTAATTGATTTAATGAAGCAACAATCACGTCGAATTCGTTTGCGTTGTCAACGGCGTTGGCTAAATCACCCGCAGCAAATGAAGCCGCAGAATTTTCAATCCCGCCTAAAGCGTTCCCGCTTAATATTTGCGCGTCCTCAACGTCCAACAATTTTTCCGGCGCACGGCTTGACAAATATGATGTCAATTGCGCGGTATCGGCCAACATTTCTTCGCTAATTCTGAAATACGTTCCTATTTTAGTAACGTTAGCAGAAACGGCGGTCATATCGAAATCCGATTGTGTCATTGTTACGCCTTCGGCAACATCGCCCGCACCGTTTGAATATCCGCTTTCCTTAACAAAACGAACAACGTCCGATTGTGTTGAACCTTGCGCCAATAATTGACGAATGTGTTGTGGACGTGTTGGGTCAAATTTGAATCCCGGCACGCGGTCCGCTGCAATAACTTCACCCGTGTAATCGGCGCCGGTTGTCATATCGGCTTTGATTTCGAATGCTGCACTTCTTGAATGTCCTTTTGACATTTTTTCGATTGAACCATTTTCAAACGCTTCGGTTAAAGCGCCTTTGAATGACATTCTTTTTTTTGCGCTGAATTGCTTTTTGTTAGCCACTTCGATAGCGTCTAATCTTTCATTTAATTTTGTTGCCATTTCGGTAACTTCATTTTTTACAATGTCGTTTGCCTTAACAACAACCGCTTCAACAACTTCGTTGTTTGATTTCTCGATTTTTGAATCAATGGCCGTATTAAATTGGTCCAATTGATTTTTTATATTTTCTTCCATTTTTTAGTTTTTTAAGGAATTTAATAAATAATTTAACACTTCTGAATCATTGTTTTTTGCTTCTACTTTCGGCGAAGTGATTTCGTCAACCGGCTTCGTGAATTCCACAAATAATGATTTCAATTTTAATATTTCCGCTTCGATTGCAAATCCCATTTCATCGGAAATTGAACCTTTGCGAATAAGTTTCGAAAGATTGTCATATCTTTTTGACAATTTTTCAACGTCAATATTTCCTTTGACGTCTAAAATTTTGGCTTGGTCGTTGGCCGCTAATGTAACGGCGCTAATTTCGTACAATTTAACTTCTTTAATTTCGCGATAATCGCCTTTATTTTCTTTTTGAATTGGCATTATACCGACTGAATTTTCGGTGATGACGCCGGATTTCATAAGTTCAACAACGTCCATTCCCATTTGTGTTTTGGCAATTTCAGCCACGAATACCAACCCTTTGTCGTCCTCATATAATTCGGTCATTTTTCCGATTGGTTGATTCATATCGTGTTGATATAAATATTTTACGCGCTCACCATTTTCGGCGATTGTCTTTTTATATGCACCTTTGACAATGATGTCGTTGTCTGAATCTTTGTTCCCGAAATAACTTCCGTAACCTTTTATAATTCCGGCCTTTTCGTCCGCGTCGATTAACTCACCAACGGGCGCCGCTTTGTATAGAATTGTATTCATAATTAAATTTTTGTAAATATACGATTTTTAAAAATTATTCAATCCACCGGCGGCAACCCCTAAACCAATGTTTTGAATCTCACTAATAGTTTGTGCGCCTTCTTTTGGAATGTGTGCAATTGAACAACGGCAATTTACAACTTCACTTGCGGGCGCGCTTGGGTCCCCCGGAAACATCATTTGCGAGCCACCAACTAAAAACGGCGCGTTTTGGTCAACGATTTGTCCGTCGGCTTCTGAATGCGTGCTTCGTGTCCTATCGTCAAAACTTGCAATCCATTCTTTTGACAATTGGTCGCCCGGAAAAATTGTTGTTGCGGCTTCGGTTGTTGCAAAATTAGCGGCCGCGGTTGCTTCGGTTCGAACCAATCGTTCGGATTGGAATTGTGAATATCCATTAAATTGATTGCGTAAAATTCGACCCTTTTCAACGGCGCCCAATGTCATAAACTCCGGGTCCGTCATCAATCGTTGTGTTATTCTAATAAGCGTTTGTTTTGCAGTACCGGCGACCAACGTCACGCGTTGTGAACCGACGGCGACGCCCAACGCTGCAAACCGTGCGGCCCAAATATCATTTAAATTTGAAGTGTCAATTTGTTTGGTCAAATACTTTTCAAAATTTTTGGCGTACCAATTAGCAAATCGAATTCCAATTTGTGTGTATAAATCGGAATAAATTTTCAACAATGGTTTGTCATCAAATAAATTTAAAAAGTTTGTTTGGCCGTCCGCAACAAACGAATCAATGCCTTTGTTATATTCGCTTTTATAAAAACGCTTAACAATTGCAATTTGTTTTTTTTCGGAAATGTCCAATTGCTTTTCGAAATCCGATTGCCATTTGTCCCGGTCTAATTTCAAACTATTCTTTTAAGTCGTTCAACTTTTTATTCACCCAATCGCGCATTGCAGTTCCGCCCCATAAATTCCAGGAAACAAAACCATTGTCGCGCCACGGCGTATCTTTAAAACGTTCCGCAATTGTTTGGTTGCCCTCGTGACGTGCAAAAAATGATTTGACGCGGTTCAACATTTCAATCGTTAATGGTTCGCGGTTCGCTATCATTCGGGCGCGTCGCCAACCGGTCATTGTTCCGGCTTGTACTTCATCGCCGTATTTTTCGCGCCATTCAATCATTCGTTTGGCGTTGTTGGTTGCGGTTTGGGGATAATCTGAAAACGTTTCGGCCTTTTCTGTTGGTTTGTCTTTTGATGACATTGGGTGACCTTCCGGCAATAAATCGGTGTCGTGTTTGCCACTTCTAAATTTGCCGTTTTTAAGCGCGTATAAATAAGAATTGACGCGAGCCATTGCCCACATTTGTGGTGACGTTACATTTGGCCGAACGCTTTGCGGGTTTGTACTATATGCACCGATTCCGCGTTCATATACTTTAAAAAGCGTTGGAACGTTTGTTTTTTTACTTTCGGCGTTGTTTACGGCTTCATTATGGTCGTCCGCTTTTTTTTTTAACGCCTTTTTTAGGCGTTCGGAAATTTGCTTTTTGTCGTTTTCGTCATCGTCGTGTGGTTCGCCTTCGTGATATTTTTGTTCGTCAATCGCGTTCAAATATTCTTGATGATTTTCAAAAGGCATATAAACAACCTCACCGTCAAATTCGTGTTCGTGCGAACCACTTCCGCCCAATGCTTCGGCCCTTGCTTCGGCTTCATCAACGGTTGTATAAACGTCCGTCATTCCCGGCACTAATTTTTTGCTTAAAAATTTATTGACATCAACGTCAACCGATTCCATTGGGATTTCAACGTCGTTTGATTTTACCGGAATAAGATTTGCCGGGACAAAGTAATCGTCCAATTCGGTTGTTTCCTCGTCTTTTCCGTAATTCATTGCGGCGCGTTTTTCGTTTGGTGTAATCCACCACGCCTTTGTTAATTGGTCCACGACTTTGTCGGTTTCTTCTTGCAGTTCCGGAACAACTGAAAAATCGAATTCAATACAAAGTTTGTCCCCAAATTTAGGCGCCAACCAACGATTTAATTCGTCTTTTATCTTTAACAATTCCGGAATGACGCAATTTTGATACAATGCTTTTTTGGCTTCCTTCATATTGTTATATGAAGTGGATTCGGTATTGTTTAATAGTTGAACCGGCACGTTGTAAATATTGCATAAATCTTTAATTGACGCGTTGTATTGTTCAATCAATGAAACGTCCGCGGCGTTCAACCCAAAGTTGACCCAAGACAATTTTTTCGGTGTGATAATAACGTCCCCGGCATTGTCCGAACCTTGGAATTGTTTTCGGAATTTATCTTTTAATTGTTGCGCTTGGACTTCGTTGATGTCCCCTTCGTCACTCATTAACAAGCCGCGCGCCGTTTGGTTTTGTAGGTACTTGACCCCGGTTTGTGTTGCTTCATTGTTTGTGGTCAACGAACGCATTCCCGCGCGCAATGGTGATTGACCATACAAGTGTGAACCGGTGCCGTCATAATAGGGATTGAAATCCTTAATGTGACATATTTCGTCCGCTGCAATTTCAAACGTGCCGTTGTATTCAACACGATATTTTGAAACGGGTTCCATTATGCCATTGGAAACGATTTCCATTATTTGCGAAGGCATCACATAAAGTTCGGTATATTTCCCAACATTGGCGCCGGTGTCCGGTCCAATCCCATAAATATAGCGGTTGCCCGTTAATTTACCGAATGCAATCAATTCCGATATAAACGAATTGTAAGATTGCGCCGGATTTGGGCGTTCCAATATTTTGTGAAGTTCGGTATCTTGTAATTCAATCAACGACCGCTTTTGTAATATAGCGGCTTTGTGTATTGATGAAGCGTCAAAAGTTCCCGACGTTAACGCCTTATAACGTTTGTAATCATTTTCGTTTTTCTTTTCGTAAACTTGGAACGGAATTGTTGTCGCGGCCTTTGTTATGATATTAACAAGCGAATAAATCGTCGCGTTTTTTCTATAACCTTCCGTGATATATGCGTCGTCATTTTCGGCGTTCCAAACGATTGAATTGCCAATATAATTGTAAACGGCGCGATTGTATTGTTGCGACGTTTGTTGTGAATTTTTAACTAATAGGGATTTGAAACGGTCAAATAAAGAAGCCATATTTTATTTTGATATAAAATTTTTGTAAAAATACAAAATTTAAAATAGTTTTTTAGACAACAAAAAATTCAGTTCGGTTTTTATATTTTGAATAAACCGCATATCGAAGCGCGTCCATTAAATGATTGTTTGCGTCAATCGGTTTGTTGATGATTGTATTATCTTTTAAGCGTTGCCAAAAATATGTGTGTTGTTCGTGTTTTAAATTGGTGGATTCGTTTGAAACAAATATTTCGTGTTCTTTTAATAAACTAATTCCGGCGCTTATTGAGCCGGCGCCCTTTGTCGCACCTTTTGCCAACACGCCCATTTGACGCAATTCGACGACGGATTTTGGTTCGGCGGAATCGCAATAAGATAGTGTTTGCGCCTTACCGATATTTTTAAGAAAATTCGCAATGTCCCGATTGGTCATTCCTTTTTTGTACATTAATTCATTTATATACAATCGGTCTTTAATTTTCCCAACTTCCAAAATGGCGCACGGGTCATTTGTAAATCCAAAATCAATACCGATGACCGTTTCGTCAAATTCCGGGAATTCAGACAATGGAATATATTTCCAATTTGTAAAGATTTGACGGTCTGAAAATACCGCGCGTTGTCCTTCACCATAGACGCGCCAATAATCCGGGTCACGCAATTTAATGCGTTCGATTTCTTGGACCAATTCGGACGGCAAAAATTGATTGTCTTTGTACGTTGTTATAAACAAATCCGAATCGTCGCGTTCAATCACTTCATTATAAAGCCAATGCACCGGGTCCGACGGGTTGAAGTCAATAATCAATTCGCCAACGGTCCGCATATTCAATTGACGAAAATCTTCAAACGTTAATTCGTTGGCTTCATTTAAAAAACAAATATCGTGTTTGGCGCCACGGATTTTTTGCGGGTCGTCGGTTGATAAAAATTGAACAATCGAACCGTTGTATTTAAAGACGTTTTCCGCCTTGTTGTGTTCGCCTTTATAGTAAACCCCTAATTTGGTGGCAATGCTTATAAAATCGCGTAATACGGACCTTTTAAGCGCCGGCAATGTTTTACGGACAATTGATATTGTGATTGGCTTTTTGGTTGTGGTTAACTTATAAATTAAGAATTGGCAAATTGCATAAGTTTTCCCGGAACGCGTCCCGCCTTGGTGTACTTTAATTCGAGCCTTTGAATTCAATGTTTGATAAAATTGAACGTTGCAAAACTCTCTTATTTGTCCTTTGCCGGTGTCCATTCAATGATTTTAGATTCAATGCCGCCGTCCATTTGTATTTCCTGGCGTTCAATAAACCCGCGTTTTTTTCCTTTTGTTTTCAAATAAAATATTGTGGCCGTTGTGTTGCCTTCTTTTATTTGTTCGTGCAATTGTGATTCAACAAAATCCAATGTAAGATTTTGCAAGTCGTCAACCTTTTCCCGGAATACTTTGTCGTTGTTGTAATACTTATAAAACGTTGAACGATTACATTTCACTTTTTTGCAAGCGGTCGTCACAATTCCCAATGATTGCTCCAATGCTTCAATCAAATTGTTTTTTAATATGTTGGTTTTTGTTGCCATATTGCAAATTTAAACAAAATAAACGAGCATAAAAAAAACCCCTACACGTCTGTAAGGGTTTTTGGTTCCGGGGTTATGTCCATTCATTAAATATGAAGTTTTCTTGCCCGTTGTTGTTTTTTATCTTAATCCCATTATTATTTGCAATTCAATAATGTCTTGTTGAGTTTGTAAATCCTCTTTTTCAAGTTCTTGTATTATTAAATCAATATCAGTCATTTTTTTAGCAATTTAATTATTTTATTTTATTTGTTTGTTTGTTTGTTTAACTTCTAATTAAAGTTTTAAATTCATCATTCATATCCCTAACAATATTAAACTCATTTCCGGGGTCGTTGTTAGCAAGTTTATTTTTCTCTTGTGAAACTAAATCTTGAAGGATAATCAATTGTGACTTTGTTAATTCTACTTTGAACATAATTTTAATTTTTATTTGTTTGTTATTGTTTTAGAAGCACATTGATAAACAATCTCTCTTTGTGTCTAAAGTTCCTATCCACTCATTACTCTCATCGTAAGCAGTCCATTCGTTTGACTCTGAAGCCCCGTTAGTTATAGTGCCAACAAAGATTCCGTTTTCGTAAACTTTATATTCTCCTTTGCAGAATCTTTTAGTTGTTACTTTCATAATTTTTTTTTATTAGTTTGTTATTGTTTGATAGTACAAAAGTAAAAGAATTTTTTCAATTACCAAACAAAAATGAAAGTTTTTTTTAATTTTTTACGAAAATTTACGAAAACTTTTTATTTTTCGGTGTACCAAACAAAGGAAATACCAATCACAAACAAATGAAATTCCAAACAATGTTCGTCGGCGTCCTCTGCTGCTGATTCAATGACGACGTGTTCCATTAATGAATTCCAATAATTAACGCCTATTAAGCAACCGTAAATCGGATAAATAATTGTATTAAAATTTAATCGCATAACTAATAATATTTTTTGTAAAGATACAAATATAATTCCCAACATTTATTGTTTGCATCTATTTTAGAATATGTTTCGGGGGACAAAATCCGGGTGCCGCGATTGTTTATTTCAACGCGCAAACCCTTTAATGTCGGGTGTTGTGATACCTTTATTTCGTTCTTTAAGCACCATTTAAGCGCCTTTTGATGTTCCGGTGTGGGTTGTGTTGCCTTTGCCATAATTAAAACGGGATATTATCTTTAATCACTTCGAATTTTTTTGTTTCCAAGTCAATGTCTTTATAAATCCCGCCATTGTTGAAGTCCGGTGCAATATCAAAATCGCCTAATTGTCCATTTTCTTTTCGTTTGACCTTTTCGATGTATATTTTAACCACGTCGGATTTGAATTTAGTTCGTTCACCAATGCAGCGGTACACAATCAAACCGTTGTAAGCCTTATTGAAAAAATCGGCTGAACCGCTAATATCATAAAGTGTTGGTTTTTTATATCGTCCGTTTTCGGATTCTATTTTCCGGGGGTGCGCAACTAAAAACAAATGGGTGTTTGTTTGTTGACAAAATTGTGTTATTTCAGAAAGCGCCCGGCCAATATAGGAATGGTCCCGTTGCGCTGAATGGTCTAACATATTCCACGGGTCAATCACACAAACGTTTATTCCTTTTTGGAATACTAAATCCCGGAACGCATTTAAAATCCCTTTCAATGTTAGATTTTCCAAATCTATTTTGACCCAAAAAAAATGGTCTTGAATGAAATCTTTTGTTTGATTTAATTGTTCGTTGTTGCAATTTGTTTCGTTTAATTTATTAGCGATTCGTTTTATATGGCCTTCATACGGAAACGATTCCGGCGCAAACATAGCGCAACGCATATCATATTTGATTGCCATATTACAACAAATTTGGTCCATTACGTCCGATTTACCGGAATTCGGAATCCCGGTCACAACGGACCATTGCCCCAATTCCATTTTGAAATAATTATCGGCGTTTGGTAATCCAATAGAATAGTTTTTGACGCCGTTTTCGTTATATGTCAAAACACTTTGCCAAATATTATCTAAATTCAACACGCCTTCCAATGGAAAGTTTTTAGCCGTTTTGATGACGTTTCGCAAAGTTTCCGCCCCTTTTGTCGTCAATATCTCGTTGGCGTCCTTAAAAGCGCCGAAATCGACGTATTTGCAACGATACGCGCCAAAGCGTCGCGCTAATTCATTGCGTAATTCAATCCCGGGGTTGTCATTGTCGGTGCAAAGAATGATTTCTTTTTTGTCTTTAAAGTATTCAAAGCAATTGTCCAAATATTCCAAACGTTGATTTCCTTTTGATGCGCCGTTCGGAACGGAACAAACGGAATAAATCCCGGCTTCGTGCAATGACAATGCGTCAATTTCACCTTCAACAATGAATATTTTTTCCATTGTTTTGATATTGTCAAGGCCGTAAAATATTAATTCAGCGCCGGAAACCATTTTAAAATTCTTTTGGCCGTCACGATATTTGACATTTACCAAATTATTTTCGCGATAATAGTTGAAATTAATCGCCCGGCGTTTTTTACCTACTTGCGGAAAGTATTGCAATGATTCGCCGATTTTCCAATGTTGAAGTGTTGGTTCTGAAATGCCGCGTTCACCAAACCATTTGATAACGCGTTCGGTTAAATTTACTTTTATTTTTTCCGGGCGGATAAATTCTTTTTTCTTTTCAAATTTAGTTGTGCCGGAAAACCCGCAGTTGTGACAATTGAATAAACCTTTGTCAATATCAACGGACAAACATTTGTCGCGTTTGTTTTTTCGTGTGTGGCTGCATTGTGGACATTGGGTTTTTATTTTACCGGTCGATTTGTTGCCGATGTCAATTCCGAAATCGTTAAATGTTTTCATTGTTTATTGTTTTTCAAATGCTAAACTAAAAAAATATTTTAAATTTTTGGTAAATAATAAAATAAATTTTCAATGTTTTTTAATTTTTTGTTTTCAATTTGATAATTACTTGTTTTCATTACGAATGACGTTCCATTGTCGCGATGCATTGTATCGCCTTTTTTTATGTAGGCGGCTTTTTTTAACAATTCTTTTTTACTTAAATAACCGCAAATTGTCAATTCATTTGTTTTTTTATTAAGTGAGCAAAATATATAAACATCACAATCAAATTTTGATTGATGCGCCACGAAATTATTTACAAAATAATCTTTGACGTTTACAGTTCGACCCATTGTTTTAACGTCTATTTTTAAGCCTTTATAAACCAAATCAAACCCGCCGTCAAAACCATTTTTGAATTCGTGATTCAAACCAAACAATCTTTTGACCATTATTTCGCCAATCAATCCAACGAATTGTTGTTCCATTGAACCGTTGAATTCAAAGCGGTTTCCAATATTATTTTGATTGACGAAATGCCAAACATTATTTTTAAGTTTTTCCGGGATTTTGAATTTTTTATAATTCATTTAAAACGTAATTTTTTAATTCCTTGAATTCGTTTGTCATCATTAAACCCCGGATTTGAAATTCGTGAATGTCGCCGTTTTTAGTTTTGGCGCCGATTTCCTTTTTTCCGTTGGACGGGTTTTTGTATATAAAAAATTCTTTTAGGTTTTTAATTTTAGTAAATCCAACCGGTTTTTGTTTTGCCTTATGTTGGACCATAAATCGGTCAATGTATTTAATCCCGTTTTTGTCGGTGTTTCTTAATTTTAGAATTGATAAAAAATTGTTTTGCCAAAATTCGTCATTCCGTAAATTTTTAGAAACGTTGTAAACTTCGCGCAATTCGTAACCGTCCAACCTTTGCAGTTTGTCCAAACAATCCAACCATTTGATTTTTTGGTTTTCGGTTTTGGGGCGATATTTCAAATCAAATAACGCTGCAAAATGCGGAAACGCCGTTTTGGTTTTATCGTCAAATTGGCGCTTTTCCGATTTTGTGGTATTTTCTTTATTTAGTATTTCTTTATTAGTATAGTTTATATTAGTATTACTTTGTTGCGGATTTACCGCAGCGGTAAAAACCGCCGCGGTTTTTCCGGCGCCGGTTTTTCCGGTTGCGGTGTCATTTAGATGATAATTATATCCCGCGAATTTTCCGCCCTTGCGAACCTCAACGCGCACCAAAAAACCCGTTTCAATCAATTCTTTTATTCTTTTATTTATGGCGTCTTTGCCTTCTTTAAAATGTCCGCAGATAAATTGCACGGTCATTTCGGTGTTTGAATCGTGGGAAAAAAGCCAACAATATAAACCCGTCGCGGTTGCTGAAATGCCTTTGTGTCTAAATATGGCATTCGGGACAACCGTAAAACGGTCAAATTTTTTTGGCTTGAAAATCTTATTGTATTGCATATTTAAAAAATAACCCTATCAAATCGGCGGTCGCGGTCGCTTCATCAATAGGGTTTTGAAAAATTTTAATGCCGCGACGCAAAAAACAAATTTATAAAAAATAACTACAAAATCAAATTATATTTTATATGGTCGCAAAAGGAACGTAAATCATCAAAAATTCTTTTTAGTTGGTCCAATTCAATGTCGCCGTCCTCGAATTTATACCAAAGTAATTCAATGAACAAATCAAATTCAACGCGGGTTGATTTGCCAATATAATTGTATGAAACCGCGATGTCGTCCGGTGAACTTTGTGTGAAACGAATTTTTTGATTTTTATCATCAAAATAAATGGTGTGATATTTCATTTTTGTGGTGTGATTTTTAATTCATTTTTAAAATATTTGTCTATTGTTTCAATACATTGTTCCAAATCATTTGACCAAATAGCCGCCCAATTGCAGTTTTTAAGCCATTTAAGCCACTTTTGTTGTCTTTCCGTGGGTTTGTTATACTTGTATTTTAATTCGAGCGCTAAACCGCTGAAATTAGCGTTTGGCGTAAATATTAATAAATCCGGAATGCCCGGCTTTGTCCCTAAATATTTCATTTTGTATTGTTCAAATGGTGTTCGTTTACCTTCATTCATTGGGTGGGTGAATACCGCGTCCGGATATTGCAGTTCTAAATAATTAATTATTGCGCGCTGCATTTTGTCCTCACCTTTTAAAAATTTTGAATAGGGATTCGCCATTGATTTATTTTTTACGTTTCTTAATATACAAATATCCCAAAAAACACAACGCAAAACAAACCGGGCAAGGATGAAAAAATGCCGGATTCACGATTTTTGTTTTTTACTTATAACAAAGCCGTTTTTTTTAAGTATGTTTTTGGCCTTTTGGATTTCCTTTTGTTGTGTTCTGTACGCGTGAAACGTTTCGTTTTCAATCGCGTTTGTTTGGTTTTTAAAATTCATTTTTTAAGATTTTTTATTTCTTTTTTTAGTATATCGTTTTCAATTAATAATGTATTGTATTTATAAAGTAATGATTCGGCGGTCATTTTTTTGGTTTCGTAACTACTTAAAACAATCATTTTAAGCGATTCAAAATCAACGCGGAAAAAATCATCAAATCGAACCCAATTGTCTAAATTTGACAAACCATAAAGAACCGACGCGTGGTCACGTCCAACCGCCGAACCGATTTTTTTTGCTGATTTTTTAGTTGTATATCTTGCGAGCCAAAAATAAGCAGCGCGCGCCATAACCAATTCACGTTCACGTTTGTTTTGTGTGATGTCACAATTGAAATGTTTGTTTACTTTTTTTATTAAATATTTTAATTCCATAATATCACAAAATTAAACTTCCGTCGTCGTGAAATTCATTCCAAGTGAAGCCGGAAACAATCCCGGTGTCACAATAGATTTTCCAATCACTAAACGCGCGTTTCCAAGCCTTGCGGCCTTGTTCAATCATTTCGTCGCTTAACGTGTAAACCTCAACCGTGAACGGGTAGTTTGTTTCAACCGCAATAAATTTAAAATTATCAATACCGCAGTTGTCCATATAAAACGCCGCTTGTAAATGATAGGCGTATTTATAAACGTCACGGCGAAACGCGATTGGTGAATTGTCCTGACAAGTTTTAACGTCTGAAATAAAACCCGAAACGCGGTTCAAACAATCCGGACGGACGCGAACGTCCAAACCGTCGTGTTTGCCATAATGCGACAATTCAATTTCGCCTTCACAATATTTTTGGGCCAAATCGTGATTGCGAAAGTTTTCCAAAATTTTAGTGATTTTTTCGTGGTCGTTAAATGAAATCAATTTTTTGCCGGCGGCTGCTTTTTGTACTATTTCAAATTGTTCTTTTCCGGCTTTTGTCCGGCGGTCAATTTTCGGCATAACGCAAAAATCTTTGTAATACATTTCGGGTTCTAACATTGCGCAATGAACCGCCGTTCCAAGCGCCATTGCGGAACTTTCAAACGGTTTTTGGTTAATGAAATGATAGACCGATTTTTTATAAATAGCTTTTAAACCCGACGCGCTGATTCCCGGCGACGAATGATATTTTTCATTTGAATCAAATTGTGTTTTCATAAATTAAAATACTTTTTTAATGTGTTCATTCTAACTCCTTTGTCATTTATTATTGCAATTCTATTTCTAAAAGGCGAACTCGTTAAACGGTACTTTTGGCCATAAGTCAAATATTTGCTTTCGCTTCCGCCAATATATATCAAAAAATCATTTCTTTTATATTTATCAAATTGCGTTTTCATTTTCTATGATTTTATAGTTGTTTATTTCTTTAATTATTTTTTTTAACTTTTTATTTTTTTTGTTAAGTTTTTCAATTTCTTTTTGCATCGCGTCAATTCGCCAATACAAAAATTTCAATGTTTCATTCATAAAATTATATTTAAAAAAGGCGGGTTTTTTAGGCCCGCCGGTTAATTTTTATTGTTAGTCCCAACCTTCCGGGGTTCCAACTATTTCCGCAGCTAATTCAGTAAAGCCCCACATTTTGAACGGCTTGTCGCCTTGGTCTGCAAAATCTTGTCTTGTCCAATTGGCGTAACAATTATAAATCATTCCTTTTTTTTCGAGTGATGAAACAACCCCGGCAACCGATTTTGTTTTTGCGTCATAAGACAAAAAATCTGAATGACCCGGTTCGTTTTGGTGCTCTTTAATTAAATTTAAAACTTCTAATTCTTTAATAGTTAATTGCATAATGTTTAATTTTAGTTATTGTTTTATTGTTTAATAATCCAAAAGTAAAAAAAAATTTTCAATTTCCAACAACTTTTTTTAAAAAAAATCAAAAAAAAACGGCTTCATATCTGAAACCGCTTTTCCCTTTGTTTGTCATTTTGCCGATTAAAACGGCAAATCGTCGGACGTTTCGGCGACCGTGGCCGCTTCCGGTTTAACGTAAGGGTCTGACAATTTTATTGAAAAAAACTTGCCTTTTGCGCCTTCTTTAATCCAAGCGGCGATTTGTTGATTGGTGCCGTCTTGTAATTTAATAGACCCGGAATAGTCCGGTTGATTGTCATTTGTTTTGTTGGTGTTTTTAAATAAACTGCCATTTCCATTTTGGTGTTCGTATGCCATTTTTATTGATTTTAAATATTAAACTTTTGCTTTATTTGTTCGCGGTATTGTTTTTTTATTAAGAAGCCGGCCAATACCTTTTCCGCTTGTTCCTTTGTTGCTTTCATTGTCGCGTTGAATTGCGCGTCCGTTAGCCATTTTTTTGCGTCTTTTATTTTCGGCTTTTCCGTGCTTTGATTTTTAACGGCGTTTTGAACTTCATTCGCTGATGCGATTGACGTGTCAATTCCGACGCCCAAATAACCCAACGCCCGGCCCAATGCCGACGTGAAACCATTTTCAACAAACGACGTTTTATTTATATAACTTGAGTCGCGATATTCTTGCGAATGCGCCGAAGCAATTTCAACGCCTTTGTCATCGCAAATGGTGACTTTAAAAATGCCCTCTTTGTCGTCAATATGGACCAATGATTCTTTTATTTGCCAACCGTCAAATGTTGGTTCGCTTCTAAAATATTTTAGACGTTCGTTGACGGTGATGTATTCCCGCCCTTTTATATTTATTGTTTTCATTCTATTAAATTTTAAAGGTGATTAAATTTCCAAGATTTCAGAAATCGCAAAACCGGCGACGCTTAAAATAGTGACTTCGGCAATTGTGAATGAATCCGGATTTTGTAAACGTGATTTTAATGTTGGCATTGTGCATTTTAGCATTTCGCAAACATCATAACGTTTTAAATTTAAGCGTTTTAATTCCGCTTTGAATTTATTTTCAAACATATTTTTCAAATTGTGTTGACTGCAAAAGTAAAAAATTTCTTTTAAATAAAAAAAATATTTGCATAAAAAAACCGCCGCAAATCAATAAAGAAATAACGGCGGCCGACAAACAAAGAAAAAATTGTTTTTAGTTTACTATAAATTCAACGGGTTCGTCGTCGTCGTCATTTGGGATGTGTGATTTGACAATAAATTCAGCATTTTTCACGATGTATTTTATATTATCAACAATGGCCGTTTGTGGTTCGGCTTCTAATCCGGACCAATAAAACCAAATTTTATTGTGCATTGATAAGGGTTGAACCTTTAAATTTCTGAAAGTACCATTGTAACGACGAACAAAATCGCGGAAATCATTGACTAAATTTTGATTGTGTATCGCAGTACCACCGCGCCATAAATTTGTCCCATTATAAACCCCGAAATGTTCGCGCGACCTATAAAATAAAGGCGACAAATCCGGTTTTCTTTTGATTGATTTTTGTGTCGTTTTTAAACCTTGTGCCGTTAATCTTGAAATAAAATTTTGGTCGTCCGTGTCCGGTACGGTTTTCTTTTGTTCAATTTCTAAATTGTCAAAATAGGTTGTTGAATAATCGGCGTCGCTGCAAGTGGTGTTGTAAATATCAACAACAATAGTTTGCGAAGTGTCCGAAGGATTTATCGACAATCCTTCGTTGCTTAAAGTGGTTGAATGATTAATAAAAACGTTGACATTTGAATTTGTTATTTCGTTAATATATGCGCCACTTTGGAATTTTTTTTCTGAAGCGTTCCAACATTGCAAGCCGGACGCGTTTGTTGTGCTTAATTGATAATTAAATGTTGAACTTGCCGACGATGATTGTGAACTTAATAATTTAATATAATACTTCACTTTAAATGTAAAGTCGTTAAATTTTAAATTTTGCGGATTAAACGCCGGCGTTGTAAAACTAAACGTTTGCACTTGTGCGACGCCGGTCGGGACCAAATCAATGAATTTCATTGACCGCCTACCGTTTGACGATATTTCGTCCGTGGCAATTTCTGCCGCCGGCGGATTTGACGCAAATGGTAAATTGTGTATTACATAGCCATACGAACCATATTCAAAACCGGCGTTGTAATAAGAAGTTTTTGTTTTATAAAAAACGCCTTCGGTTGCATATTGCGAAACCGGTTGCAAATAATCGCGTGACAAATCATTGTTAATTGCTTTTAATTCGTTGTTGTTGTCATATAAAACCGGCAAACGTTCGGTTCCTAAACTCGCGCCGTCTTTGTCGTATTTTCTAAAGTCAATAAATTCTTTTTTAGTGTAATTTAATTTTGATGTGATACGATTTCGAATTCCCGTTGGCACAACCCCGGTCGATTGGACTTCATTAAACAATTCATTTTTAACAAAATTGTCAAAAATATTTGTTGATTCTACAATATACCACCGCGAAAAACTTTGATAAATCCTTAAATTATAATTTTGCAAAAGCCATTCCAATTGTTGTTTGGCGGTTAATAGGCCAAAATTTGACGCCATTTCGTCGTAACCAAAACCATAAAGAAAATATTGTTCAAATTCTCTATCGCTCGGATTTATAGCGCTAAATTGTTTCAAATCATTTGAAATATAAATGTCAAAATCTAAATCTAAATTATTTAAAATTTCAACAACACGCGTCAAATTGTTTTTTAAATTTTGTGTTGGGTCATTGTTGTTGTTGTATGTTATTGGGCCGGTGAAATTGCTTAATGTACCCAAACCGTCAAAAGCGTTTATTGTAATACCAAATGGCGGGGTTGTCATTTTTTCACGATAGCGGTCAACAACTAAAAACCCGGTCCAATACGAACCCCAACGATAAAAATTATTATCACTAATATTGTTTGATACACAACTTAAAGTTTCAATTTCTCCGCCGTCCGCTTCAACGCGGTTTTGATAATATGTTGAAATACTTTCAAAACTGTTTATTGAATTGTCAATGCATTCAAAAGTTTCAATTGTTCCGCCGTCCGCTTCAACGCGGTCCGCGTAAATTTCGCCTTGACTTTTTGCGTATGAAACAACAACTTTATATTCGCGTTCGTCAAACTTGTAAAAATCATCATAAGTCACCGAATCGGTCACCAACAATGACAATGTACATTTTGAACCGATAATCGGTTTGTAAAAATTTTCGGGTGATTGCCATTGTATTTCAACCGGGTTGTTGCTGCCTATCATTGGCAACACGTCACCGGTATAATTTTTTTTAAATATTTCAACTTTTTTTCCATTTCCCAAAACGTCGGAAAATTCAAGCCTATATTTTACGCCGTACGCCATAATTTTATTTTAATATATTCTGCCGGCCGTTTCGTTAGCGCGTTCAATCGCAATTAAAAGGTCTTGACCCTCTAATCGTATTTGACCGCCAACATTTACGTTTTGACTTCGCCCGCCAATCATTGATTGTAATTTGTTTAATGGCGCAATGACTTCCGGATTTTGTCGCGCGCCGGGATATTCTCCAACCAATCCCATTGTTGGACCGCTAACAATACCACCGTTGGCAAATGCGGTTGCGCCGCCACCGCCGCCGGATATTTTACCGGCTTGAGATTTTGCAAATGCACCCAAAGCAACTAATGCAATACCGGCCGCAATTGCAACCGCCGGGTTTAAAGATTTTAAAGCAATTTTAATTTTTTCAACCCCAATTCCAATTGCGATTGCAAGTTTTCCCATTTGCATCGCCATTGTGCCAATAGTTGTCAAAACCACGTTTGACAGTTTTTTTGCTAAATTACCGCCGCCGGCCAATGCTTGCCCCAATGATTGACCGATTCCGACCGCTAATTGATTCAATCCGCCGGTTATAATTTCACCAATACCCGCGTTGAATTCCGCAGCGTTTGCCATTGCCAATTGTTGTTGTTCCGTCAAAACTTCTTGTTGTTCGGCCATTGCGTCCGGTATTGCGGCCGTGTCGGCTTTTATTGCGTCCGTTATTGGCATAGCGCCCGCGCCACCTCCGGCAAACATATCAGAATTGAAAAATCCTTGCACTTTGCCAGCCAAACCGCCGACAAAATCCGAAACGTTGTCAACTGCATTTGACAAACCATTTTGAATTTGTTCTTGTGTTTTGTGTTCTAATTTTGCGCCCAATCCTTCGGTGAATGCGTCCGAAAAATTGCCGCCAATTTCTTTTGCGCTATTAACAATATTGTCGGCTTGTTCTTTCATTCCGCCTTCAATAATATCACCGAATGAGCCTTTGAATCCTTTTTCTGAAGCCTCTTTTATTAATTTCCAAAGGGTTTTAAAGGTTATGACAAAACCATTAACCAGTCCGCTAATAACAGTAAAAACACTTTTAAAAGCGGCGCCAACCCCAAAAATAATGACCCTTAACGCCGCGCTTTGATTAAATAAATCAACGAATTGATTGAATAGGCCGGTAATAACCGGCAAAATTTCATTCCAATTTTTGTAAATTATAAAAGCAATGCCCGCCAAAGCGGCGGCAACCAAACCAATTGGCGTCAATAAAGCGCCGATTATTGTTGTTAACGTCCCCACTAATGTGATAATTGTAGGCAAAGCCACCGAAAACAAACCAACGCCAATAATAATTTTTTTTGTTGCGGGTTCTAATTGTTGAAAAGCATTGAATAAATTTCTAATAAAACCAACCATTTTTTGCACTACCGGAATAACGGCAACCAACAATTGTTGCCCCAAACTCACCATTGTTTCGCGCGCCGCATTCAATGACGCTTGAAATTGAAAACTTGCCGATTCTTTTGTTTTGTTAAAAGCATCTTCGGACGCGCCCAATGTTTCGTTTAACGAGTTAAATATGTCAACGTTTGTTTTGGCGCCTGAACCGGTTAAATCCAAAACCCCTTTTAACGCCCTAACATTGGGGAAAATTTTCGCGACGTCCATTCCCGTTTTGTTTAAACGTGTGGACAAATCCATTAATGTTGGCATTAAACCCTTTTCGGCCAATGATTTTGAAATTTCTTCTTGTGATGTCCCCAACATAGTAAACGCATTCACGGCGTCGTCGGTGGGTTTTTTTATGGACATCAAAATTGCGTTCAATTGTGTCGCACCGTTTGCGGCGTTTGTTCCGGTTCTTGACATTGCAGCCAAAGCAGCACCGACTTCGTCAAATCCAACGCCCATTGATGAAGCAATTGGAATGACGCCTCCCATTGCACCGGCTAATTCGGACGCTTCCAATTTACCTTCACGAACCGACGCGACCAAAATGTCGGTTGCTTGACTTGCCGTCAATCCTTCGTTGGAATATCCATTCATTGCAGATGTGGCCAAATCGGCAATTGTTTTTGTTTCACCTAATCCAACCGCGGACGCTTGCAAAGACGCTTTCAATGCTTCCATTGCTTCGGACCCCCTTAAACCGGCGGACGTTATAAAAAACAACGCTTCGGCCGCTTCACCGCTTGATTTGCCGGTTGCCAAAGCCATTTGACGGGCAACCCGGCCCATTTCATTAACTTCGTCAGAAGCCAAACCAACCAATGATTGAATTTGCGTCATTGATTTGTCAAAATCTAATGCCATTTTAATTGACGCACCACCAACCAAAGTCAAGGGCAACGCTAATTTTGTTTGTAAACCTCCGCCGATTTTTTTAAGTTTATTTCCAAAACCTTGTAATTTTGAACCGGCGGAAGTTAAAGCGTTTTTTAATTTCGACGAATCGCCGGTGATATTTAATTTTAAATTTGATTCGGCCATAAAAGGAATATTTTAGACAAAAATACAAAAAAAAAGACGCATTAAAATTTAAAAAATTCTTTCAATTTTATACGAAGGAAAATTTTGACTGTTTAACTTTCTCGAATTTTTGGTATATATATACTAAAGCGGTATAAAAACCGCTTAAAACGGCTAAAAAGCGCCTTAAATCAAATGTATGTTTTCGGTACTTTTGCCGTTTTTTGTGGTTATTTTAGGGTTTTTTTGTTGGTCATTTTAGTGACTTTTTTTTCAAATGCTTCCATTTGTTCGCGTGTCGATTTTGGTTTTTTGCGTTCAACTTCACGTTTTTGGTCAACCGGCAATTCAAACAATTGTTCCGGTTTTAGCATTTGCGATTTTTTTTGACATTGAACATTGTGAATCATTGCGGCTAAATATCGC